>JAEEGG010005314.1_pt1 | contig 30726 bp, 26 predicted proteins | sample 9134161 | NCBI WGS metagenome assembly JAEEGG01 (sample SAMN16246543, study PRJNA631951) | gut metagenome | biome: gut microbiome; feature: rumen; material: CR-attached | host: Bos | place: Iran: Karaj | collected 2018-10
CTTAATTCTTCATTAGTATTATGTCTATATTCTCAAAAATCGCAGCTGGTGAGATTCCCAGCTATAAATGTGCAGAAAACGATGAGTTTTATGCCTTCCTTGATATCAATCCGATGGTGAAAGGCCATACGCTGTGTATCCCCCGCCGTGAGGTGGATTACATCTTCGACCTGGAGGATGATGAAATCGCCCGTTTCCAGGTGTTCGCCAAGAAAGTGGCGGTAGCACTCAAGAAAGTTTGTCCTTGCGTGAAGGTGGGTCAGGCAGTCCTGGGTCTTGAGGTCCCTCATGCTCACATCCATCTCATTCCCATGCAGAGCGAGAAGGATATGCTGTTCAATAAGCCCAAGCTCCAGCTGGAGAAGGAAGAGTTTCAGCAGATAGCCGACGCCATCTATGCAGAATTCCAAAAACTCTGAAACTGTATGGAGAAACTGACCGTAATAAAAGTAGGCGGTAAGATAGTGGAAGACGCTCAGAGCCTTGACTGGCTGCTGGGCGGCTTTGCTAATATACCTGGTGGGAAAGTGCTCGTCCATGGCGGCGGGCGTTCAGCAACGAAGATGGCAGCCTCGTTGGGTATTGAAACCACGATGGTCGGCGGCAGACGCGTGACCGATGAGCAGATGCTCAAAGTGGTGACGATGGTCTATGGGGGGCTTGTGAACAAGAATATCGTGGCTAAGCTTCAGTCCAGAGGCATCAATGCACTCGGACTGACCGGTGCTGACATGAATGTGATGCTGAGTCACAAGCGTGAGCCGGTGATGGTGAAGGCTGAGGTGGCTGGAACTCCTTCTGACACGCTGGTTGATTATGGATTCGTGGGTGATGTGGAGCGTTGCGACGGACAGTTGCTGTCCATGCTTCTTGAAAACGGCATCGTCCCTGTCATGGCTCCGCTCACACATGATGGCAGCGGGAATATGCTTAACACGAATGCCGACACCATAGCTGCAGAGACTGCCAAGGCCTTGGCGCCGTTCTTCGATGTTACACTCGTCTATTGCTTTGAGAAGGCAGGTGTGTTGATGGATGAGCATGACGACGACAGCGTCATCCCGCAAATCAATGAGGAGTCGTTCAGGCAGTTTGTGTCTGACGGTATTATCAGCGGAGGTATGATACCGAAAATTGAAAATGCACTTAACGCATGTAAGGCAGGTGTTTCCAGAGTAGTCATCACCAAAGCCGACCAAATCGGACAGGATGCTGGAACGGTTATCAGCCTTTGATTTTTTTTGTGATTCAGGATCCGATTTCGCCAAACTTCCGTTTCGTTTGTTTTTTTACCGAACAAAGATTAATTATTTGTTGTTCTGGAAGAATGATTTTTTTTAAACATAAACGTAATCTGATTTTTGACCGTCATAGTGTAATTGTCAGACTGACGGTTGTCTGCTTTCTGTTGTTTGTGTCAACCATCTCTTCACGGATTCAAGCACAGGGGGTTAAACGTCTGCTGCATCGTGCCGACAGTGTTCTTTCCTACCGGTATTATCATTCCGAAATCGACACGAATTACATAATCCGTCCTACAACGAAATGGACCGTACTGTGCCGTTTCAATTTATCAGGTTCAACAATACGGACAGAAGGCTATTCCACCGCTCATTTCACTTCAGAGGTGAAGGCTGCGAACAAAGGAACAGCCAGTATAGGCTTGGGTTATATGGGGCTGATGGCTTCCTTGGCAATGAATCCCGCCCAGCTTTGGGGTAAATACCGGGATTATGAGTATAATCTGAACTCTTACAGCAACCGTACAGGATTCGACATCATTTATCAGGATGCTCGCAATTATTCTGGCTGGCATGAACGCGAGAATTCTGAACGCATTGAATTTCCCAATGATGTCCTCACGATGAAGACGCTGAACATCAACGGCTATTACGCTTTCAATTATCGGAAGTTTTCTTATCCTGCGGCTTTCTCACAGTCGTATATCCAGAAACGGTCGGCAGGCAGTCTGCTCCTTGCTGCCTCTTTCCAAGGTCAGCAAGGCACAGCAGAACACGTGATGAAATCGAAAATCAAAACCTTTAACATCGGCTTAGGAGCCGGTTATGGCTACAACTGGGTGCCTGCTCGCAACTGGCTCTTCCATATTTCTGCCCTGCCTACTTTTATCGTCTATAACCATGCTTCCATCACCACAGACGGCGACCGTAAGCCTATCCGCTATAAATTTCCCGAGGTTATCATCACCGGACGCGGTGCCATAGTCCATCAGATGAAGCGGTTCTTTGCCGGTGCTTCCATGGTTTTCAATTTCACATCGATAGGCGATAAGGATGACGCCATGCTCCAGAACATCAAATGGCGTAACCGCATGTTTGTGGGTTACAGGTTTTGAGTTTTTTCCAAAACCCATGTCAGCACATACCCGTCTTTTTCATGTTCCTCTGTCACGAAATGATAACGGTCGGCAGTGGATAGGATACCATGAAGATTGTCGGTGATGCCTTCGCCTGTGAGTTTCAGCAGGCTTTCTTTCATTGTCCAATAGCGGGCGAAGGCAATTGATGGGTGAGAATTCCACGCGTTTGTTGCGCATGCCATAAGGACAGCATCCCAGCATGTTATAGACCTTGATGCGTCCCATGAACGAGTTGGTGGAGAAATTAGCCTGGAACTCTCCGTCGGTGGAACGGGCGGCGAGGTTGCCCACACGCATGATTTTCGCTTGAAGGCCATGCAGTGCCACCGCCTCAAGAATCAGCCGCTCCGCCATGAACTTCGAGTAGATATATTTGTTGCCGAGATACTGGCCCATGTAGAACCGCTGTTCGGTAAATACGTCGTTCTTGATCTCACCCGCCCACAGTCCACGTGTGCTCGCCGTGGAGATGTGCACGAGCTTGGCGCCTGATTTCAGGCAGAAATCAACACAATGCTGTGCACCTCCGATGTTCACGTCTTCTATTTCCGTGCCCTCTGAGAAATGTTTCACCACTGCTGCGCAGTTGATCACCGTGTTGATTGTCAGGTCCCTTCCGAAATCGCTGGTGACATCACCCAAAACCACGTGGATTCTTGTCCCGAAGAGTGATTTGAACGCATCGGAGAAATAATAGTAGAGCAGTGTGCGCAGCCGTCTGCACCGTCATTCTCGCTTTCAAAACGGATAATCTTGATATTGCTCGATTTGCTGCTGTGATGCTCAATTGTGCTGTCGTTGATTGCGGCTAATACCTGTGGTACATCATTGCTGTTGACATGGCTTTCTGCAGGTTTGGATATGAGTTTGCCGTCTTCAGTCAGCAGCAGGTTGAATGATGAGGGATAGGACTGATGTGAGTTCAGTGTGTCGCTGAGCCAGTCTAACGAAATGTCAATGAAAAAGGCACCTGCTATTTTATCATCATTACCGTTTTTGTGGATAGGGATGGAGTATGTGGTCACCATTGTTCCTGCGCCTTCTTTGTCTTCGTAGGGTTCGGTCCATATACTTTTATCGGATGATAAGACACCGTAATAGAATTCACGTTGTGTGTAGTCGTGGTTTTCTCCTGCGATTTGTCGAACCAATACCGTGGAGTCGCTTCGGCGAGCGTAAGGTTCAAACAGTCTGCCTTTCTGCGGATAATAGTCGGGTATGAAAGCCATGCCTCCACCCTTAATCGTGTAATTCATCCTGACTAACCATTCCACAACGTTGAACATGGAGTCGGGTTCTTCCAGATTGCGTTGCATGTCCCATATATGGTCATAAAGCGTGTTTTTTGCGGCAGAGAGCGTGTTTTTGATGACGATGGCCTTCATCCGGAGTCCCATTTCCTCCTTTTTTTCAAGTTCATCGCTCAGCAGTTGGCGCGTTGAATAGTATTGCACTGCTGAAAGTAACTCCAGCAGCACAGCCGCAATGATGATAATCCAAACCCCTTTGTTGAGACGCGACTTATGCGTTTTTACGGATGACGTTTTATCTGTTTTCAAAAGGTCTAAGGTGTTATCGTTTTTTGACTGGTTAAGTCTTGTGACTTATGCTGTTTTCAACAGCTACTGATGAATTCTCCTCTTTTATTATTGTTGATTACAGGCTGAGCACGTCCTTGATTTTGCTGATGATAACCTCCGGGGATATCCGGGTCATACATCTTCGGTCTCCGTATTTACAGGGTGCTTTACCATAGACAGAACATGGGCGACAGCCGAGAGTGTTGTCCTGGATGATATTGTCGGGATTCTGTTGCCATGGAGTGAATCCTGCATTCGGATGCGTACATCCCCACACGGAAACTACCGGTATTCCCACCAGTGAGGCGATATGCATGTTCGCTGAGTCCATCGCCAGCATCACATCAAGCTCCGACATGAGAATCATCTCCTGGTCAAGGCCGCCTAACTTTCCGCATGTGCTGAAAATCTTTGAACCGTCTTCCCAACGTTCGAGTATTATTCGCTCTTCCTTACCAGCTCCGAACAGAAATACTTTGCATCCCATCCCGGATAAAGAACAAATCACGTTTTCCATCTTGTCTAACGGATACATCTTGTTTTCGTGGGCAGCGAATGGTGCAACTCCCACCCATTTCTCCGCAGGGGATTTCTCTCCGTATTTGTCGTGTAGCTTTATGTAATCTTCTGCTTTGCTGTGGAAACAGAGGCTGGGGGTCAGTTCGACATGAAGTCCTAAAGTTTCGAATGTCCGTGCATAGCGTTCGGTGGTCGGCATGAGCGGCTGTGATAGCCTGCCACGTCCCATAATTTTTTTCTTTTCCCCACGTCCTTTGTCGATTACTGCGGTTTTCTCACCCGCTAATCTGAAACGGAGCCTCAGGAATTTGCTCCGTAACACGTTATGCAGGTCAGCGACGGCATCGAATTTTTCTGCTTTTAATTCCTTATACAGCCGGTTCAGTCCGGTCAATCCCTTGTATTCGTTCAAATCAATGCCAATCGTATGCACATTGGCAGGCAGCCAACGGAAAAATGTAGTGAAAGCACGACGTGTCAGAACTGTCAGCTCAACATCAGGATGCTGGGTTGCCAGACAATTCACCACGGGAACAATCATGGCTACGTCTCCCATGGCTGAAAACCGCATGATCAGTATGCGTTTCGGCATTATTTCTTTCCGTAGAGAATCGGGTTGGTGCTCGGGTCGTTATACATTTTCATCTGCTTATACACCTTCATGTATTTCTTGCCCACCTCAATGTCGCTTATCAACTGGTCGATTGCGCTTGACAGGTCCTTCTTCTGCTCAAGTAGCACATCGAGTTTCTTCTGACATTTGGCAATATGCTCTTCGCTGGCGTCATCGCGCTTTGTCTGCTCTTCCATGTGGTAGATTTTCAGTGCGAGAATGCTGAGCCTGTCAACCGCCCATGCCGGACTCTCCGTATTGATGGTTGCGTCGGGCAGCACTTCCACGTCCTTGTACTTGTCGAGAAAATAGCTGTCAATCATCTCCACGAGGTCGGTCCTGTCCTGGTTGCTCTTGTCGATTCTTCGTTTGAGCTTGATACCTTCCACCGGGTCGATGTCCGGCTCGCGGATGATGTCCTCGAAATGCCACTGTACGGTGTCAATCCAGTTCTTTAGATAGAGGTAGTATTCGATGGTGCCGGTGGTGTAGGGATTCACGATGGGCTGATCCACGTTGTCCAGCTTATGATAGTCGATGATTGACTGCTGGAAGATAGGCATGGCTAATTCTGTAAATGTCATAACAGTTATATTTTTTTGAGGTTTTATAATATTTTATTGTTGAGCGATGATATTGATTATCGCCACGATGTCTGATATATTGACTTCGCCATCCTCGTTCACGTCGGCATATCGGAAGGTGGCTGTTTTTGCTATATGGTTGATGGCTGCCACAATGTCGCTGATATCCACAAATCCATCCTCATTCACGTCACCAGTTTTGTGAGGTGGAGCAGGTGGCTCCGATACAGTGAGCACTCCGTCAATAAGTGTCAGCTCATAATTGGTGGATTCACCTCCGCTCAGCACAATGGCATACTCGCCTGCTGGTGAGCTGGCATCGGCCTCGCATGTGATATCCGGAGGAGTGGTCAGTGCAGTGCTGGCATCGTCTCCGTTCACAAATCCTTCGAAATACATGGTCAGTTCCGGGTTCTCCTCTCCTGTGTTTCTACTCAGAGAGTCAGCTGTTATGGTCAGTTGTGCTTTTTTTATGTTCAACACGAAAGTCTGCTCAATTGCATTGTTGAAAGCATTGCCTTCCTGTGATGCTGTCACCAAGGCGGTTCCTGCCCCTCTGATGATGAGTGTGTCGCCGTTGACTGTTGCCACGTCGGAGTTGCTCACTGTCCATACGAGCTCCAAGTTGCAGTCTGTTTTTGCAGGCAGTATATATGTGCTGTCGCCGTAGGTCATGTCGGGAATGGTGTCCAAGTCGATATGCTGGTCTGTCTTGAAAATCTGCATGTAATCAAGGCTAACCGTTCCGTCGGCATTCTGCCTGATGTTCAGCAGTGGCTGATCCATTTCCCCTGAGCCGTTATATACGAACTGGTCGGGTCCCTCAAATGCAGTCACTTGCTTATATCCAGGATAGAGGTCTCCGTAGGCTGAATACATAAACTTCTTGTATGTCTCATAGTCTTTGTGGTCCACATACATATAGGAGTCAAGCACTCCGTCTGCAGGTCGGATGGTCATATACTGATGGCTGGGGTTTGTGTTTACAGAGTTCCCAGTCCACCTGTTCGACACATAATCTACATGAACTATCAGCATCCCCTTCATCTTGGAGTATTCATCACCGTGTCCCACATATTCGTCCCATCCTGTGGACTGGCGGTTCTCAATGATATAGTATTCATTACTATGCTCGGGGTTTACGATTTTATACCCTTTCCATTCAACCTCAGGATTCAGATAATAGTCGCTGGTGGCCTGTAGTGTGAGTTTCTGTGGTGTTGACGGATTGAGTGTCTCCAGTTCAGTCCATCCCATAAACCATCGCTCGTATGCTGTGTAGTTGCAAGGACAATACCCGTGGTTGCAATAGCACCCTGAGTCCATGATGTCCCAGTAGTCCATGCCGTATGCCACATAATTGGTGTCGTAGAAGTCGGGAAGTCCCATGGCGTGGCTAAGCTCATGAACAAAAACGCCGATTCCGTCAGTCTCACCGGCATAGATTTCGTTGCAGCAAGCATAACATCCGTAAGATGTGCCGTTTATTGTTCCGCCAGTCCTGCGTTCCTGCGGCCAAATCGTGTTTTCATCGTCTGAACCATTCTGACCCTCTCCTGCATAGATAAAGAATGCCATATCAACCGTGTTGTTGTTGTCGTTGTCAAAGTCGCTCCAGTTCGTGTACACTCTCTGTGCGGCTTTTATGGCATCGCTGTAGAAATATGAGAGGTTGCTGTCTTTACCTTTTGATCCGTCTTTGCCGTAGAAAGCATATTCGTCGTCGAGTGTGACAGGTCCGATGACAACAAATTGTGGTGTGAACTGTCCGTTACTCTGATCCCGGAAATATTCCGTGATGGCTCCGTGGCTTCCCAATCCAGTGTAGTAGTCGCTTTCCGGTACTCCGTTACAGAATTTGTCGTATGCCTCATTTACAATAATCTCATCGTCTTCTGTCAGACATTTATTGCGTACTCCATTGGTCACTCCCAGCCCGGTTGTGAATTTCTTGTCTAAAAATTGAACCAGTATCACCGGCACTTTCGGGCTTCCTTTCGCTTTCAGAGGAGCATTGCTCTGTGACCCGATTTTCCATGGTGACATCAGACGACCGTTGTCTCCATGATTGTGGCTGTCGTTCTCCTCTTGGTCGGCAAACACCAATGGCTCCTTCCTTCCATCGCGTGGCTTCACGGTGGCAGACAGTGAACAGCAACAGAAGTAGAGCAGAATGTATGTCAAAAGTCTTTTCATTTTCATATTGATACTTTGATTAAAATTACAAAGATACGAATTAACGTTTAAATTACAAAAAAAATAAAACAGATTTCACAAAAAAAAGGCTATACCGTTTCTCAACGACATAGCCCGAATAAAGATTCTTATAGAGAATCGGGGAGAAATATGATAACCTAAATCAGTGAAAAACTGATTGTTCTTTATCAAATAACGTGTAATGTACGCATTTATTGTGTGATAATACATAGTTTGAGACGACCGTTTGGACCGTCTCAAACGTCAGGAAATTTACAGCTGTGGCCCAGCTGCAACAAGAGCCTTACCTGCCTCGTTACCTGTGTATTTCACGAAGTTCTTCTGGAAACGCTGTGCGAGGTCAACTGCTTTTGTTTCCCATTCCTCAGCGTTTGCATAAGTGTCGCGAGGATCAAGAATTGCAGGGTCAACACCCTCAAGTGCTGTAGGTACTTCAAAGTTGAAGATAGGAATGGTCTTTGTAGGTGCAGTCAGTATCGAACCTCCAAGTATTCCGTCGATGATACCGCGTGTGTCTTTGATAGAGATACGCTTGCCAGTACCATTCCATCCTGTGTTAACGAGATAAGCCTTAGCACCGCTCTTTTCCATCTTCTTCACGAGTTCCTCTGCATATTTTGTAGGATGCAGCTCAAGGAACGCCTGACCGAAGCATGCTGAGAATGTGGGAGTAGGCTCTGTGATGCCACGCTCTGTTCCAGCCAGTTTGGCAGTAAATCCAGAAAGGAAGTAATATTTAGTCTGTTCAGGAGTGAGGATAGACACAGGCGGCAGTACGCCGAATGCGTCTGCTGAAAGGAAAATCACATTCTTTGCAGCAGGACCTGCGCTCTTTCCAGCCACTTTCTTCACAATTTTCTCGATATGGTCGATAGGATAAGAAACGCGAGTGTTCTCAGTCACGCTCTTGTCAGCGAAATCGATTTTTCCTTCCTCGTCAACAGTCACGTTCTCAAGGAGAGCGTTACGTTTGATGGCATTGTAAATATCCGGCTCAGATTCTTTGTCGAGGTTGATAACCTTTGCATAGCATCCGCCTTCAAGGTTGAAAACGCCCTCATCGTCCCATCCGTGCTCGTCGTCACCGATAAGGAGACGCTTCGGGTCGGTTGAAAGAGTGGTCTTACCTGTGCCTGACAGTCCGAAGAAGATAGCTGTGTTCTTTCCTTCCATGTCGGTGTTCGCAGAGCAGTGCATTGATGCGATGCCCTGGAGTGGAAGATAGTAGTTCTGCATTGAGAACATACCTTTCTTCATCTCGCCACCATACCATGTGTTGATAATCACCTGCTCTCTTGATGTTGTGTTGAAAGCCACACAAGTCTCAGAATTCAGTCCCAGTTCCTTGAAATTCTCAACCTTAGCTTTAGATGCGTTATATATTACAAAGTTGGGTTCGAAATTTGCAAGTTCTTCCTCAGTCGGCTGGATGAACATGTTCTTGATGAAATGAGCCTGCCATGCCACTTCCATAATAAAACGCACTGCCAGGCGTGTGGCCTCGTTTGCACCGCAGAAAGCGTCAACAACATAAAGTTCCTTGTTGCTGAGCTCCTTCATGGCGATATCCTTAACTGTTGCCCAAACCTCCTCCGACATTGGGTGGTTGTCGTTCTTATAAGCTTCAGATGTCCACCAAACCTTATCATGCGACTGAGCGTCGTCCACGATATACTTGTCTTTAGGTGAACGACCAGTGTAGATACCAGTCATAACATTTACGGCTCCGAGCTCCGTAACTTGTCCTTTGTCAAAACCTTCAAGACCTGCTTTGGTCTCTTCTGCAAATAAAACCTCGTAAGATGGGTTGTGAGCAATCACTGTTGAACCGGTGATGCCATACTTTGCTAAATCTAATGTTGCCATTATTATAAGAAAAAATTATATTGTATGATAATAATCTGCATCATTCCTTAGTGCCGTGCAAAGTTATGGATTTTTTTTTTAGAATCACAATCATTTGACAAGTTTTTTGAGTTTTACTCTAAAAAAGCACTCCTTTTAACGAAAAAAAAGTAAATTTAATGCTAATTTGCTAGATATGCATGACAAAACAGGCAAATAAAACCTTGTAAGAATTCTCCCTTTTTCATGCTGCTTTTGATAATCTAATGGTGTAGTCACTCTAAAACAGATGCGCTCTGCATCGATGCCGTTGGCATCTGGTGCAGAGCGCATCTGTTATTTCTTAGAAGGCTAATATCTTCTAGGTCCTCTTCTGTATGGGCGTGGTCCTGGACGATGATAAGGACGTGGTCCCGGACGATGATACCGTGGCCCGTATGGACGATGATACCGTGGCCCGTATGGACGATGATACCGTGGTGGAGGAACAGGACGATGATACCGTGGTCTTGGTCCGTATGGACGGTGAACAGGTCCTCTGTAACCTCTTCTCACTCCTGGACGGCGGTACGGACGCTGCTGAACGTCAGCTACTGCTTCTGTTGCCGGAGCTACTGCTGCATTTTCCATCGTGATGAATTTTGACTTTGCGCTTGCTGTGAGTGCAAGCGTCATCATGATGGCGAGCATTAACAATTTCTTCATGTGTCTCGATTTTAAAGTTAATAAAATAAAGGTTAATATCACATTGGTTTTTTTACCAATGCAAACTTATGTATTTTTTTCTTGATTGCCAAATGAATTGTGTTATTTTTTATGTATTGAAACATTTTTCTCGAAAACACACATCTTTTTAACCCCGTTGATTATTGAATTTTCATGTCAGAATAGGAGCTTGGATAGAGAGCACTGCTCCTCTCCTTCATAACTTAGTGCAGAAACTCCTTATGATAATTTGGACAATTCAATATTTAATCGTAAATTTGCATACACACATTTTTCTATTTTATTCATCTATACTCAATATAAAACATGAAAAAGAAACTAGTTTTTATTACAGGTGCAGGTATGTCGGCAGAGAGTGGTATACGCACCTTCCGAGACAGCAACGGTCTCTGGGAGGAATATCCCGTGATGAAGGTGGCAAGTATTCAAGGCTATCATGAGGATCCTGAGCTTGTGATCCGTTTCTATAATGATCGCAGGCGTCAGTTGCTGGAGTGTGAGCCCAATGAGGGTCATCGCCTTGTTGCCGCATTGGAGAATGATTATGATGTGACCGTTGTCACACAGAATGTTGACAATCTTCATGAGCGTGCCGGGAGCACAAACGTGATTCATCTGCATGGCGAGCTGATGAAAGCCACTTCATCAGATAACCCTAATGATCCGAATTGTATTGTTGAGATTCCTTCAGATAATCCCGGCATCCATATCGGTGACAAGGCTAATGACGGTTCTCAGCTCCGTCCGTTCATCGTGTGGTTCGGTGAGGCCGTGCCGAAAATCGAACCGGCTATCATCGAGGTTTCTCAGGCTGACATCGTTGTCATCATAGGCACTTCACTCAATGTGTATCCCGCTGCCGGTCTCATCAATTATGCCAACAACGATGCCAAGATGTATCTCATTGACCCAAAACCAGTGAAGACCAGTTCCCTGCGCGACATCCATGTCATTCAGAAAGGTGCTTCAGAAGGCATGAAAGAACTGACGGAACTGCTGAAAACCTCAAACACACCACAATAGCATAAATCTCCGATTATTCCGAAGTCTTGTTTGCTATAGCTTTTACTCCTTCCTAAATATAACTTTCTTAAAACTCTAATTCGGCAGGACTGTAACTCACATCCACAGTTCTGCCGCTTTTTGTGCCCTTATATCTGAAAATCAGCCCCATTTCTGCACCACGCAGCATGCGCAGCAGATGAATGGTCTCGGGGTCGTTGGTCGTCTGGAGCGATTGGCGTGTGTTTTCCTTCATTTTCTGCTGAGCCTGAACGATGGCATCCATACCCACTTTCGGCTCCTCACACATATAATAATATACGGCATCGTTGTTCTCCACAGTGAAGTTGGTGACAGTGACTCCTTCCTCTACTTTCACGGGCAATTTTGCGTTCACATCCTTAATCTCGGCTTTCAATGCTTCTTTGTAAACGCTCTTGTCTTCTGCCTTTTCCTGGTTTTCAGACTTTCCGACTTTTTCGCTGCTGTTTTTTTTGCCCGCAGCCTTATTCTTGACATTATTATTGCTGCCTTCAGATTTTTCCACGTGGGATCCGCTCTGGCTTTTGTTCTGTTTCGTGTCCTCGGAGCATCCTGTCATTCCGAGTGCAAACAATGCGATGATGATAAGTTGCTTAATCATGATAATGTATTTGGTTTAAATGGAATTTATGGATTCGCAAAGATATCACAAAAAAACTGTTTCACCAATTTTTTATGTTTTTTTTAGCATTTTGAGCGCAGTGATTATTAAATAAGTATTCTTTGAACAGTAACAAAACAGTGTGTAATACCTAAAAAAACTAAAATATGACATTTAAATTTTGTTTTTTTTTCTGAAAAGCGTATTTTTGCAGTGTAAACCTTAAAAAATTAAGTAATTAAAGTTGGTGAAGCATTTGATATATCTGTTGTTGTGTGTGTGGAGTGTCCTCTTGTCGGCATGTGCAGGAAAGGGGGATGCGGTAGGCGATGGGTGTGACTCGATTCCCGATTCGCTGGCTGCTTCTGCCACAAAAATCGACTCAGTCTTTATCAATCAGCTGACCAACGACCAGATAGACAGCCTTGAATTCCGTCTCACCCATCACTATACCATCAACGACAACTTCAAGGTGCTTGCTGACTCCATCAAGCTCGTTCCTAGGGAAGATGAGCAGAGTGACACGGCTTACGCCTTTCGCGACGAGATGCTTGTGGTCGTAAAGGTGAAGCGTAACCTGGTGTCACAGAATGATTCACTTCAGTTGTCGCAAGCCGATGTCAGTCTGATGAAGTCGATGGAAGAGGCTACCCAGGAGCTCGACAAGAAGGTCGGAGAGGATGATTCCGACACCATGCTTCTCCATGCTGACACCCTTACCGTCACAGCTAATGCCGACACGGTCTGGGTGAAGGTGGCAACGGAACACAACACAATGGGGTGGGTGACAGAGAGCATGCTGCTCCGTCACACCGTTCCTAACGACAACATCTCTGAGTTGCTACATTCCCTCACCAACACCAGGCTGCTTTGGATGGGCGGACTGCTGCTATTGGGCATTCTCGGGGTATATATCCACCGTACATTTAACAAAAAGAAGGTGAGAGTGGTGAAATTCAATGAGATGGATTCGCTTTATCCTTCCCTTTTCATCACACTCGTGGCGATGCTTGCTTGCCTGTATGCCAGCGTACAGAATTTCGTACCGGAATACTGGCAGGAGTATTATTTCCACCCCACGCTCAACCCTTTCCTTCTGCCTCCCGTCATGGCGATTCTCGTCATTCTCGTCTGGCTCATTCTTGTTGTGTTTATCGCGCTTTTCATGGAAATCTATAACCATTTCTCCTTTACGAGAGGTGTGGCATTTTTCCTTGAGATAATAGGTGCTTCCATGTTTATTTATCTCTTTATCTCATGGTCAACCAGAATCTATGTCGGATATGTGTTCTTTGCCATTCTCGTTTGGTTTCTGTGGGTGCTCTACAACGGTTATGTCAAATATAAATATCAGTGCCCCAAATGTGGTGAGAAAGTCAGGAGTAAGGGTAAATGTCCACACTGCGGAACCATACTTGAGTAGTCTTTAACCTACCTCTTTTAATTCTAATTGTTTTTGTGGCTTTTTCAAGTTTATGAGGAGAAAAAGTCGGTCTCACCACCCCCGCATGAAATTACTTTGGAGTCTTATTTACTGATGCGTATGTAGTCGATGTCCAGCCATCCGCGGTTTTTCCTGAGACCTTTACATTCGGCGAGGAAACCGAGCTTGGCTCCAATCCACTTGCCTTTGCGCATCGCAAAAGGATCGCCTGCCGGATGGAACCGCTTGTTGTCGAGGCTGTATTCGAACTGGCAGGTGCCGTTGCTGATGTTCATGCGGAGAAACAGGTCGATGTAGATGGCGGGTGCGTACTCGCCTTTGTCTCTCTCTGTGGGTTGCAGGGTGGCGATGGTGACCTGTGTTTCCGCTTTTCCTTTGTCCGCGTCGTGACAGGTGTGACGTTGTAGGATGAACTGTTCGCCCTGGCGGAGGACGACGAGTGCAGAATAATCCATGCCCATCATGACGATGCCGCCATACTGTCCGTCCTCCTTTGATGCGAACCGCACTTTCGCGGTGGCGGTGAATGCCGGTCCCGCTGGTTTCTGCAGGAGCAGGTTTGGTGCTTCCCATAGGCTGACAGCGTCAGTGCCGAGGTCGTGGGTGTACATACGGTAAACGCCTCCTGGAGCCGCCATGCCGTAGGTCTGCTTATAGTTGGCATGCCACTGCCATTGCTTGCCCAGTAGCAGACCGTCGAACTCGTCGGACTCCACAGGGTTGATGATGGTGGTTGACGATGATTTCGGCTTTTTGCAGGTGGTCACCGGCTCGCCTTTTTTGCCCATTATCGGCCATCCCGACGACCAGTTGACGGGTTGGAGATAGACCACGCGTCCGTATGCTCCCTTATCGTTGAAATGTAGGAACCAGTCCTCACCGAAAGGGGTATGCACCCATCCTCCCTGATGCGGTCCGTTGATATCTGTCGTTCCCTGCCACATCACCCGTTTCCACTCGTAGGGTCCGTAGGGCGACTTGGCTCGCATGGCGAGCTGCCAACCAGTCTCCACGCCTCCTGCGGGACACATAATCCAGTAATAGCCGTCGCGTTTGTAGAATTTCGGTCCTTCGGCGGTGTGGTTCTCCTGTCCTCCGTCGAACACGATGACCGGGTTGCTGATGGGTTTCGTGCCGTCGGATGACAGCTCGCGTACGGTCAGGACGGAGTTGAAGCCGGCCCTGGATCCAGCCCATCCGTTGACGAGGTAACAGCGTCCGTCATCGTCCCAGAGGGGGCAGGTGTCAATCATCCCTTTGCCGGGGATGACGCAAACCGGTGCTTCCCATTTGCCTGCCGGGTCGGTGGTCTTGACCATGAACACGCCGTGGTCGGGGTCGCCCCAGTAGATGTAGAAGGTGCCGTCGTGGTGGCGTATGGAGGGCGCCCACACGCCGTTGCCGTGCTGTGGACGGTCGAAGAGCTCAGCCGGCTGCAGTTCCTGGAGTGCATGTCCGATGATTTGCCAGTTGACGAGGTCTTTGGAATGGAGAACCGGCAGTCCCGGTATGCAGTTGAACGAGCTGGCAGTGAGGTAATAGTCGTCGCCCACCACACATACGTCCGGGTCGGAGTAGTCGGCATAGAGTACGGGGTTGGTGAATGTGCCGTCACCGTTGTCGGGGCACCACACCTGTGAGCGCTGGGCGTTTGCGGTGAAGCAGGTGGCGATTAGAAGGGCGAAGATGAGGGTTTTGTAATTCATAATTGAATTTATGGAAGTTGAAAATTTCTTTAGGAAGTTAAATGCTTTTGGAATTGGTGGCAAAAGCGGAAGTCTTCAGAATTATCAGAGCACTTGGAATAATCTGAGTATTCAGACTAACTCACAAAAACAAATATTAACGACTGAAAACTAAATCCTGTTCGAAAGGAATCTAACGAGTATCTAAAGGCTTAAAATCTTTTTTGTTGTAAGATTTTCTTTTTCATTAGTTTCTATACGATTATTCGTTGCAATGTTATGCTTTAGTTTTTATTTGGTGAGGGCTTTGAAGAGGGATTTTGCGACGACTTTTCCTCCTGCAGCGTTGATGTGTGTGAAGTCGAGGTTCGCCTGCCCGTTTTTCTGCATACGCCCGATGCTGCCTTCCCCTCCCATGGCGATGAAAAGGTTCCAGAAAGCGACACCCTCGTCGGCTGCCATCTGTCTTTGTGCTGCTATGAGTTCTTTCACCCCCCGCATGGTGACCAGTCCGTCGGTACTTCGCTCGTCGCGGTCACCGCTGCCGAGGATGAGGATGCTTGCATTGGGGAAGTGTGCCTTGATTTTACGGATAACTTTCTTGAATTTGGAAGTGTACAAGGAATAGTCCGTCTGTTTTTTGTTTGCGATATTCAGTCCGTACTCAAAGATGAAGAGGTCGTAGGGTCGCAGGCGTGCGTATGCGGAGAGGATGTCGTCAGCTGTGTTGGCGGTGTACCACCCGTTGCTGCCTCTCATGCTGTAGTTGTCGAGGCAGATGCCTGTGTTGCCGTCAAGTGCGACACCAAAGACCCGTCCGCTGCCCGCTGCGTCGAACGCAAACTTGCCGATGTTTGCCGACTGGAACACAGCAGCCGCCATCGCTCCTCCGTCGTTGATGGCCGGCTGTGTTTCCGCCCCGTTCACCCGTCCTTTGAACGATAGTCCTCCCGGTACATATAATATAGTCGCTCTGTCGGCAATTGCCGCATGTCCTTTGCTCGTCGTGACGTTGAAGGACGCCTTGCCTTTCGCGATGAAATAGCCGCCGTTAAGTCCCTGCAGGCTTCCCTGATGCCCATTACGGTCGTTGGCGTGGTGTGACTCCCATCCCGAGCAGTTTGTTTTTGCCGTGAGCCGGAACCGTTCCGACACACAGGATATGTCGATCCATCCAACCCCTTTTCCGCCATACTGTGCCTGAAGCATCTCACGGAGGTCGCTGGTGAGGATGTCGCCCTCGATGAATGAGTCGCCGAAGAAAGCGATTCTGACGGGCCTGCTTCCCGCTTGGGCAAGTGCCGCCCTGAAATGGCTCATGGTCCCTCCGAAGTCCTCGATGTCGGGTACATCGCCTGTGCTGACCGCAGAGTAGTCGATGGGCTTGATGTCGGCGGGGTGGTAGGCTGTGGTGTCGCCTTCGTTGACGGAAGCCGTCTGTTTAGGCACTTCGTCCGGTTTCTTGTTTTCCGGATTTGATTTCTGAGCGGTTGATTTGTTGTTTTTCTTCTGTGTAGGTTCCTGCTTCGCCGTCTGTGTCTTTGTCGGCACCACCACCGGTTCTTCTTCCTCCTCATCCTCGATTCTGTCGAAGGCGACCGACTGGCTGTCGTCGTTGTGAGCGACAGAGTCGGCGGCAATCTCAATGGAGCCGGTCAGAGAGTCAGCCATCAGCTCCGCAAGGATGTTGCCGTCGGAGTCGCGCTGTTGCACGTCGCTGAGGAGATTCACCCTTCTGAATTCCTTGTCTCCGACTTGGATTTTCGGGAGCCAGAACATGGCGAGGAGAATCAGCACGACAGTGAGGGGCAGATAGAAGGATTTGCGGAGCTGGTTCATTTATTCTTTATGGGAGTTAATTTTAAAATCCTTTGGAATTGGAAGTAAATATCTAACGGCGAAAAGCTAATAGCAAACAACTACTTCCCGGCGATGATGTTGATGACGGAGACGATGTCAGAGATGTTGGTGTTGCTGTCGTTGTTGACGTCGGCGGTGTCCTTGTATGTCTGGTCGCCGGCAATGGTGTTGATGATAGCCACGATGTCGGAGATATCGACATAACCGTCAAGGTTTACGTCACCCGGTATGATTTCGACAGGGGCGACGGTGTGTTCTGTTATGGACTTAAGTGCAGCCCCTTCCATGCTATCGGTGATGTAGATGTTGAAGTAGAATGTGGCCTGTGCAATCTTTCCGTTTTTCTTGTATCTGATAGCCTGTGCCACTCTGTATGTGTCGCCGTTTTTCACCTTGTTGGGATATCGCCCGATTGAGAACATAAGAGATGAAGGTGAGAATTCGGAATAGACATATCCCTGGCTGTATTCGCAGACATTACCAGCCGCATTGAACCAGTGTCCGTAGCCATTTGCTGATGACCCCGTCTGAACGACCGTACCCGTCTTGGGGTTGCAAGGATAGAATTTGCCTGTTCCTTCTTTCACAGTTCCAGAAGTCCATGTGGTGATGGTGGCGGGTATGTCGTTTGCCGGGCTTTCCATCTGGAAGGCAGTGCCCAGCGCCGCCTGTGCGTTTCCTGAGATGTTTATCTCTGTGCCGAAGTAGTCGTAGGTACTTGCCGGGAAAAACACGTCGTACTCAAATTCCACGTTTGCCACATCCCTTCCATCGATGGTGGGCATTGCATAAACCGTTGCTTTTGCCCCGATGTCTGTATTGTGTAGCTTGAAATAATACGGCCACTGGTCGTCGTTTGTTATATTGTCATCCCATTTATGTTGAATGTAGTTCTTGAGCGAGGGTGCCACGATGAGCCACATCTGCTTTGCCCCTTCAGGCACGGTGAAGCTCACCTCAACAGTCTTCTCACCGCTTCCTGTGCAATACACAGAGTCGGCAGAGAAATATGCTCTTGTACCGTCGTTTTTGAGAACCACATAGCCGATACGGAATCCCCTGTAGGATGAGTTGACACCGTTGTAGGTGGTTCGTGTGGTCTTTGCGAAGTTCTCGCCGTTGAAGTATTCAGCAGGGTCGCACGATGTGAGTTTGCTGATAGGCTTCATGGCTGTGAACGTGGTTGTGATTTCCGTTCCCGGCTCTTTTGTCTGAAGCGGTATTACGTTGAATCCAGTGCCCTGCGGACAGCTGGAGTAAGCCACCTGATAAGTGCTGTCAGCGATGAGTGAGCATGCATATCTGAAATTCCCGATAAAGGCATTGTTGTATCCCTTGCATTTTTCGATGTCGTAGGTGGCTGCATGCATGGCGAAGTCGAAATGCAGCTTGTAGAGCTCTGCCACGGTGAGGCTCTTGAGCGCCATGAGCGCCTCGTTGAAGTCGGATGCTTTAGGCATCGGCTGTGTCCACACCTTATAAACAGTCTGCAGGTCGTTGTAGTATTCGCAGAGATAATGCAGGAACATGTATGCCTGGTATCTGTGCCATTCGTGTGAGAATGCCATATTGTGGGTGTTGTAGAAGAAATAGCCAGTGCTGCTCTCACTAAACACCTCGTTGGGGTAGGAGCAAAGTGCCTGCCAGTTGGCGGTTGTCTCCCATATTGCCGCTCCCATCCCTATCGGGTCGTGGAAGCCGGTGTGGCATGTTGAGATGGTTCCCTGTTTGGAGTCGTCGCTGTAGCACATGTAGTGGAAAGAGTGACCCACCTCGTGAGCCACGGCTGACCCTACGGGCTTGCATGTGGATGGGTTGAGCCAGAGCGCCGGCACCTGGTAGTCGTAGCCTGATCCGTAGCAGGTCCAAGTCTCTGTGTGATTCAGGCAGACGATGATTTTGTATTTGTGCACGTTTGAGCTGGGTAGCGAACCGAATCCGAGCGTCTCCGTCTCGTCTTTGTAGAAAGTTTCAAGCCTTTCCTTCATGTAGGCGAGGTCGATGTAGTAGAAGTTTGAGCTGTTGAGCTTGTCGGGCGGTGTGTTACCCCAGTATTTGTCCCAAAACACAATGAAGTTATCGGTCTCTATGCTTCGTGACTTCGACCAAGTGTATTTGTTTTCGGGGTCGTTGTCAGCATAGAGCAGGGTGTCGTTGGAGTTGAAATAGCGCCATTCCACAGGTATATAGACCGTTTTCTGTGCGAAAGCTGATGCACAGCCGATGGCGAGGATGGTTGTTAGCAGTAGTTTTTTCATTTTTTTATGTTTTTTATAGGAGGTTATAGGAAGTTATAGGAGGTTATAGGAAATTATAGGATTAAACTATATATTTTCTGTTTTTTCCTTTTCATTTTTGTTCTCTGTTTCGGATTCGTCATTTTTGACGAGTTCGGGGTAGGAGATACGGGTGTGGTAGATGGTTTTCAACCGTTCTTTCAGTGCTTTCCGGGCTATCTGCACGTCTTTGAATGTGAGATTGCTGTCGTTGAAGAATCCTTCCTCCACCTGCGACTGCACAATTTTATCGACGAGCGCTGAGATTGTCTCCTCAGTATAAGTCGTGAGACTTCTGGAAGCCGCTTCCACGGCATCTGCCATCATGAGGATAGCTTCCTCTTTCGATTCGGGATTCGGTCCAGGATAGGTGAATTTGCTCTCGTCGATGTCTGCTTCAGGGTGTTCGTTTTTATAGGTGATGTAGAAATACTTCACTTTGCCTGTCCCATGGTGGGTGATGATGAACCGCTGAATGACCTCTGGCAGGTCGTAGTGCTCTGCCAGTTTCACGCCCTCTGTCACGTGCGAGATGATAACCTCTGCACTTTTGACTGGTGAGATTCGTTCGTGCGGGTTTTTCCCAGACTGGTTCTCAGTGAAGAACACCGGTCTTGATAATTTGCCAATGTCATGGTAGAGTGCTCCAGTTCTGACTAACTGCACGTTAGCCTGCACTTTTGCTGCCACTTCTGATGCTAGAATGGCCACTTGCGTGGAGTGTTGGAAGGTTCCTGGCGCCTCTTCCATGAGTTTCTGCAGGAGCGGGTTGTTGGTGTTAGACAACTCAAGCAATGTAACTTCCGACGTGAACCCGAAGAATTTCTCCATAATCCAGAAAAGCGGATATGCGAAAAGGAGCAGCAGTCCGCTGACTACTAGCCAGTAATAGGGATCTGTCTTGTCGGGGTCTTTTGAGGGATCCTCTGCAGTCATGAGCGATACGATGAAATATGTTGCCACGAGTGTTGCCGTGACGAGCAGCATTGTTTTGACTATCTGTGACCGCTGTGTCATCTGCCTGAGAGTCTGCACAGCTACCATTCCCGCAATGGTCTGAATGACAAGGAACTCATAGTGGTACACAATGGAGATGGATGCCAACAGAATCGTGGCGAGATGGAACACAAATGCTACCCTTGAGTCGAGGAACACCCTGATAATAATAGGTACTAGGCAGAAGGGCACGACATAGACATGCAGCATCGTGTGTTGTTCGAGTGTTGATGTGATGGAGCAGAAAAACACTGGCAGGATGAACAACATGAGGTATGCCCGCTTATTCAGGAAATAGTCTCTCCTGAAGATGTAGAGGAAGGTGTTGAGTACGATGATGATAAGCAATACGAAGAGGATTTGTCCAATCAGTACTTTCACTGGTTTCTGGTTCTCTGTCCTGCTCCTGAACGTGTCTTCGTAAGCTTTGATTTTCCTCAGTTTCTCGGGCGTGATGATTTCTCCCCTGTCGATGATTTTCTCATTTTGAAGCACATTGCCAATATTCGGGGAGAGTGAGTCTGTCAAGGTGTTGAGTTCCTGTGAAGATTTCTTGACATCAAAGAACAGATTCTGCTCCAGCAGCATGTTCAGATTGAGTGCCGAGAGAAATTGCTTCCTGAGCGTATCGACTATGTTGGCATTGTCGTTTACCGGGTTCATGAGTTTCTGATACGCCCCTTGCATGCTGTAGATGTTGTCGATACTGACAGGGGGTTTCTGTATGTTGTTGTCGAGTATTCTGATATAGGATGCCCTGGTGGACATTTTCAGACTGTCGAATGTCTGCTGCCCCATTACGCCTTCATCGTAGATTGTCTCTATGTCATCAAGCAGTGCTCTGTAATATACTGCTACTACAGGGGAGTCAAACCGCTTCTCTTCATAAAGTTTTTGAGCGGCGTTCTGAATACGGATTTTTACCGTGTCCTTCACGGCGTGCTTTAAATTGAAATATGGCTGGAATTCCTGTCGTATGCTGTCTTTCTTTTTGTATAGCTCCTGGTCAGTCATATTCACGTTGAATTTCCAGAGTGCAATGAGGGGAGGGTGATGCCATGGGATTCCCACTTTCACTTCTCCGTACTTGAACTGCTCGGAGTTTGGCAGGAAATAGGTGATGATGGCCACCGACGCAACCATGACCACAATCCTGTTGAGCCACTCAAGTCCTTTGAGCGACTTCTTTGCCGACTTCTGTTTTTTAAGTGTCTTTGCAAGCACCGGGTCGGTGGTACGTCTGAAAATTCGTTTGAAAAACGAAAACATGGTTTAGTTTTTAGTTTTTAGTTGTTTTCTCTGATTGTTCAGATTACTTTTTTCCTGATAATCAACTTATAACCCTTCAAAAACAAACAATAGTCTCGTCTTGTGATCTTGTATTCTTGTGAACACTAACAGGTCATGAGGAACTGCTTGAAATCGGCGAATTCTTTGGTCATAGGCACTGACAGCTTCTTTCCTTTCATGAACTCAGCGAGTTTTTCAGGGATGTTGACAGGCTGTCCGATAATCTGATCTACTGTGTGCTTGAATTTGGCCGGGTGTGCCGTTTCGAGGAAAACACCACACTCATTCTCTCTAAGTCCCTCTTTGAGTGCTCTGAATCCGCATGCACCATGTGGGTCGCAGAGATAGCCCGTTTCAAAATAAACTTTTTTGATGGTCTGGGCAATCTGTTCATCTGTGTATGTGGCGCCGCTGATGTCGGCGCAGATGCTCGAGTGGTTTTTCCCGTAGAGGTCGTAGATTCTAGCGAAGTTCGATGGGTCTCCTACGTCCATAGCGTTGGCAATGGTCTGTATGGAGGGCTTGGGATTGTATTCTCCGGTCTGTAGGAACTGGTAGAAGATGTCATTGGCATTGTTAGCCGCAATAAAGCGGCTCACGGGAAGCCCCATCCGCTTTCCGAAGAGTCCTGCACAGATATTTCCGAAATTACCCGACGGTACGCAAACTACGAGCCGGTCGGCCAGTCCCCGTTTCTTCATCTGTGCGTACGCATAGAAGTAATAGAATGCCTGTGGTAGGAACCTTGCCACGTTGATGGAATTGGCTGATGTGAGTTTGAGGTGAGCGTTAAGTTCTTGGTCCATGAACGCTGACTTCACGAGCCGCTGGCAGTCGTCGAACACGCCATCAACCTCGATGGCTGTGATATTCTGCCCAAGGGTGGTGAACTGGCACTCTTGTATGTCGCTTACCTTGCCTTTTGGATAAAGCACATATACGTGGATGCCATCCACACCAAGGAACCCGTTCGCCACCGCTGAGCCGGTGTCGCCGGAAGTGGCCACGAGCACGTTGACCGTGTTGCCTTCGTCACCCTCTTTGTGGATGAAATATTGCAGGAGTCGAGCCATGAATCGTGCTCCCACGTCCTTGAATGCGAGCGTAGGGCCATGAAAGAGCTCAAGTGCGAAGATATTGTCTGTGACTGGCACGACCGGGCAGTCGAATGCTAATGTGTCGTTGACGATACGCCGGAGGTCGTCGGCGGGCACGTCCTCTCCGAAGAATGCATCCGCTACGGTGAATGCGATTTCCTGGAATGACAGGTTTTCGATGTTGTCGAAAAAACTGTCGGAGAGCGTCTTGATGCGCTCTGGCATATAGAGTCCTTTGTCTTCTGCAAGCCCTTTTACCACAGCCTTCTCGAGGGTGGCAAGGGGGGCTTGGGCGTTGGTGGAATAGAATTGCATATTTAGTTTTTAGTTTCTTAGTTTTAAGTATTGAATTGACCATGTCGCGCCGGTCGGTTGTGCGACGGAATACCGTTGCCTACATGAAAGCTGACGGGCTCAGGCAAATTGTCAGTTGGACATAAGTTTTTTCTCAGTCGGACATGAGGGCTTTCATGAATTCGTCGCGTTTGAGGAGTCCGTAGGATCCGAGTAGGCAAGCGTCCTCGTCGAGAGTCTGCACACTGTCGGGCAGGATGCCCGGCTTGTAAATCAGAAAGGGCACCGGCTCATTGGTGTGTGTACGGTGTGCCACCGGTGTGGGGTGATCTGGCAGAATGGCTATCGCCACGTCCTCTCCCACGGATGAAACGGGGTGTTCCGGGTTGAAACCCTCCAGCTTTCCATAAATGGCTTCGAAGATTGGTTTTACAGCCCGCTGGTCGAGGTATTCGATGGTCTTGAGTTTCAGTTCGAGGTTACCGTCGTGCCCCGCCTCGTCGCTTGCCTCAATATGCAGATAGACGAAATCGTCGGTTTTGAGCGCATCGATAGCGGCCTGGGCCTTTCCTTCATAGTTCGTGTTGTAAAGCCCTGTTGCCCCTTCCACTTCGATGGACCGGAGCCCGGCTAGCTTTCCAATTCCTCTGAGCAGATCGACTGCGGTTATGACTGCCCCGCGTCGTATAGCGGGGTAGGTGGTTGTGAGTGGTGTCATGTCTGGCCTGTATCCTCCTGCCCATGGCCATACGCTGTTTGCCGGGTATTTTCCATCTTTGATACGCTGAATGTTGAGCGGATGATTTTTGAGGAGTTCCTGTGACTTGACAATGAGTGAATTTATGAGCTCAGCTGTCGGTTGTGCCTCTTTCACCTGTGGTTTTACCAGCAATGGGCGCCAAGGCTGTCCCGGAACATCGTGTGGAGGTGTGCAGTCAATCCTTTTGTCGCCCCCCTTAATTACCAGCAGGTGGCGGTATTGGATTCCCGTGTGAAAATGCACCTTGTCGTTTCCCAGGTTTTCCTGTAAGAACTTTATGAGCTGGTCAGCCTCTTCGGTAGTTAGGTGTCCCGCCGAATGATTTTTGATATGGTCTCCCTCGATACAGATGAGGTTACACCGAATAGCCATGTCTCCTTCACTCAGTTCCACTCCGATGCTTGCCGCCTCAAGCGGTCCTCTTCCTTCATACACCTTCGACTGGTCGTAACCAAGTATGGCTGAGTTCGCCACCTCGCTTCCCGGATGGAATCCTTCGGGCACGGTCTGGAGCATTCCGCACTTTCCCATTCTCGCAAGAGCATCGATATAAGGCGTTTCGGCATATTGGAGGAGGGTCTTGTTTCCAAGACTCTCCACTTTCCAGTCAGCCATTCCATCGCCGAGTATGATTAAGTGTTTCATTCTTCAATAGAAAGTTAAATCCCCTCGGGATTGGGAGTGAAAAATTATATATTCGCAATCCTCATGATGTCGGCAAAAACTCCTGCTGCTGTGACACTTGCTCCAGCACCGTATCCCTTGATAAGCATGGGGTGCTCATGATAGCGTGCAGTGGTGATGAGGATGATGTTGTTAGAACCTTCGAGGTCGTAGAATGGGTGATGTTCATCCACTTCCTGCAGTGCCACCTTTCCTTTGCCGTTCTCAAGTGTAGCGACGAAGCGCCATTTCTTGTTGCCTTCCTCCAGCTTCTTCCGTCTTAACTCAAAGCCTTCGTCGAGCGATGGCAGGTTCTTCCAGAAATCATCGATACTACCTTCGAAGAATTCATTTGGAATGAAGAGGTGCTTCTCCACATCCTCCTGGTTGAGTTGATAACCTGCTTCACGACTGAGAATCACCAACTTCCGTATTACATCCTTTCCGCTGAGATCAATTCTCGGGTCGGGCTCTGAGAAACGCTCCTCTTTTGCCATTCTTACCGTCTTGGAGAACGGGATGTCTGCAGAAATCTTGTTGAAAATATAGTTGAGAGTTCCGCTGAGCACAGCCTCAAGCTTTTCGATTTTGTCTCCAGAATTGACGAGGTCGTTCATCGTGTGGATGATTGGGAGTCCTGCTCCCACGTTTGTCTCATACATGTATTTCACTCCTCGGTCGCGTGCTGTCGCTTTCAGTTTTGCATAAACCTGATAGTCGGATGAAGCCGCCACTTTGTTCGCCGCCACCACGTTGATACTGTGGTCGAGGAAGTCCTGATAAAGTGCTGCGATGCCTGGTGCCGCAGTACAATCGACAAATACGGAGTTAAAGATGTTCATACCTATAACCTCTTTGCGTATTGTCTCCTCGTTGCTGCCAGGATGTTTTGCCAGTTCCTCCTGGTAGTTTGCGAGGTCAATTCCGTCGCGGTTGTATATGGCGCATGTCACGTCGATGATTCCTACGACATTGAGCTTGAGACGCCGTTCTTTCATGAGAATTTCCCGCTGCTGGGCAATCTGCTGCAAGAGCGAACCGCCTACGGTTCCTGTGCCACAAATGAATAGGTTGAGCACTTGGTATTCAGAAAGGAAGAAACTGTCGTGCAGCACGTTGAGTGATTTTCTCAGGAACCTGCTTTCCACAACGAACGATATGTTAGTCTCTGACGCACCCTGGGCACATGCAATCACACTGATACCACTGCGTCCAAGTGTACCGAAAAGCTTACCTGCGATGCCTGGTGTGTGCTTCATGTTCTCTCCAACGATTGCTATCGTTGCGAGGTTTTTCTCTTGTGCCATCTTATACATGGCTCCCATCTCAATTTCCTTCTTGAATTCCTCGTTGAGCACCTGGCATGCTTTATCTGAGTCTTCATTGCGTACACCGATGGATGTTGAGTTCTCTGAAGAAGCCTGGCTGACGAGGAATACACTGATACCCTCTTTTGCCAGAGCAGTAAATATACGCCTGTTAACTCCGATGACACCGACCATGGAGAGACCAGACACGGTTATGAGGCTGGTGTTGTTGATTGATGAGATACCTTTGATGGCTCTTGAGGTTTTCTCACCTTCTGATGATATGATAGTACCCTTTGCTTCGGGGTTAAAAGTATTCTTGATAAGTATCGGTATGTTTTTGATACATACAGGATATATTGTGGGCGGATAGACCACCTTTGCTCCAAAGTGGCTGAGCTCCATCGCTTCGATATAAGAGAGATGGTCGATGGTATATGCAGAGTTGATTACTTTCGGGTCTGCCGTCATGAATCCATCCACATCGGTCCAGATTTCAAGTATTGAGGCATCGAGTGCCGCAGCTATGATACTGGCGGTATAATCGGATCCACCTCTTCCGAGATTTGTGATTTCTCCCGTCTCATTGTCTGTGGCTATAAATCCAGGTACGACGGCAATGGGTCTTGGTGAGTGGTGATCGTTTCCCACCGCTTTGAAGTGCTTGAACTCTTTTCTCACCTTGTCGTATGTTTCGCCTGTGACAAGTGTGTTGACTCCATTCTTCTTTTCGGTTTTAATGAATTCGAGTGCATTGTGGCATGAAGCGCTGTTCATGACCGTTGCCACGATGTTTGATGAGATTCTCTCTCCGTAGCTGACGATAGCATTAGCCGTTTTTTCGGACAAGTCTCTGATGAGATAAACGCCCTGGTAGATGCTCTTAAGGTCATCGAGGAGTGAGTCAACTGTTTTTAACAGTGCCACCTGCTTGTCGGCATCAGGTATGACAGCATCGATAAGCTGGTGATGTCGGCTTACCATGTCGTTGTAAGCGTCGATATAGCGCTGGTCTCCCGCCAGTGCCTGATGCGAAGTGTTGATGAGTTGGTCGGTTATTCCACATAATGCGGAAACAACGACAATGACAGGCTCTTCGCTTGCCTCTACAATCTTTTTTACACTTAGAATGCTTTCTGCGGAACCCACGGATGTTCCGCCAAATTTCATTACTTTCATTGTTAATAAAACTAGGTTATGTTTATGTAACGACCTGATTCTCAAGTCTCCATCATGACGGTTCTCATCTGCCGCCCTTCTCCGTAATAACGAGATACGTGAGTTGGTAAACAGGTACCGTTCCATTCTGGTACATATAAATCTTTGCAAAGTTACGAAAAATTAATTAATAATTCATAATTCTTTTAAGTGAATAGTGAAAAGAGAACAGTGAAAAGTGTATTTAGCAACAAAAAAAAATAACTTAGTAAATTTTTAGTAAATTTAATGTCAGGCAATCATTCAAGATTTAAACTTATCTTTTTGGCTCTTTTCCAGCTGTTCATCGGTCATGATGTCCGCATCACTCCCTCTTACCAACTGAAAAACAGCTCAAAAAACTAAGATAAATTTTCCTAACTTATTTTTTCACTATTACTTAATTTGCAGACGAGATAAAATTTGCGGGGGAATTTCCCTCAGAAATAGGAAAATCCCCTTGAATAATAGGAATATTCGGTTTTTGGACTTGAAAATATGCCTTAATTTTGCATCGTCAAAAGAAATATTAACAATTTAAAAATATATGATTATGAAAAAGTACAGAAGTATTGCAATTTTGGTAGTAGCGATTTCTTTTATCGCACTCTTCCTTTCCAGCTGCTGCTGTTGGTATGACTTATACGATGAGCCAGTTCCTCCTCCACACCGTTATTATTATCGCTATCATCGCCCTTATTATGGCTGGTAAACTCTAATTCGCACTCTACGATACAGTTTTTTGCGGTTTTACTTTGACAATTAAGAAAAAATCCATATTTTTGCAAAAACATCATAAAACCCTGAATATTATGAAGAGAATTAAGCATTTTTTTGCTGTCATTACAGCTGCATCTGCCATTGCCGTGCTCTTGTCGAGCTGTTGGGGCTGGTACGACTGGGATGAGCCTTATCATCGTCCTCATCACCACCACCATCATCATCATGGACCTGGTCCTGGACCACGCTATTGATTGATAAGGTCTTAAAAATTTAAAAACACAGCTGCGGCTGTGTTTTTTATTCTTATGTTTTAAATGGCAGAATGATTCGAATTTCTGAAATTGAGAAAAATAAGAAATCTTAACTGAAAATCTTTGGCGGGGAAAGGAAAAATGCTTAATTTTGCGGATAAGAGTTTCCGGAATTTGCCGTTTGATAAATAATGATTATGCACTTTGTTGATATTCAGTCAGTTGTTTTTGTTACTTGTTGAGTCTTTTTTGGCCCAGCACATTCGATTCTATTCATATTAGGAATATTTCCGATAAATCTTTCATTTATTATTCAGTCCTCAAAAGGAATAATGCCCTAATAATTATATACTATGGAAGTAGATAAAATCATGCACGACCTGGAGGCAAAGCATCCTGGCGAGCTAGAGTATCTTCAGGCAGTACGTGAAGTGCTGCTGTCGGTAAAGGATGTTTATAATCAGCATCCTGAGTTTGAAAAAGCTAAAATCATGGAGCGCCTGGTTGAGCCAGAGCGTGTAATTACATTCCGTGTCCCGTGGGTTGATGATAAGGGTGAGGTTCATGTGAACCTTGGCTACCGTGTTCAGTTCAACAGTGCGATAGGCCCCTATAAAGGTGGTCTTCGCTTTCACCGCTCTGTGAATTTGTCGATACTGAAATTCTTAGGTTTTGAGCAGACATTCAAAAATGCACTGACTACGCTTCCCATGGGCGGTGGCAAAGGCGGGAGCGACTTCTCTATCCGCGGCCGTAGCGAGCAGGAAATTATGCGTTTCTGTCAAGCATTCATGACCGAGTTGTTCAAGCATATCGGTCCCGATGAGGATGTTCCAGCCGGTGATATAGGTGTTGGTGCCCGTGAGATAGGTTATCTGTTCGGAATGTACAAGAAACTGACTCACCAGTTCCAAGGCGTTTTGACTGGTAAGGGCATCGAGTGGGGTGGTTCTCGCATCCGTCCTGAGGCCACTGGTTATGGTGCGATTTATTTCGTTAATCACATGCTTGCTTCTAAAGGGCAGTCGATAGCAGGTAAGACTATTGCGCTGAGTGGTTTCGGAAATGTAGCGTGGGGTGCTGCTAAGAAAGCAACGGAGCTTGGAGCGAAGATTATCACGATAAGCGGTCCCGACGGTTATATTTACGATCCAGCTGGTCTTAACGCAGATAAAATCTCCTATATGCTTGAGCTTCGTGCGAGCGGTGAGGATATCTGTGAGCCGTATGCAAGCGAGTTCTCTGGTTCTGAATTTTATGCTGACAAGCGTCCATGGGAACGTAAGGCTGACATCTATCTGCCTTGTGCCACTCAGAACGAGCTTAATCTTGAGGATGCTGAGTCGATACTGTCTCATCATCCACTTTGCATTGCTGAGGTGTCGAATATGGGCTGTACTGCAGAGGCTGCAGAACTTTTCGTTGCTGCAAAAGCACTGTTTGCTCCAGGCAAAGCAGTTAACGCCGGTGGAGTAGCTACGAGCGGTCTGGAGATGACTCAGAATTCGATGCGTCTGAGCTGGAGTGACCGTGAGGTTGATGAGAAGCTCCATGAGATTATGCGTTCAATCCATGAACAGTGTGTTAGATACGGTACTCAGCCCGACGGTTATGTTGATTACGTGAAGGGTGCTAATGTTGCCGGTTTCATGAAGGTGGCAAAGGCTATGATGGCGCAGGGGGTGGTTTAATTAGAAAATTTAAATTGACTACGCCTAACTTTGTCACATGGCAATGTTAAATAGCCTACATTGCTCTCACTGCTCCATGTTCTCATAATCCATAAATCGGTCATGATGCCCGCATCACTCCCTCTGACCAACTGAAAAATAGCTCAAAAATCCAAGATGAATTTTCCTAACTTATTTTTTCACTATTACTAAAATAATAAAATTCAAAAATTTGTAAAAAAAAGTATTTATTTGAACGAAATGATGAAGAAACTTTTTTTAGCCTCCTTTATGTTATCGGTGGCATGTATTTCTGTTGCACAGAATAATGTGCTATATGATTTGTCGAACTATAAGGAGCAGGGTTATCCTAATGGAATGTCAGCCTATGTAGTGTCGAACGATGAGGGGGATGTGCTTGTGACTGTGTTCAAAGGAACGAAAGTGTCTCAGTTGATTAATGTGGGTTTTGTCGATATCAACACCAACGGTTCCTCAGACGTTGAGATTGTACGTTTTGCTGATGTCAATTTTGACGGTTTCCCCGATATACTTGTCGGCAAAGAAGGTCCGCGGTGCGGTATCGCTTCTATGATTTACGACCCTAAGACACAGAAATTTGATTATGATCTTGACGGTGTGATACTTCAGAACCCGTTGTTTGATCCTGTCAATAAAGTGATTTACAGTCATGGACCGTCGAGTGCTGCTCAGTATTACATCACCAGAGTGTTTCCTTCAGAAACCCGTCTGATTGTTGACCGCTCGTTGTGTATCACTCACGATGTATCTGCTTTCAACCAGCATTCTGACCCTGAGTTCCGTGTGCATCATAAGTACGATCTCATCGATGCTAATGAGAAATATCTTAACGAAGGTTGGAACGACAAGGCGAGTCTTCCTTCAGAATGGAAGCGTGCTTTGAAGTGGTCAGGCATTGATGATTGATGATTTTAATAGGGAGTTGATTTTCTTTATAAAAGGGAGTTATATTCCTTCTGGATAGAAGGTTAAGAGCCTTCGGCTCGTGGACAATAAATCTGCAAATGAAATATGAAAGAGGGTGTGTCAAAATAGGCACATCCTCTTATTCTTTTCTCGTAA
>JAEEGG010005317.1_pt1 | contig 30714 bp, 22 predicted proteins | sample 9134161 | NCBI WGS metagenome assembly JAEEGG01 (sample SAMN16246543, study PRJNA631951) | gut metagenome | biome: gut microbiome; feature: rumen; material: CR-attached | host: Bos | place: Iran: Karaj | collected 2018-10
GGGAATCGTAAGATGGCTGCTTGTTTTTTGTGTGACGTGGACTTTTTTTGGATATCTGTTTCCAGAGCTGCTATGGAATGGTGACATTTGTAAGTCAGCCTGGATCATGACAGAGGAGGACGGAGAGCTTGTAAAGGAAGAGCTTTCCCTGTCTGGGGAGGCACTACTGAATGCTATTTTGGAGGCGGAGCCAGGGGAAATTCATGGCCGGAGCAAGCTGTTGGAAATATGGAATGCCTTTTGGAAAAAGGGCAGAAAGGTTAGTGACAAAAGCATGGAACAGAAATTGGTTGCGGAGGCGCCCATTGGGGTGTTTGATTCCGGCGTAGGCGGACTTACCGTAGCGCGGGAGATCATGCGGCAGATTCCAAATGAAAAGATTGTCTATTTTGGAGATACGGCGAGGGTGCCTTATGGCAGCAAGTCAAAGGAGACCGTCACTCGTTTTTCGCGGCAGATCGTCCGCTTTTTACAGACGCATCAGGTGAAGACCATCGTGGTTGCCTGCAATACGGCGAGCGCCTATGCGCTGGAGGATTTGGAGCGGGAGATCGACATTCCGATCATCGGCGTAGTGAAGCCGGGTGCAAAGGCAGCCGCAGAGGCAACCAAGAACGGCAGGATCGGCGTCATTGCAACAGAGGCGACGATCGGTAGCCGAATTTATAGTCAGTACATAAAAAAGATTCATCCCGAGGTGACCATTTACGGAAAGGCCTGCCCGTTGTTCGTTCCTCTTGTAGAGGAGGGACTTTGGGAGGATCCGGTCACAGATGAGATCGCGAAACGCTACTTAAATGAGCTGATTGACATCGACATTGATACGTTGATTTTGGGGTGCACCCATTATCCCCTGATCCGCTCCACGCTGGCAAGAATTATGGGGGATAAGGTGACATTGGTCAATCCCGCCTATGAGACGGCGCGGGAGCTTCGTGAGATGCTTGAGGAAAAAGGGCTTTTGAAGGAGACGCCCGTGGCATTGGGCGAGAACAAGTACCAGTTCTATGTCAGCGATGGCGCGGAAAAATTCAAGACCTTTGCAAATTCCATCATCAAATATGGAATTCTAAGTGCCAAAACCATTAATATCGAGAATTTTTAAAGGAACAGGGAAAAGGCAGTGACATCAATCCCTTTTAGCTTTTACTTGTCTATTAAAAGTAGATAAGGCGGGGGTGTCGAGGTGTTTGTAGCTTTGCAAATCGTAGTTTGGCGAACTCTTGTTGCTCGGTAAATGCCTCGTCAGAAAGGACGGAGCCCTCACGGGAGGTAAAGTGGAGGTAATGTGGCTATTATAACTGTCCCGTTTTCGAATTTGGCGTACAGACAGTATAATAATTTGGATATTTGCTGTCCGCATTTGAATTTAGGCGTATAAACAGTGTTTTGCAACTGGCTAATTTTGATTATCGCCATTCAGACAGTGAATTTCAGCCAACATTCACTGTCTGGATTGAAATTTCCTAAACGGGACAGTGGACTCTTGAAAAAAAGTACTGTTTGAAAAAGCTTTTTACAAACGGGACAGTGGACTCTTGAAAAATGGCACTGTTCGAGATGGCAATTTGTAAAGGGGACAGTCGTTTCAAGGCACCCTGGACTGCCTGAAAGCAAAAAAAGGAATCCAGGCAAGCAAAAAAGAGAGAGAATGCTTGCCTGAGATGCGAAAGTGGAATTCGGGCAAGCAAAAAAGAGAGAGAATGCTTGCCCAAGAAGCGAAAGTGGAATCCAGGCAAGCAAAAAAGAGAGAGAATGCTTGCCCAAGAAGCGAAAGTGGAATTTAGGCAAGTAAAAAAGAGAGAGAATGCTTGCCTAGGAAGCGAAAGAGGAATTCAGGCAAGCAAGAAGTGCAGAAAGTGCTTGCCTGAAATGTGAAAATGGAAGATAAGCAAGCGGAGATGGTGGAGATGCTTGCCTAGACAGTCAAAATGGAATTTAGGCAAGCAGGGATGAAGTACATGGATAGGATAGCAGACAGAATGGCAGATAGAATGGCAGACAGAATAGCAGATAGAATGGAAGATACAGACAGAATGGCAGACAGAACGGCAGATAGAATGGCAGATAGAATGGCAAACAGATTGGCAGGCGGGTTGGAAGGGAACGTTAAGATAGAGATTACGGGCGGGCAGGGTCAGATCAGAAACTGTCACGAGGGACGGTGTTATTTCAGGAATGGTCATGTTTATGTTCTGTTTTCGGAGACGCTGACGGAGGACGGAAGACAGGGGACGACCTTTTCCAGCAGACTTAAAATCAGCGAAAATGAGGTGATCCTTCGAAGAAGCCTTCCAAGCATGACAGGGGAAGCAGGAACAGCAGTAAAAAGCAACATGGCAGGAGAGACTGGCACTGCTGGAAAGCAAGTCATGGAATTTGCTTATCGAATTCAAAACGAGGACGACATCGGCTGCATGGTAGATTATCCAACGCCCTATGGTCTGATGCGTCTGGAGATCCGAACAAAGAAGCTGGAAATTCAACGGGATGAGGAACGCCTGAAAATTCAAATTGAGTATACCATGCTCCAAGAAGGCCAGGAGATTCATGGTGATAAATTACATATTCTTATTAGAAGCAATGAAGCATCCGCAAAAGCTTAAATAAACAAATCCCCCTGCGCCGTATGGTGCGGGGGGATTTAGAATTTCTGAATTTGTGTGATTATTTTACGGGCTTTGCGCCGGCCTTTTCCTGTGCGGCCTCCATGGCTCTCTTGAAGAAGCCCTTCTTTTTGGGAGGAGCAACCTCAACCTTACCGTGAAGCCCCTTAACACCCATAATGTACATGCCGCTGACTGTTGCCTTGACTTCCTTCTTTAGAGGAATGCTGTCGAAGATTTTCTCATCACTGATCAGATTCATGATCTGAGGTCCGATCTTTACTTTCACGATGGGAAGCTTTTGACTACGCATCAGCTTTGGCGTCTGATCAATTACGGATTGCGGCAAGCCGGATTCCTTGATTTTCATTCGCTTTTTGTCAATGATCAGCATGGAGACGGTTTGTTTGTTGGCTTCCATGAGCTCTTGCTGCTCAGCTTGCTTTTTTTGGGCTTTTTTCCCGAGCACGTACATGGCAATGATGGCTGCCAGGATCAGTACCAAGACCACGATTAGGACAATGAGACCAGGCTTTATGGCCAAAATCGCAACGGTATTCATTTTCATCATTAGAGGTATCCTTTCCTATCTTTTCTGCATTTCCTTAGACATCATATCACAGCTTTTCCAATTTCTCAATCATTGGTTTGCTTTTTTTTCGAGAGTTTATGATTTTTCTTTTTTAGGCAGGTGGTTTCGATTTTTTGAGAGTTTATGATTTTTTCATTTTTCAAGTCAGTGGTTTGGTGTTATAATAAGATCGTGGTGTCATGTGGTTCTTGGCAAAATGCATGAATCATGGATTTTTGAAGAATGGTTTTGGGATGTTGAGGAGAAGATTATGAAAAATAAGAAATGGATGAAACCGGCGGTGACCTGTGCCGTCATGTTATTCAGTGCGCTTCTTTGCGGCTGTGCAAACAACACGAAGGGTTCGACTGGCTCTTCTGAAAGCAGTACGGTGACTGAGGTGACGCCAAAGGAGGCAAAGCAGGTGACGGAAGGCCGTGTCTACGCAAAGGACATGGATCTGGACAAGTATATCTCCCTGAAGGATTATCAGAGCTTTCGAGTTGCCAGGGATGAAATTATCGTCAATGAGGAAGAGCTTCAGGCAATTTTGGACAACGTATACCTGAATAGTTTTCCAGAAAAGCTTGGCGTAAAGGATCGCGCTGTTGCAGTCGGTGACACTGCAAACATTGATTATGTTGGTACGCTAAACGGCGTCGCATTTGACGGTGGTACGGCGAATGGAGCGAAGCTGACCATCGGATCCCATACCTTTATTGACGGATTTGAGGATGGGCTGGTTGGCGTAATGCCGGGAGAAACGGTAGATTTGAATTTGACCTTCCCTGAGAATTATCATAATGCGGATCTGGCCGGACAGGCTGTTGTCTTCACGGTAACGGTCAATTATATCATCCCTGCGGAGAAGATGGATGAGGCCATTGCAGGACTGATTGCAGAGGTGAACACCATTGAAGAGCTTCATCAATATATCTATGATTACCTTTATGACACTGCCATGCAAGAGGGGCAGGAGAGCTACGAGGAGCAAATCATGGATGCCTTTCTCGAGGAAATCTGTGACATCAAGGAGCTTCCTTCGGAGTGGACGACTTATTACAGTGAGCAGGCCAGAAATTACTTTGTGACCACCGCGTTGCAGCAGGCAACGGATCCCGAGACTCTGGTGAAAACTTATTATGGAATGGATCTGGAGACCTTTTTAAAGACTTATTCGGAGTTGGCGGCAAAGCGTGACTTGGCGATGCAGGCACTAGCGAAGAAAGAAGGTCTGACCATCCAGACGGATGAGGAGCTGGATAAGCTATTGGAGCAGTATTCCACGGAAGCAGGGTGTGAAACCATTGCGGACTACCTGGGAGAAGCTTCCAAAGAGGATTTCAGACAGGATTATGTTTACGAGCAGGCCTTTAGCTTTATCATCGACCTGGCCGGTAAGGAATAAGAGCGGCAGGGGATAAGGTCGACAGGGAATAAGGTCGACAGGGAATAAGGCCTGCAGGGAATAAGGTCAGTCGGAATTAGGCCGGTAAGAAAGACGTAAAAAGGCATGGGTGACCGGCAAAGCGGAAAGGATACAAAGGATGCGAAAAGGGATGACGTCGGTGAAATGGATCATGGGTTTTTTCATGGTATTTTCCATGGTAGCATTGTGTCCTTTTGTAGCCACAAATGCCCAAGCAACCAGCATCACGGAATTACAGAATCAAATCAAGGCGCATCAAAAGGAGCTGGACGAGGCGAATAAAAAGGCGAGTGATCTGAAGGATAAGCAGAGTCTGATTGAAGAATTGATAGACGACTTAAATGCGGAGATTGTCAATACGCTGACCTCCATTGAACTGAAGGAAGACGAGATCGCTGAGAAGGAAGAGGAAATCCGGCAAAAAGAGCTGGAGATCATCAGCAAGCAGGCAGAAGTTGATGAGACGGAGGAAGCCTATTATGCGGCGAAGGCGAGGGAAGAGAAGCAGAAGGAAGACATGCAGATTCGCGCCCGCAGAATTTACGAGACGAATGATTATACATTCCTCGACATGCTGCTTCGCGGCGTGGGATGGTCGAAAATCCTGAATCAGATGGACTACGCCGAACAGCTCTATAATTATGACAAGGATAAGCTCTCGGATTATGACCAGGCAAAGCGAGAGACTCTGGAGCTTTGGAATCAGTTGGAGGAGGAGAAAAAGCAGCTTCAGGCACAGAAGGCGGCCTTTGAAGGGGAAGTGGCGCAGTTGGAGCTGGCGAAACAGGCATTAAACGATCAAAAAGAGGAACTGGACCGGTCGCTTGCAGCCAGAAGGAAGGAAAGTGCAAACTTCGAGGCAGAGATTACAAAGGCAAAGCAGGAGGCAAGCATTGCAAAGACGAAGATCCAGCAGGAGCAGAAGGAGCTGAAAAAGCTCCAGGATAAGGAAAAGCAGGGGAAGACGGCTGCGGCGACGGGAACCTATACGGAGACCAGCTATTCCTCCATTGTGGATAATGCGACGGGCAGTGACCTTGGAAAGCGCATTGCGAAATATGCGCTGCAATATGTCGGAAATCCCTATGTATCAGGCGGAACGAGTCTGACCAAGGGGGCGGATTGCTCTGGCTTCACTTATCGCATTTATTCGGATTTTGGATATACGATTACGAGAACCTCCACGACACAGCGCAGCGACGGCGTTGCCGTGGAATATGCCAATGCCCAGCCGGGCGACATCATTTGCTACAGCGGGCACGTAGCTCTTTATATTGGCGGGGGAAAGATTGTTCACGCCAGCAACCGAAAGGATGGCATTAAGGTGAGCAATGCCACCTACAGACAAATTTTAAGCGTCAGAAGAATTATTCAATAAAATTTCTACTAGACAAATAAGGCATGTCATGGTAAAGTTAAGTCACGGGTTTCCTGCCCGTGACTTCTTTTTTCAATATGGCCCATCGGCCAAATTTTCCGCGACGAACGTAAACGTAAAAGGGGGAAATTATGACTTACGAGCAGTTTAAAATACAATTGTATCATAGTCTTTTAGAATTGGACACGGCCAAGGAAATAGAGATTGGCATATTAGAAAAGGGCATGACCTATCAGGATGACGTGGCACTTCGTGTCATTAGGGCAGTCAATCTTTCCGATCGCGGTAAGGAAGAGGTTGTACTGCAGGCAGATTTGCTATATGCCGTCTGGGATAAGGGACAATATGACTGCATGCTTTATTGGCCAGTGCGGCAGCTGTTTGAACGTTATAAGTCAGAGGGCTGGCAGAGCGTTTTGCCGGAGCTGGCGGCTGCGATTGGAAGGGAGAACGTGCGAAAGGGGAAGCTTCCGACGGAGCGGGATACCTTTGTCCAGCATCGCGCCAATCTGATCCTGCGGCCCCTGTCACTGGAAAGACATCGCGACGAGCTGATCAATTGCATTTTCTGGGAATTTGGGGATATTGCGCTGGTGCTATATCTTTTGGTTTATGATGATCCTGAAAACTATCTTTCGCTGAAGCTGGAGAGGGCGATCACGGACCAGTGGGGGAAGCGTGATGCCGTGCTCCTCACGGGGGCGCTCCTAAACTGCCAGAAGAGGATGCCTCCAAGGCTTTATTATGCACAGGATGCGCTTCGGTATTATGATGATAAGGGCGGCGTGTTTATGAGCGGGGAAGAAGGCGTACCCATCAAGATTGACAATTGGGACGAATGGCAGGGAAGGATTGGTTACCGCCTCACGACGACAAGAAGAATCAATGGGGCGATTGCACTGTTTTATCCCGGGGTGAAGGAGAGACTTGCGGAGCTACTGGACGGAGATTATTATGTCGCATTTACAAGCGTACATGAGGCAGACGTCTATCCCGTTCGGCATAAGCATTTGTCTGACGTCAAGGCGGAGCTGGCAAATAATAACGCCCTGATTGAAAGCCGAAGCTTCCTCACAGGGCGTACCTATCGTTACGTACAGCTACGGGGAGAACTGATGGAGACGTAAGGGCTATGCGGTAATGACCGTGCCCTTCTTTCCCTTCAGGGCCTCGCTGATGCTTTCCTGATTTGTAATCAGAACCTTGCCGGTGGGCACCTTCTCCAAATAAGCAATGGCGGCTTCAATCTTAGGCAACATGGTTCCTGCCTCAAACTGTCCATTCTGGGCGAGGGTGCGTGCCGTCTGCAGATCCATCGTTTCAATGGGGGTCTGGTCAGCCTTGCCGAAATTCTTGTAAACGCACTCGACGTCGGTCAGGATAATCAGCTCATCGGAGCGAAGGTCTGCGGCAAGCTTGCCGGCGATGGCATCCTTCTCAATCACGGCGGAAGCGCCCTTTAAGATGTGCTTCTGTTCAATGACGGGGATGCCGCCGCCACCGCAGGCGATGACGATCTGATCAGCGTCAGCCAAGGTACGAATGGTTTCCAGCTCTACGATGTCAATGGGCTTTGGCGCTGCAACAACGCGGCGGAAGCCCTTGCCAGGATATTCTTTTACGTAGTTTCCCTTTTTCAGCTCCGTCTCGGCATCCTCCTGGGACATGTAGCGTCCGATGACCTTTGTGGGAGCATAGAAGGCTTCGTCATAGGGATCAACGGTGACCTGTGTTAAGATTGTGCTGACAGGCTTCGAGATACCCCTGCCAAGAAGCTCGGAGCGAAGGCTGTTCTGGAGGTCAAAGCCAACATAGCCCTGACTCATGGCGGAACAAACGCACATGGGAGCGGGGGTGTAGTCAATGTAAACCCTGCGCAGCTCTGTCATGGCCTTATGGATCATGCTGACCTGCGGACCATTGGAGTGGGTAATCGTCAGCTGGTAATCAGCTTCCACGAGATCTGCCAGGGCCTTGGCCGTCTTTTGTACGGCTCCCTGCTGTTCTAACGTGGTATGTCCAAGGGCTTCATGCCCCAAAGAAACGACAACTTTTTTCTTACTCATGTCAAATTGCCTCCTGTCTTCGTTATCATTCATAAGCACGAAAGCACGCTGCTGCGCAGCTTTCTCGTTAAACATGCACGAAAAACAAATGTCTGCTTTGCAACCGCTTGTTTTTCTTTTGCATGCTTTATTTTATCACATTGTGGGTGAAATGCAAAGCGCCTTTTCTAAGACTTCGTAATAGTTTTCAAAGGTTTTTCGGCAGCACGCGGGGTCATCGATGACGATGCCGGGACTTCGAAGACCAAGCAGGGTAAAGCCCATGGCCATGCGGTGATCATCATAGGTTTTCACAAGGCCGGGCTTTAGGACACCGGGCCAAATGGTGATGGAGGAATCGGTCGTTTCGCACCGAATACCAAGCTTTGTCAGCTCCGTCTGCATGGCATCAAGCCGGTCGCTTTCCTGAAAACGGATATGTCCAATTCCCATAATGGTCGTGGGCCCCTTGGCAAAGGGGGCGAGGGCGGCCATGGTGATGGCTTGATCGGAGCAGGCGCCCATGTCCACGGTGATGCCTGGGTAGGTGCCATCCTTGGGAGGCGTTAGCAGAATGCCCTCCGGCAGATCCTCCGCATGACAGCCTAATCGTTCTAACGCATGAAGGAATTCCACGTCTCCCTGCAGGGAGGCGAAATGCACGTGGGCAACCTGCACGGGCAGGTTCAACAGGGGGCACATGGCATAAAAATATGCGGCCCCGGAGACGTCGGGCTCAATTTGGTAGTCGAGGGCCTGATAATGTTGCCCGGCTGGCGTAAAATATTGGCAGGATGCCTTATCGCCATCTGAGATGGCGGCTTCGTTTGAGCTATCGGCGGCATCCTTTTGGCTGGAGATGACAGCCCGGTCGTCTGATGCCATCCGCTTTGTCTTGACGCCGAATTGCTGCATCATTTTTACCGTCATTTCCACATAGGCCATGCCGTGGCTTCCCGTGACGGTCGTCGTAAAATCGCGGGGAGACAGGCAGGAAGAGATGAGCAGGGCGCTCAAAAACTGGCTGCTTCGATCAATGTCCACGGTGACGCCGTCCGTCTGAAAGCCGTTGCCATGCAGCATAAAGGGAAAGCAGTCCTTGTTCTCCTCGCAGATAAAGGTACATCCGAGAGATTCAAGCCCGCGAAGTAAGGGTGCCATGGGGCGCTTTCGCATTTGCGCAGAGGCATCCATGTGATAGGTTCCGTTGGAAATTCCCAGATAAGCGGTTAAGAAGCGGGCAGCCGTTCCGGCGCTTCCGACATAGAGGGATGCTTCCTTCTTGGGTACGGCTCCGCCGATCCCCGCGACGCGGATCAAGGCGTTTTGCTCATCCGCCTCCGTCAAAAATCCGAGGGAACGGACGCAATCCAGAAAATGTCTGGAATCATCAGAAAATAAAGCTCCCCGCAGCGTAGAGGTGCCATTTGCCAGCACGGCAAGAAGAAGGGCTCGGTTTGTGATGCTTTTGGAACCGGGCACCGTCACGCGCAGCGTTCCGAGTGCGGAGGTGCGGTTAGCCATACAGGGTACGGCATAAGTGGATGGTAGGTTCATGTGTCGCCTCACGTCATGTCTGCAGAATTGCGTGGGCTGCACAATAGCGACGCACTTCGTGCAATCTGTCAGTGTCAAGGTTGCAAGTGAATTTAAGAAAACAGATCCTTGGAAATCTGCTCAGACAATTATAACGTTTCAGAATTTCCCTGACAAGAAAAAACGACGGGAGGAAAGGCAAAATAAAAGACCTGCCGGCGCATTGAGCGCTAGCGGGTCTTTTTCGATGGCTTTTCAATGATGCAGAGGCCATTTTGAATCGTTAGGGTATCGAGCCAAACCTTTCCGGCAGGCGTGATGCGGTACAGATCCAAGGTGCCATAGCCCTCCGTGCCGGCCTTTAGCTTCGGAGCTGCGGATCCGTCAGGGCTGTCATACAGCAAAGGCATCATGGTATTTTTGGGGGAGTGCAGGGTTAGGGTCATCAGGGAATCCCGATTGGCGGCCTTGACATGCCAGGTAAAGGAATCCTTGCGCTCCTTGGTGCCCCATTTTAGGAGAGGCTTTTGCAGGGGCTTCGCAAAGGAATAGTAAAAGTCTTCGCCCGTATAGGTCAGCTGCACGAGGAGCTTCGGCTTAAAGCGGAAGAATAAAAATCTCGGACAGCATCCGTCGATGGCAAGGGCGGAATGCTTTAAGAGCTTTCCCGTGCGCTCGCTCAGGAGGGTGCAGGAGGAAAGCTGGAACCAAGGATGATTAAAGCTTCGGCCCCAATGCTTGTCGGCATAACCGTTACAGCTGTCGGAGGAGACCTCGAAGGCTTCCCCGTTTACGGTAATGAAGCCGCGATAATGCGTTTTAATGCCCTCCCCGTGCCAATAGCTGTCAAGAGCGTTGATGGCGCAGAAGAACCGCGAGGCCAAGAGACCCGTGTGGCAGGCAATGGTTTTCAGAATTTCCAGATCCCACTCAATGGTCGCAGGAGTTGCACCTTTTTTGATCGCTTCCCTGTCAAGGACTTCGTCGACGTGACCCGTGATCCGATTTTCCCGGAGAATGTTGTCACCTACCTGGAAGTAGAGGGGCTTTTTCGCATATTTTGCCTCCTGAATGGAATGGTAGGAGGAGAGCTGAAGCCCAGATGCCGTTTCACCGGGGAAAATGCCGGCGGTTACCTTCATGTAGGAGGGAACGGGAGCGGCATCCCTTTTTGGCTTTCCTGGAACGGGATTGAGAATTTGATATTCCACAAAGAACGTGCGGCGTTCTCCGGTGACGTTGCTGACGCCGGAGAAGGAGTGCCACCAACGAAGGTAGCCCCGTTTTGCTAAGGGACCGCAAAGCATATATGCATTTCTGTCCAAATCAGAATGGTTCATGGATGTTCTCCCAGGAAAAACTAGATTTAGTTGTGACCTATCTTATTATAATACAAGATGTTGGGCCTGACAAGAGTGTCGAAAAAATTTTTCCCTTTTGTGGATAAAATTTTTCTTTCTAAATTATGTAGGATAATAATCCACAAAAAATGAGCAGTTATCCACAAAAAAAGTGGATAAGTGATTTTTCAGAAATTGCTTGTGTTTTTGACAAAAAAAATCTATAATGTTAACAGATTATAATTCTGACTTTGGGTCTCTTCTTCAGGGGAAATGGATAAAGTAAATCGTTTGATTAAATCGTTTCACCAGGCAGAGGGAATCCAAAGGCGGAAAGAAGGAGGAAGGCATGCTTTATATTGGAGTGGATTTGGGCACTTCAGCAGTAAAGCTCTTGCTGATGGACAGCGAGGGCAAAATCAAGAACATCGTATCCAAGGAGTATCCCCTGTATTTTCCTCATCCGGGCTGGTCTGAGCAAAAGCCTGAGGATTGGTGGGAGCAGACGAAGATTGGCATCAAGGAGCTGATTGCTGATTTCGATAAGTCTCAGGTGGCCGGCATCAGCTTCGGCGGCCAGATGCATGGACTGGTTATCTTGGACAAGGATGACAACGTCATCCGTCCCGCAATTCTTTGGAATGACGGAAGGACCTATGAAGAGTGTGATTATCTGAATAACGTAATCGGTAAGGACAAGCTCAGCGAGTATACCGCAAACATTTCCTTTACCGGCTTTACCGCACCTAAGATTCTCTGGGTGAAGAACAAGGAGCCTGAGAACTTCGCGAAGATCGAGAAGATCATGCTTCCGAAGGACTACATCGCTTACAAGCTGACCGGCGTACATTGCACGGACGTTTCCGATGCCTCCGGCATGCTGATCTTTGACGTAAAGAACCGTAAGTGGTCCAAGGAAATGTGTGATATCTGCGGCATCACCGAGAGCCAGCTCGCAAAGTGCTATGAGAGCTATGAGAAGGTTGGCACCGTGCTTCCTGAGATCGCTGCAGAGCTCGGCATTCCTGCGACGACGATTGTTGCTGCAGGTGCAGGCGACAACGCGGCAGCAGCAGTTGGAACCGGAACCGTTGGCGACAACATGTGTAACATTTCCCTGGGAACCAGCGGCACGATCTTTATTTCTTCTAAGAATTTTGGCGTGGACAAGTTCAACGCACTGCATTCCTTCGCACATGCGGATGGAAAGTATCACTTGATGGGCTGCATGCTGAGCGCTGCATCCTGCAACAAGTGGTGGATGGATGAAATTATTGGAACCAAGGATTACGGCGCAGAACAGAAAGCCATTGAGAAGCTTGGTGAAAACCACGTTTACTTCCTGCCTTACCTGATGGGCGAGCGTTCTCCTCACAATAACCCCAATGCAAGAGCTACCTTCATCGGCATGACGATGGATACAACCCGTGCTGACATGACGCAGGCCGTTCTGGAGGGTGTTGCTTTTGCACTTCGTGATTCCCTGGAGGTTGCAAAGTCTCTTGGAATCAACCTTGAGAGAACGAAGATCTGTGGCGGCGGCGCTAAGAGCCCTCTGTGGAAGAAGATGATCGCGAACATCCTGAACCTGAAGGTTGACGTGATTGAGTCCGAGGAAGGTCCTGCCATGGGCGGCGCAATGCTGGCAGCAGTTGCGAACGGCGAATATGCTTCCGTGGAAGAGATCGCTGCAAAGGTGGTAAAGATCGTGGATACCGTAGAGCCCGATCCCGAACTGGTTGCAAAATACGAGGTAAGATATCAGCAGTTCAAGGAGATCTATCCTGCCTGCAAGCCCGTGTTCGACATTATTACGAAGTAGAAGGAGGAATTACCAATGCAAATTTTGTCTGTAAATGATGCAGAGTTTCGTAAGTACGGCAGAGTCGTTACCAATGTTGACTTTGCTCCGCTGGTTGAGGCTCTGAAGAAGACGGAGTGTCCTGCCGGCGTGGTTTATGAGCCCAGCGTAGCTTCCCTGGAGGCAACGCCCGTGATGAAGGCTCTGACCGAGACGACCTATGGCGAGATGCCCATTCAGATCGGCTACTGCAACGGTCACAACAATAAGTTGAACGCGCTGGAGTATCATCGCGATTCCGAGATCAACGTAGCTGCAACGGATGCCATCCTGATGCTTGGCCTGTTGGCTGACGTAGCGCCTGACTTTACTTATGACACCGCGAACGTAAAGGCGTTCTTCGTACCTGCAGGTACGGCAGTAGAGGTATTTGCAACAACGCTTCACTATGCTCCCTGTGGCGTAGACGGCGCCGGCTTCCAGGTAGCAATCGTTCTGCCCAAGGGAACGAACTATCCTCTGAAGACCGCTCATGCGAAGGTAAATGCTGACGGCACTGCTCCTAGCGAGGATGCACTGATCACCGCAGTGAACAAGTGGCTCATCGGCCATGCTGAGGGCGGACTTGACGCTGGCAGCTTCATCGGCTTAAAGGGCGAGAACTGCACGCTGTAACCAGATCGCAGGCAAACCTGCGTGTCGCGAACAATGATTTATGTTACGCGTAATTGATTGTAATTGTATGTTTCCCTGACCTAGGGCATTTAAGTACCCCGAGTATTTCTGGCCCTGGGGAGGGTTACAAAATATAACACAAAAACAAAACACAAGAATTTGAAGGAGGAACTACGACATGAACAATTTACCCCAGGTAAAAATTGGTATTGTAGCCGTTAGCCGTGACTGCTTTCCTGAAAGCCTGTCCGTTAACAGAAGAAAGGCCCTGATCGACGCGTACACCAAGAAGTACGGCGCAGCAGACATTTATGAGTGCCCCATCTGTATCGTTGAGAGCGAGATCCATATGGTTCAGGCTCTTGAGGATGTTAAGAAGGCTGGCTGTAACGCACTTTGCGTATATCTTGGAAACTTTGGTCCTGAAATCTCTGAGACCCTTCTTGCTAAGCACTTTGATGGTCCTTCCATCTTCGTTGCAGCTGCTGAGGAGAGCCAGGCAGACCTGCAGGATGGCCGTGGCGATGCATACTGTGGCATGCTGAACGCTAGCTATAACCTGAAGCTTCGCAATATCAAGGCTTACATCCCTGAGTATCCCGTTGGCACCGCTGAGGAGTGCGCTGACATGATCAACGAGTTCGTTCCCATCGCTCGTGCAATCATCGGACTTTCCGATCTGAAGATTATTTCCTTTGGTCCCAGACCTTTGAACTTCCTTGCTTGTAACGCTCCCATTAAGCAGCTTTACAACCTGGGCGTTGAGATCGAGGAGAACTCTGAGCTCGACCTGTTCGAAGCTTTCAACAAGCATGCAGGCGATGAGAGAATTCCTGCAAAGGTTGCTGAGATGGCAGCAGAGCTTGGCGCAGGCAACAAGAAGCCTGAGGTTCTTACGAAGCTTGCTCAGTATGAGCTGACCCTTCTTGACTGGGTTGAGGCACACAGAGGCTACAGAAAGTACGTTGCCATCGCTGGCAAGTGCTGGCCTGCATTCCAGACCCAGTTTGGTTTCGTTCCTTGCTACGTAAACAGCCGTCTTACCGGTATGGGCATCCCCGTATCCTGTGAGGTTGACATTTACGGATGTCTGTCCGAGTTCATCGGTACCTGCGTAAGTGCTGATGCAGTTACTCTGCTTGACATCAACAACTCCGTACCTGCTGACATGTATAAGCAGTCCATCGAGGGCAAGTTCCCTTATACCCACAAGGATACCTTCATGGGCTTCCACTGCGGCAATACCTGCTCCAAGAAGCTGGCATTCTGCGAGATGAAGTATCAGAAGATCATGGCAAGAGCACTTCCTATCGAGGTTACCAACGGAACCCTCGAGGGAGACATCGCTCCTGGAAAGATCACCTTCTATCGTCTGCAGTCCACCGCTGATTGCAAGCTCCGCGCATACATCGCACAGGGCGAGGTTCTGGATGTTCGCACCCAGTCCTTCGGTTCCATCGGCGTATTCGCAATTCCTGAGATGGGCAGATTCTATCGTCACGTGCTGATCGAGAAGAACTTCCCTCATCACGGCGCAGTTGCATTCGGTCACTTCGGAAAGGCTCTGTTCGAAGTATTTAAGTACATCGGCGTTCCCGTAGAGGATCTGAACTACAACCAGCCGAAGTCCCTTCCTTATCCTACCGAGAATCCTTGGGCATAAGAAAAGGCAAAACAAACAAAATAGCGTAAGCTTAGGGCACCGCGGATATCCTCCGCGGTGCTTTTTTTCTAAGAAAAAGCCAGTACCTGTTTTATGAGAAAGGCAGGTGCGTGACAATAGGCAAAAGGGGAGCGAAACGGTTACCATTTTACGCTGAAATGATTGACTTTAATGCGTGGTTACTCTATAGTAATAGTATCAGAACATATGAGTTTATGGCGCAATTTGTGCCGCAGTAAACGGAGGTTAAAGAATGGCTAAATTATTTGTAAATCCTGAGGTGAAACAGGGTCACGTGAATCCTGAGCTTCAGGGACATTTTTCTGAGCATCTTGGAAGATGTATTTATGAAGGTATTTATGTCGGAGAAAACTCTGACATTCCGAACGTGAATGGCATGCGTAAGGATGTTGTGGAAGCACTCAAGGAGATCAAGGTTCCCGTGCTTCGCTGGCCGGGCGGGTGCTTCGCTGATGAATACCATTGGAAGGATGGCATTGGCCCGAAGGAAAAGCGTAAGAAGATGATCAATACGCACTGGGGCGGCGTTGTCGAGGACAACAGCTTTGGCACGCATGAATTTATGGAGCTTTGCCGTCAGCTGGGATGTAAGACTTACGTCAATGGCAACGTGGGAAGCGGCACCGTTCAGGAGATGAGCGAGTGGGTAGAGTACATGACCTTTAAGGGCGTGTCTCCCATGGCTGACCAGAGAAAAGAGAATGGACATGAGGAGCCCTGGGTGGTTGATTACTTTGGCGTAGGCAACGAGAACTGGGGCTGCGGCGGAAACATGCGTCCTGAGTACTACGGAGACCTGTTCCGCAGATATCAGACCTATGTGCGCAACTATGACAATGCACATCCCATTGCAAAGATCGCCTGCGGCGCGAATGCCGGAGATTATGAGTGGACGGAGAAGGTTTTAAGAACCTGCTTTGATCACGGCTTTGGCTTCATGAATGGCCTGTCCCTTCACTACTATACCGTGCCTGGCACCTGGGAGCATAAGGGCAGCGCGACGGACTTCTCCAAGGAAGAATGGTATAACACCATGGCGAAGACCATGTACATGGAGACCCTGATCAAGCGTCATGGCGCCATCATGGATCAGTTTGACCCCGACAAGAAGATTGGCATGATGATCGATGAGTGGGGAACCTGGTATGACGTGGAGCCCGGTACCAATCCCGGATTCTTATATCAGCAGAATACGATTCGAGACGCGCTGGTAGCAGGTATCAACCTGAACCTCTTCAACAAGAACTGTGACCGCGTCAAGATGGCGAATATCGCTCAGATGGTGAACGTTCTGCAGTCCGTACTCCTGACCGAGGGCAAGAAGATGGTGAAGACCCCGACCTGGCATGTCTTCAACCTGTACAAGGTTCATCAGGACAATGACCTGGTTGAGTCTACGCTGATCGGCAACAGCGAAGCTGGTATTGGCGACGTCAAGGCCAAGAAGCTGACCGAGTCCGTGACCGTGGATCAGGACGGCAAGCTTTACCTGACCATGACCAACCTGTCCCTGGATGAAGCTGAGAACATGGAGGTTGCGTTTGGCAACAACAAGGTAAAATCCGTCAAGGGTCAGATCGTGACCGGAAAGATGGATGCTCACAATACTTTCAAGGCTCCAAACAAGGTACAGGGCGCAGAGTTCGATGCCGTAACGGTTACCAAGGATGGCCTTTCCTTCGAGCTTCCCGCAAGAAGCGTGGTACTCCTTGAGATCACTCTGAAGAAATAAGTTCGTAAATGAAAGTTTTGCAAGATAGAACATGTCATGACGGAATCGTCTATTGACCGAAGCACCTGTCAACCAGTATAGTAATACTTGTGGATGACAGGTGTTTTTGTGTTTGGAATTCCATAAAGCAAGCGTTGTCAGAAGATTAGAAGAGCAGGGCTCGTTTCGCCGTGCATTCTTGGAAATAGTGTACTGGAGGAGGAAAAAATGAAGGATTATCAGGCGTTGATGGATCAGGTATTGCGGCGCGAGGTGGATGCGGGAAATCTGCCGGGTGCAAGTGCGCTGGTTTTGCATCACGGAAAAGAGATTTATTATGGAGCCTTTGGCATGGCGGACAAGGAGCAGGCGCAACCCATGGCGCGGGATACCATCATCCGCCTGTTTTCGATGACAAAGCCAGTGACGGCCGTCTCTGTGATGATTTTGGCTGAGCGGGGTCTGATTGACCTGCATGACCCTATAGCTTATTATCTTCCCGAATTTTGGAATACAAAGGTTTGGCAGGATGGAGAAGAGGTGGCGCCAAAGCGCCCCATTACCATCTGGGATCTTTTGAACATGACCTCTGGCATTCCCTATCCTGATGAGGGACATGAGCCTGGCAGGCGCATGGCAAAGCTGTTTGGGGAGCTGGTAGATCGTCGCCTTCACGGAGAGACGGTTACCACCAGAGACTATGCAAAAGAAATCGCGAAGATCCCAACCTGTTTTCAGCCCGGAGAGAAGTGGATGTACGGACTGTCTGCGGATATTTTAGGTGCCATGGTCGAGGCAGTATCCGGGATGCGATATGGCGAGTTCTTAAAAAAAGAGATTTTCGAGCCATTGGACATGAAGGATACGGGATTCTTTGTGCCCGAGGCGAAGAAGGATCGCTTTGCACAGATCTATCTCTATGATCAGAAGCAGCAAAAGATTGCACCCTCATTGGATTGCCATCTTGCCGTGTATTATGGGGAGGACGTTGCATTTGAATCTGGCGGGGCGGGATTGGTTTCGACCTTGGATGATTACGCGCATTTCGCACAGATGATGATTCAGGGAGGCGTTTACAACGGGAAGCGCATTCTTGGAAGCAGAACCGTCGCATTTATGCAAAAGGATGCCTTGACGCAGGCACAGAAGGATGATTTTTACTGGAATGCGCCGGATGGCTTTGGCTATGGGTGTCTGATGAGAACGCTCCTAGATCCCGTCACGGAAGGCGTGTTTGGAAATGCGGGCGTCTTTGGATGGGATGGCTGGACAGGCAATTTTGTCGTGATGGATCCCAGGGATCAGCTGGTATTTTTGTATTTTGTACAGCGGGGAGATTTCGGAAACGTGAATGTTGTGAGAAGGCTGCGCGCCGTGACCATGGGAGCACTGGATGAGATATAGACAAAAAATATGACAATCATGCATGCCGGGCGGTAGCATTCTTGTCATATCATTACAAGGGATTTTGTGAGGATGGATTCACGCATTTGACGTGCGACAATCCATCCTTTTTAATCATCAGCTTCGTCCTGATCTGCCGCGATGGCACTGACGACGGAGCTTACCACGGAAATGACAACCGCAAAAATAATGATCAACAGTCCTGCTCCAAGAAGAAATATCGTTTCCATAAGGGGATTCTCCTAACTTTTTAACAGTTCATAAGTGCTTTTTCATAGTTTTTGATCAAAACCACTCACAAGGTTTTGATCAGGACCTTATTGTTTCGTAAGCAGTTTTTCCTTCTACATCATACCATACTTCCAATAAAAATCAAGAATTAGAATGGTTCCCTGGCAAAATTTATGAGAATGTTGAATCCGTGGCGAATTTTTGCTAGAATAAAAACGGTGGGTTTTTGGCAAAATCAAGCATTTGTGTAGGGAAAATGCATGGAACAATTTTACTTTTCAGAGGAATTAATGAATAAGCTTGAGCACATTTTAGATTGCTCGCTTTCCGTTTTGGAGGCGCCTGCGGGGTATGGGAAAACCACGGCCGTCCATCGGATTTTAGACGGCAGAAAGGAGCCTGTTTACTGGTATACTGCCGTGGAAAGCATTCCTGACAGTAGCTTTCGGTGGTTCATTCGCCAGATCAATCTTGTGGACGAAATCACGGCGGGAAAGCTTCAGGATTTGGGGTATCTCAACCGAAGCAATGCGGAGCAGGCGGCAAAAATTTTGATGGAGCTCAAGGTGGACGAGCCGCTCACTTTAGTATTCGATAATTTTCAGTTTGCACAGGCCAATTGGCAGCCACAGGTTTTAGACAGCCTGGCAAAGCGCCGTCAGGATGGCCTTCGTACCATTTTTATTTCCCAGAATTTTGGACGCCATCGAAGCGTTTTGTCCTCCCTGGAGGGCTCTATCTGCTATTTCCGTGGGCGTGACCTTATGCTGAATGAGCGGGACGTGGATGCCTTTGCGAAGCAGATGGGCGCGGATGTGAGCAGGGAAAAAATCAGGGAGATCTGTAAAAAGACGGATGGCTGGGCGGCGGCCGTTGCCCTATGCTTGGAAAGTGATCTGCAAAATCGGCCGCAGGAGGGGATTCAGGATATTGAGGATCTCTTGTTTTCTCTGTTTTGGAAGCGTTTGTCGGAGGGCACACAGGAGATCTTGCTTCGACTTTGCCTTTTTGACAAACTATCAGAAACGATTGTGGAGAAGCTGTTGCCGCCTGAGGACTTCCAGCGGGATGAACTTCGGCAATTAATCCATAGGGTTCCCCTCATTCGTTATCAAGAGGCGCGCAGAGAGCTCTATCCTCATGAGATTATGCTGCGATTCCTGCGGAATCGCCTCGCGCAGACGGACGAGGATTTTCGCAGGGAGGTATATCGAAACGCCGGCAGGGTTTACCAGAAAAATGGCATGAACCGCGCGGCAGTCAACTGCTTTTTCCATGCGGATGATGATGAGAGCATCCTTTCCTGCAATCTGGTATGCCTCATCACGGAGAGCTTTGATGGCATTTCTTACGCAGAACTGGCGGAAACAGTACTGCGCCGCTGCCCGAGGGACATTCAAAAGAAGTATCCCCTGTCGCTGCTTAGATTGTGCTATGGTCTATATGCGGGGTGTAAATTTCAGGAGTTTGAAGTACAGATGAAGCGGATCCATGCGCTGCTGGAGGAATTGGATGACCCTCAAATTCTTGGCGAATGGTATCTCGTGGATGCCTTTACGGACTTCCCGGACCTGAAAAAAATGGAGCAGCGATATATCAAGGCAGAGGAATTATTGGAACGACCCTCTGAGCTGTTTACGAAGGAGGAGCCCTTCCTGTTTGGATGTACCTCCATGTGGTACCTGCTGTATTCCAAGCCGGGGACCATGCTGGAGACGGCAGACGTCATGGACCGAGTGATGAAGCGGTACAACCGACTGACCAATGATCATGCAGCCGGCGCTGCAGAGATCTATCGCGGCGAGGCCTATTCCGTTCAGGGCAGGTTCGAAGAATCCGACATTCAGGCCTATACGGCAGCGTTTCTTGCGGAACAGGCGGGTAATGCACCGGCGGCCTATGGTGCGGCGCTTCTTTTGGGCATCAATGCGATTTACCGCTCCGACATGCTGGGATTGCAAAAGGCCATTGATTATTTGGAGAATAAGGCACAGGGCTTTCGGTTTTTGCAGGGGAAAATGCTAAATACCTATATGGTGGAGACCGTTCGAGGATATCTTTTAGGACTCATGATGGAGACGGGGCGTTCCGCCATCTGGACGCAGGGAGAAGCGGACCAGCTGTCCGACCTCACCTTTACCACCTTTATGATTAAGACCTGTCGCATCACGGATCTTTTGCTCAAGAAGGAATACGTCAAGGCGATCGCGTCCGTGGAAGCCTCCCTGGGGTTGGACGAGAGACTGATTTCTACCTCCACGCGCAACTTTATGTATTGCGGCCTTGCGCTTTGTTATCTGGCGATCGGAAGGGTGATCAAGGCGTCCGAATACCTGGATCAATCCCTGACGATTGCAGGGCAGGATCACAACTATACCTTCATCGCATGCTTTCGGAAGTATTTTCAGGTGCTGTTTCTCATGCCCCAAATCGCAACAAAGCATGCGAAGACCATCCGCGAGATTAAGGCGCTAAAGATCAATTATAATCGGGCGGATGAAAGCCATATCTTTGCCATGCTGGATGAGCGGACGGAGGATGAGGAGGAGCTGACCGAGCGCGAGCGCGAAGTGGCCAGCCTAGCGGCGAAGGGTCTGCACAACAAGGAGATCGCGAAGCGCCTGAATATTTCCGAGAATACGGTAAAGCATCACCTAAAGATTGCATTCCAAAAAATGAATATTGACAGGCGCAGCAAGCTTGTGGACATGCTCAGATAACAGAATATCGTTTTAGATGAGGCTCTTTGGCATAATGCCGGAGGGCCTTTTCTGTTGCATGTATCTCCGTTTTCCAAAAAGTTTCGAACAAAACATATTCTAACCCTTGGAATGCTGATTTTTCAAGGGTTAGAGGGTTTTGTTCATACTTTCCATAAATGAACAAAAACAGATATGTACAAAAATAGTTTTGTACATAAGTGATATGAGGAGTTTTGTACATTCACTCTTTGAGTATAATCTTTCATGCGCCCCAGAGGGTAGCAGAAAGGAGATAAACAAATGGGTGAGATTACAATGATCGATCCTCCGGAGAGGCATCAAAGGTACGCAGTGTACTCTCTTCGGAACAGTACGGATGATGGTCTGATCTATACCAGGTCATTCATCGTTCTTAAGAATGACTATGGAGTCATAGTCAGATTCACAAGGCTTCAGGAGTATGCGGGAGTGTATGAGAACAAGACATACAGACCGCTGTCGTCTAATCCTGAGGGTAAGCTTTACTACATAGTGAACATGCTGAATTATATCATCGTGGATCATGGTAGTAAGTATGGCGTAAAGCATCTCTTTGATATTACCAAGGACATGCTTAGGGATTACTTTAATGCATACGGATCAGAGCCATTGCCAGGCGGCGGGCATCGCAGCGCGGAAAGGGTTGAAGGGTGCATCTATTGTGTGACAGCCTTTATGTACAAGATATCTAAGGCCTTTGCAGGGTATACCAAGCTCAGGAAGAATGAGTTGTATGTGGAACGCCAGATCCGCACGGACAAGGGAACACTGGTAAAGAAGAACGTGCCGGGTTTTCAAGCGGTTATTGTAGATGACGGAGATGAGATATTCCGCGACCTGCACACGAAGGCATTGGAGATTCTTATCCCCATGGCATTCAGGTATGCTCCGGATATTGCCTTTGCCATATGCCTTCAGGCGTTTGCCGGACTCAGGGCAAGTGAAGCCATGAATGTAAGACAGGAGTGCAGTCCACTTGGATCGGGTCTCACTTTTACAGAGATAGGAGGCCATGTGCGCGATGTTAGGATCGACCTCAGAAGAGAACTGATGCTTAGGAGTGATGGTGCTGAGATCGGACAGATAAAGAAAGAGCGCATACAGAAAGTCTATCCGGCGTTTATCGGGACATTCTGTGCCGCTTATAAGCTCCACAAAAGGTATCTGCGGGGAGTCTCATATGAGAAGGAGTTTGCACCGATGTTTGTGAACAGCAATGGTATGGCCATGTCATATGAGAGTTACAGGCAGAAATTCCGGGATCTTATAGATAATTACTTGAGGGTCGAGCTCGTTAAGAGCAGTGATCCGGAACTCAGGATATATGGCCAGCTTCTGTATGAAAACAAGCTTGGAACCCATAGCCTGAGGCATTGGTTTTCCGTACAGCTCGTTTTAAGAGGGGAGGATATAGGCAGTCTCCAGTATTGGAGAGGTGACAGAAATCCGGAGTCGGCGTTTACATACCTGCAGAACAAAGGCGAGCTTATCAGGGAATTAAAGTATGCAAATGAAGCTCTGGCGGATACGCTTTTGCAGATCGGAGGTGAGTTGTATGGAGACCTTTGATCTTGAAACATTTATGGAGCATGTTGCCGGAATGGCGTGTGAGAACGGCTCCCTTTACAAGAATCGACAGAAAGATCGCGATGAACTTTTAGAGTTTATGGAGTGTAATTCCTGGTTCGGAGCGAGCAATACAAAAGAGGGAAAAACATATGTAAGCATGAACGATGCATGCCGTAACGCTTTGGGGATATGGCTCAGATTATATAAAAAAGGCGATGATGAAAAAGTGACTGTACTGATGGAGGTTATGCGGGCAAGGTATCCGCGCACGGCTGACAGGCTGACGGACTTTTTCAAAGGGAAAAGCCAGGACAAAAATCAGTGGATGCTGATCGACTTTATGTTAGGGCGATTATCGAAGGAACTGGATGAATATACGGATGAAGAAATGTGTGATTTTGTGCAGGTGGCGTATTCTGAACAGCAGATTGTCAGGATGAAGATGCTTGCCGAGTTCCTGAACTTTCGCACAGACAATGGTCAGCTGTCCTACTGGAAGTACAGGTTTAAGAGTCACCAGCTGATAAAGCCGGACAATAAAGCGTATCAGATAAGAAATTATTCCAGGATGGCATATATCGTTTTCAACGAAGAATCATGGGAAGATAACAGGCTTGTGCAGAAAGCGCTAAAAAGCCGGAGGGCAGCCATGTTATGGACGTTCACGGCACTTCATTTTATCTGTGCCCTGAGGACAACGGACATGATACGTCTCCCTATACCAACTCTGCCATATACGGGAGAGACATTGCGGCAAAGGATTGAGGATGGAGAGTATACGCCTAAGGATGCCCGCCAGGTTTCTATGGAAATACAGTACAGATGCGAAGTTATTGGCAAAAGGCCGAATAAAACCCGGAAAAAGTGCATAGCACCTGCAGTAAAGTTTTTTATTCCTGAAAGCTTCATAGAACCGTTTGGGTTTATCGCATCGATTTCGCTGTCATACCGAAAAGAGGGAGATCCTTTCGTGGAGACAGACTTCTATCTGGATGAGATAATGCGTTTCTTCGGAAAGGACTATTCCGATGCGATCGGATACAAGATGTTCCGCACCCGTAAAGCAAACAAAGCATATCTGCAGGGAATAGAAGCTGTTGCAGAGGATGAACCGGGAAAGCCTAAAGGATATATGCTGGCAGCCCTTGCCAGAAGCCATAAGGGCGGGATTGGAACCCTTCCGGAGATGACGGATGTGTATCTGCGTGATGCTGAATTCACCGGATATGATCCTGATTTTATAATGCGGGAAATGTTTGAAAGGGGAATCTTTGGCTTCATACCGGCTATGCTCCTTGCTATGTACAAAGGAGAGGAATTCAAGGAATTATCCGTTAGTGATCAGACCAAAGTAATAAAGACTATAGGGCTGAAAGCATGGCAGATTGAGGCGATATCAGAATCAGTGGCGTTATCGTATGAGCACGCAGGAAATATAGTAAACGCTACATTGCTTGAAGCCGGAGGACAAACCGCGTTAAAGGATACGCTGCAGCATTTGGCCGCTTCAAATGCACCATCGAAGCAGGATGAGTGTTTGTGTCTGCGGACGGCCGCCGGTTTGCCCTGTATGAATCCCGGCAGGACGTGCTGTCTGGGATGCGGTTATGAGATCTACACGAAATCAGCATTGGAATTGCTGGTAAGGGAGTATGTCAGGCTGAATTATAAGCTTAAGAAAGATGAGAGCGGGCGTATATCCAGGATCTTAAAATCGTATGTCATTCCATCAATCATGCAGATGTTACAGAGCGTTGAGATGCTTTATCCCGACACGGACATGAGCATATTAAAGGAAATTGTTGAAAGGGGGATAAAAAATGCCACTCATGATGGGAAATGAGGCATACAGCGGCTTTGAGAGGTCATTGGCAGTATGCGAGATAGATGAAAAACTGATCGGTATGGCAAAGGAACGGTTTGCTGAGTATCTAAAAAAGGGTGTCATAAAGGATAGTCGCTTTGGTGATGATTCATGGGATACCTACGATGAGATAAGGAATTGCTGCCTGGATTTTTCTTTTGACAAGAAAGCTTTTGCCGGCAACACGCAGGACTGGATCGGGTGTACGGCAAAGTGCTATTCAGATTGCCTGAGAACTTATGTGTTGATGAAGTTTGGGGAGCTTTCTTTGCTGAGGCTGCAGAAGGTGTTGAACAGCATAAGGGAAATTGCAGGTCTGTCGCTGGAGGATATGACGGAGTATGGAAATGAAAATACAGAGTTGAAAAAGCATATTGTAGATTTTCTTGGGCTTATACCACAGTCAAACGAACTGCGGGAATCAGTGATGGAGGATCTTGAAGAAGCGGCGTTAAGAAAAAAGCTTTCGGATTCCAGGGATCTGTCGGCGTTCAGGTACTTCCTTGATTTTGGAAGACATATGGAAGAGTTTTGGAATGCTGCCGATGCGCATGAGCGGTATTTCTATTTCCCGGTATGGTTCTGGTGGAACCTGACATCAATTCTGCCGCTCAGGACAACAGAGTATTTAATGACGCCAAGGGACTGTATCATAACGGAGGATGATAAAACGCTTATACAGATCAGGAGGACGTTGAACAAGAAAAAGGGCAGGAAGCATGGATACAAGATCAATGAAGATTACAAGATCTGTACATATGAGATTCCTGAGGATATCGCAGAAGAGATCCGCAAATACATAAAGATAACTGCCGATATGCCTGGGACGTCTCTGGAAACACTGCTCATACCGGACAGATCTGGATCCTGCGGATATTTCAGCTATGGTCAGATGGTTCTACGGCTTAGAAAACTTTGTGATCATATGATGAATGATGAGAATTATCCAATTCATCTTGGGGATACAAGGCACCTTGCAATGATCAACCTTATTCTTTCGGGTGGATCGCCGACGATCTGCAGGGAACTGGCAGGGCATGAAAGTATAGACATCAGTTCCGGGTATTATGCCAATCTTTCGAGTGTTGTTGAAGGAATGGTGTTCAACGAATTCCACGGCGGGAGAGAGAAATCCGCTCTTAAGGAAGGGCGGTATTATATTGCAGTCCCTGAGGGAAGCGTAAAAGTACATGAGGGGTGGTGCTCCAGTCCGAGGATGATCGGAGGGGATGTAGGAGATTGCATTGGAGCATATATTCCTGACGGAGAGATCGGGGATTGCCAGACATGCAGATATTTTTACCCTGAGAAAAGAGGGTTACAGCTTGATATAAGCAAGCGTGCGAAAGAGGATGTTGATGCCGGAGGAATATACCTGATGCAAATGATAGAGCTTGTGAGGAAAAGCCTCGGATGTGAGGAGGATATTGCATCTGCAATTCTGCGTATCAGGGGCAGCGCGGACCGTTATGGGAAGCTTTTTGCGAGAAGATTAAAGGAGGAGCAGTGATGGGAAGACCAAAGAAGATCAGTTCACAGGAACTGGTGGAACTGACGGATGAATACTATGAGGCAGAGTGCTATGGTGATCCGAGACGCCTCAAGTTCAGCAAGATTGGAGCATTTGCAAGAAATAAAGGAATCGACGTTGCAGATTACGATTTTAAGAGAGATGAAAATGTCAGAAAACGGATAGAGGAACTTACATCGCTGGCTGATCTTGTCAAGGAAGACGAGCATGTAACCGCATATAGGACGCTTGATGTAGAATCCATTCTGAAGAGATGCAGGACAGTGGATGATATCACGGCTGCATTGAGGGAGATGGATGAGTACTGGAAGAAGACTTGCGATTATGCACAGTCTCTGATAACTCGTGATCAGGAGTTCATGCGTGAAAAGAGTGCGCTGGAAAGGAAGATCAGAAATCTTGAAGAGGAAATAGAGTCGCTGTCTTCAAGCGTAAAGGAAAGCGAGAAACAGGCAAATGCGGTGACCAGAGAAAACGTGTATCTTCGGAAGATGTTAAGGACGTATCTTTATCCGAACCTTGCCAATGAACTGCTCCGGGAAAAAGGGGAGACGCACGTACCTGATAATACTGCAGTGAAGCCCGAGGCGTTTGCGGTACTTATTGATGGGAAAACTCCATCGGCATTCAAGGGGATTCAGCATCAGGAAAAGGAGCCGGAGGATTGGAAGGACACTCTGCAGAAGGCACTGGAAAGGCAGGTTGATACGGATGGCGAGTAGGCTGATCCCCGGAGTAAATGACCTTGCCACGCTGTACCCGGATATTGCGGCCGAATGGGATCCTGAAAAGAATGAGGAACTGAAGCCGTCTATGGTTATGAAAGGTACGGATAAAAAAGTGTGGTGGAAGTGTGGTATCTGTGGTTATGAATGGAAGACCGCCATATATCACAGGACCGCCGGACATGGTTGTAACAGGTGCGCGTGCAGGAAAGCTCTGCTGAAACCGGGTGAGAATGACCTTAAAACAGTATGCCCGGAACTGGCTGCGGAGTTTTGCGCTGAAAAGAATTATCCGCTGACATCTTCAGATTATACGGCATGGTCGCAGGCTAAGGTCTGGTGGAAGTGTAAAGCTGGGCATATATATGATGCGACGATCAGTCACAGGAGAGGCGGTAAAGGATGTCCGTACTGTGCTGGTAATAAGATACTTTCCGGATATAACGACATTGTCACCAAGGAGATGGACTATGTCTCAGACTGGGACTATGAAAAAAACACTGACATAAAACCCGAGAAGGTAGGACCGGGCTCTACCGTTAAGATATGGTGGAAATGCAAGAACGGTCATAGTTGGCAGGCAGCACCATATTCCAGGACGAATGGGAACGGATGCCCATATTGTGCAGGAAATACTGTTGTAAAGGGCGTGAATGATGTTGAGACTATGATGCCGGACATCCTTTCTGAATGGGATGTTCAGAAAAACGGGGATGTGAAACCGCATATGATAGCACGCACCTCACGTAAAAGGATTTGGTGGCTGTGCCCTCAGGGCCACAGCTATGAGATGAGTGCCGCATTGAGAGACCGTGGCTGTGGTTGTCCATATTGCGCAGGAAAGCGTGTGCTTAAAGGGTTTAATGACTTTGAGTCACAGCATGCCGAACTGATGCCCGAGTGGGATTGGGAGAAAAATCTTATCTCTCCGGATGAGATTACATGTTACACCCACAAAAAAGTATTTTGGAAGGATGTGCTGGGGCATTCATATCGCTCAACGGTGGCGAACAGGGTAAATGGAAATGGCTGTCCGTACTGCGCAGGCAGGATGGTACTGAAAGGTTTTAATGATCTGGCTGCGAAAGCACCGGAGCTGGTGGACGAATGGAATTATGAGAAGAATGGCAACTTAAAGCCGGATGAAGTAACCAGTGGGAGCAACAAGAGTGTTTGGTGGAAGTGTCTTCAGTATCATCACGAATGGCACGCAGATGTTGTTAATCGTGTTAAGGGCACTGGCTGTCCATATTGCAGCAACAGGAAAGTGCTTAAGGGCTTTAATGATTTCGAATCAAAACATCCTGACCTGGCTTTGGAATGGAATTACGATCTGAATGGGAAAAAGAGGCCTGAGGATTACGTTTATGGTTCTCATAAGTATGTCTGGTGGAGGTGCAGCTATGGGCATGACTATAAGGCTTCGATTATGGACAGGCACTATGGAAGCGGCTGCCCGTACTGCGCAGGAGTAAAAGTATTGGCAGGATTTAACGATCTTGAAACGCTTACACCATGGATTGCGGAAAGCTGGGATTATGAAAGAAATCGTGGATTAAAGCCATCTGATGTTATGCCATACACGAATCGGAAGGTATGGTGGGTTTGTGAAAATGATCATCATTGGCGCTCATATATTGAAGCAAGACAGCATGGATCAGGATGTCCATACTGTAGCGGGTTGATACCAAGAAGATCATATTACGTGTGATTGTTGAAAATCAGCCATTAAAGCGGTTTTCATAGACAAGGAGGTAGTGATTAACACTATAAGGGCACCCAATATAGGGTAATACGAAAAATTGAATATAGAGGAAAAGAGTACGAAAAAAGCACCCGGAAACCAACGGCAAATTGAGAAATCCGGATGCAGGATCGTGGATCCCATCTGCATTATAACACGATGGTGGGATAGTAGGGACTCTTTTCAGAACACAGGCGAAACCCGGAAGACTTATTCACGAAAGGAGCTTCCAAAATCGCAGTAAAAAGAGCGCTGAGAAATGAACAAAATCAGGCTCTTTTTTCTTTTGGGTTTTGTCTTAAAAATACATTTTGAACAATAAAACAGTAATCTGCGATTTTGGAAAAAAAACAAAGGCAGGCGTTTTTTCGCACGGTAGGCGCACCTCAGACACTTGTAATCGCACTTGGTGCAGGCTTTGGCGTTTGGAAGCAATCAACCTGATGGTGAGGTACGGCAACGATAATCCCGGCAAAAAGAGCCTGGCATGAAGCGTGTGACACGGGACGACGGAAACGGGTGGTATAAAAACCACCAAAAACTACCCATTAGTAGGATGTGCAAAGAGGAAACTTGTTGTATGATACTTACGGAAAGACAAGGATACGGAAAGAAAAGAATAAGAAAAGGGTAAGAAAAGGAGAAGGAAGGTAAGGATACGGAAAGGAGGGCGCAGTATGGAAAAAGTATTGAATAAGGTGACGCCGCTTCCGGGGTTTCTTCTTGTCCTGCAGTTCCTCAATGGCAGCATTGCCGTGGTAAACATGGCCCAGAGGGTCGGTACGGTGCGATTTGCCAAATTGCTGGATACGGATTTTTTTGCCACGGCGAAGGCGTGTGGTGATCGGATCATTTGGTCAGATGGAAAGAACCGAGTAGATGCATCCTGTGACGAGATCTTGGACATCATGATGATGGACTGAAAGAGGGGACAACGGAGCACTTATGGGAGCCGGGGAGAAGGAATGATAGAGAGCATTATGGGAACCAGGGGGAAGGAACAAACGGAGGGGAAATATGAAGGCAATGCATTATCAGAATTTCGTAAATAAGATGGATGACGTTTTTCAGACCTATGCAGAAAAAACGGCCATTGTGGATTATGTTTCGGAGGAAATCGTAAATAGGTATTCCTATGAGGCGTTATTTGAATATACGATGCGTATAAAAATGGCGCTTGCGCGGCAAAACGTCATTACGAAGGAGAGAGTGGCCGTTTTGACAAAAACTTCCGCACATAGCGCGATGCTTCTTTTGGCACTTTCCTATTTGGGCTATGTCGCAGTGCTGCTTGACGTGTCACTTTCCTTGGAGGAGCGCAGCCGCATTCTGAAAGAGACGAAGCCGTCTGCCATCATAACGACGGAGAAGCTTCTTCCTTTGCCGGAGGACGAGCTTTGGTCCTCGCACCCGGTTTTTTGTCTCCAGGGAGCAGAGGGGATCATGCTTCAGAATCCTGATCATAAGGCATGCGAAAAATCGAAGTCTTTTGGGGACGAGGACATTCTTGCCATGCTCTATGCGCCTGAGAACAATGCAGACGCGCAACGCGCCGAGGTTACTTGTCAGAACATAGCATTTTATGCCAGTTTCAGTGCCCAATATGCAGAATATGATGCAAGGGCAAGGTTTCTGCACCTTTTGCCACAGACGCAGGTCGCTGGATATACCATGCTGTTTATCAATTTTTTGCAGGGCTCAGAGATGGCATTTGTGCCTGAAATGAGTGCCGAAGGACTTTCGATGGGACTTCGCGCATATGAGCCGACGCACCTGGTCATGCTCCCCAAGGTGTATGAGACCATTCGTCATAAGATCGAAACCGAAATTGAGAATCGCCCCAAGAGTGCGCAGCTCCTGTTTCATTCCTGCAAGGCATTGTCTTCAACGGTTCGAAGGGTTACGGGACATGGCATGAAGCATTTGATGAGACCCTTCTATGCATCGGCGTTTGGCAGAAATATTCAAGTGATCGGTTGCGAGGCATATGCCTGTCCCGTCGAGACCGTTCGGTTCTTCCGAGATTTGGGCATTGGGTTTCTGAACCTGCAGAGTACGACAAGTCGCTAGAGCGTTTCATAAGGGTAAGATGCCTGGGTCAAAAGGGGAGTTATGAGGGGGCCGTGAGG
>JAEEGG010005323.1_pt1 | contig 30686 bp, 23 predicted proteins | sample 9134161 | NCBI WGS metagenome assembly JAEEGG01 (sample SAMN16246543, study PRJNA631951) | gut metagenome | biome: gut microbiome; feature: rumen; material: CR-attached | host: Bos | place: Iran: Karaj | collected 2018-10
CAACCCCACGTTCTTCATCTTTCGATTCCGACGCTGGGTGAGGCATTTTTATCGATTCTAATTCTGATTCAGATTACTCAGCAATACAAATGCTTACGCGGTTCATATCGTTCTCAGTGAACGGCTGTACGCGTGAACCCTTGCTGTCGTAAGAGATGCGAGACTCAGCGATACCGTACTCGTTCTTGAGAGCCTTAACAACGGCATCAGCACGTCCAGCGGCCAGACGGTCGTTGATCTTGTTGTTACCTGTACCAGCGTCTGCATAACCTGTGATGATCACCTTTGATGCAGGATGCTCAGTCATGTAGTTGGCAATATCCTTCACCTTCTGTGACTCCTCAGGACGGATGTTGGTCTTGTTAATCAAGAAGAAGATGTCACGACGCAGCGGTTCAATCACAGGAGCAGGAGCGGGTTTCTCAACTTCCACAATCTTCTCAACAACCTTCTCTACATAGCGAATCTCAGGCTCTGGAGCAGGAATAACGCGGGTGCTATAGGTAGAACCTAAGTTGATTTTCAAGCCAGCGAGAGCATTGAAATACCAATCCCAGTTACCTGCTTTCTTAGAGTTGTACTTGTCACTAAGTGTGTTAGCACTCAGTTCGAGACCTACGCTTACTGCGTCGCTTACCTTGAAATCAGCTGTGATACCACCCTGTGCGAAAGGACGAACCTTCGAACCATCCCATAGATACTCTAATGAGTTCACACCAAGTCTCTGGTTCATAGCAGCCTGCTGATCAGCAGCCTTGTCATTGCTAAAGCCGATGTTGGCACCACCACCGAGGAACAGACCGAAGTTGAATACACGGTTGGGGTTATAGCCACAAAGGGCATTAGAGAGATTGATTGTCAAGTCAATTGATGGAGCAACAAACTTCCAGTCCCAAAGATAAGTCTGACCATTCAGTTCAGAACCTGCTTTGCTCTGCCAAGCGTTGACAGCGAGGCGGGCACCGAATATCGGACTGAACTGACGGCCCAATGCGGCCTGAACGGTGTATGAATTCAAATCGCCAAAATCAACCTCACCCAGCGTGTGCTGAAGTCCTAACGGCTGTATCTGAACATACCAGTGAGGATTGAAAACGTATTCCGTCGTTGGCTGCTGATCCTGTGCAGATGCCGAAAGGAATCCCAGTGCCAGCAGGCAAGACAATATGGTTTTTTTCATTTTCATTTTCATTTTCGTTATTGAATACTACGATTTATTTAACACCCTTAATTTTGTATTCGAGTGTTCTGATGTTACCCTCAAAGTCAACAGCTGAATACTGAATCTCGTATGTCTTGCCAGCCTCGACGACGAAAGGAATCTCGTCAACACTACCAGGAATCACCTTGCCCAGCAGACCTGCGTTAATAGGATCATTAGCCTCGACAGGAGTTCCATCAACACTTGTGATAGCCACATACTTCTTATAAGCGGGAGCCAGAACCTCAACTGTCCAAGAAGATGGGAGGAACTTAATCTCACCGGCCCTAACCTCGCGGAAATTCTCTACGCCAGGACGGAAAATCTGGTTATCAACGTCAAGGAACATGGTAGGCTGAATTGCCCAGTTAACATTGTTCAACCACTTCTCTGTTTCCTTATTGAAACTATTCAACCAACGCCAGATCTGAGCGCGTTTGCTTTCAGACTTAGTATATCTGTTAACGAGGGAGGTCTCAATACGCTCAAGAGCAGAAATAGGACTATAACCATCAATTTCATAACCACCTTCGCTGGAAAGATCGAATGTATAAGACAGCGGCTTAATAGCGATAGCAGCTATGCTTGCGTTAGAATAGGTATAGAAATCATTACCCCAGGTAGCCTGCAGTCGATATGCGGGAACATCGTTAGCAAAAATTATGTTTGCTACGGTCTGAATCATTTCTGCGATAGTTGCTTTGTTGGTATTCTTAATCAGGGCTTTCAGATCATCTTTGAATGCATTCATATCTGTGGGTTCCAAAGAGAAATATGAGTTAGCAAGCTTTTCCTCAGAAATGGTAGCATAAGTCTCATAGAAAGCATTGTCACCACGGGTGAGGAACTTCAGCTCCTTATCAGACTCAACCAGCGGACTCAGTTCAACAGGAGCCTCTTTACCGTTAGTGGTCACAAGCTTCAGGGTCTTACCAGTGAAGTCAACAGAACTTGGGTTCACAGTGACATAAATCTTACCAGCGTTGCCAGCACCCTCGAGGAAGTATTCTCCCTTGTAAAGGATGGGTTCGTCAGCTCCCTTCGGGAAGTAGATGTCACGTGCAGCCTTTTCGCCAAAGCATGCGAGCAGAATGTTAGAATTGATGCCTACAGGGCTGATGAAACCAAAGATGGGGTTCACTACTTGATCAATGTTGATGCTGGTTACCTCGGTCTTATAGATGTCATCAATTCTCTTACCAAGATTAGTAAGTTCATCCTCGATTTTGGCAATCTTTGCTTTAATATCGCTAAGATCCTCTACTTCAAATGCATCTTTCAATGCTTTAATTGTATTCTCAATTTCCGTAATCCACTGAGATACATCAGCTTTAACTTCCGTGTCTTTATCGCCAATCCACCAATTTCCGTTTGAGCCAATAAATGGTGTCAAACCATCGGTACCGTTCTTACCATCAGCACCGTTCTTACCATCGGTACCGTTCTTACCATCAGCACCGTCTTTACCATCAGCACCGTCTTTACCATTAGCACCGTCCTTGCCGTCAGCACCGTCCTTGCCGTCAGCACCGTCCTTGCCGTCAGTACCAGCAGCCTTAACGCCAGTGTCTGTCGTGCCAATCCACCAGTTACCGTTTTCACCAATGTAAGGAGTCTGGCCATCAACACCGTTCTTACCATCTGCACCCTTTTCTCCCTGGATACCCTGAGCACCCTGAGCACCCTGAGCACCCTGAGGACCTTGTGGTCCCTGATACTTCGCGGCATTATCCTTAAGATCCTGCAACTGAGATTGAAGTGCAGCAATCTTTGCTAATAGATCTGTCTGCACATCGGAATCAGTGTCCTTACAAGAAACAAATGCACTCGTAGTAGCAAAAAGTGTTGCCACTAAGAGAATACCATTAATAATTTTCTTTTTCATTGATTTTTAAATTATAATTAGACATATATATATGATTTCAGCACATAAATCGCTGCAAATGTATGAATTTTATTTCAAACTTCCAAGAAAAAATTAAGTTTTTTTTTGTTTTTAATCGAATTTCTGCGAATTTTAAGTCATTTTGTATAAAAAGTGCGCCTGACAGGACTCGAACCTGCACGTCATAAACACTAGATCCTAAGTCTAGCGCGTCTACCAATTCCGCCACGGGCGCCTTCTATTTGCGATTGCTATAGGAATGTGGGTGCAAAGGTAAGCATTTTTGTTGACTCAACCAAATGTTTGGGTCAAAAATAGTCTCCATCGATTTCGCGCGTGTACATTTTATTTATTTTTACTGATCATTCGTCATCAAAAAGGCGAAGTTGACCTGTTAGTTCATCGCGTACCTGTTGCTCGCTCTTGCCTGCATCAGGATCGATGTCTTCCTCGGGATCATCCGCATCTTCTGGATTATCCGGATTGTCTGACTTTTCCGGGAAACGGACAGGTTCCAATTCCTCGATGCTCTCAATCTGATAGGTGCTGAGGCGCTTGCCCTTGGCCTTGAAACCCTTGACGGCAATAAACTGCTCCGCATCGATCTCCTCGGCTCCCCTGAACGCATCGGCACCACCGTATGTGACTCTGATGAGCGGATAGACGGTATCTGTCAGTAGGATGAGCTTCGAGGTGGGATTGTCGCTGAGCCAGTTCTGTTTCTTTTTTGAAGCATCCATCAGGAATCGTTTCAGATAGGGATAACCCTGATTGTCGGCATCGAAGAGAATGACCGTCCAAACCTTGTTGGCATCGAATTTCTCAATGCGCAGGATATTGGGCTCAAAGTGGTTGTTCAGGTCGAAACTGGTTAGATAGAAATCGCCATTGTCGAGAATCACCAGTATCTGATCCTCGTCGAAGAACTCGCCAAGCAGTCGTCCGTGGTCATCATAATTTAAACGGTTCACGTCAGGATCATACCATACTTTACGTCCGCCAAGGGTAGAATGACCATGACTCTTCAGGCCAATGCGATGCACAGGATTCTTTGTCAGCAGGTTACCCTTCGAGGCACGACCTTTGATCATCACCTGCGAGAAGTCCTGATCAATGAAGATCTTCTTCAGTTTGGGATTGGGGTCGAGCGTGACCTTGATCACCTCTGCCTCACCATTGGGATTGGCCGTGAAATACATGACCTTCGAGCCGGGCGTGCCCTGTGTCAGGTCGTATTCCTTATCGCGGGTCATCGACGTCACATTGAAACGCTTCATGAAGTACCAGCCTTTCTTTCCGTCGCGATAGACCACATTATAGATGGTACGTGAGTCGTTTTTCTTAAAGACAGCCACGTGGAGGATGTTCTTGCCTACGAAGACTTTTTCAGCCACGCGGATTACCTTGTATTTACCGTCTTTGTAGAAGATAATGATATCGTCGATGTCGGAACAATTGCAAACAAACTCGTCCTTCTTGAGACCCATGCCGATGAAGCCGTCTGTACGGTTGATATAGAGTTTCTGATTGGCTTCAGCCACTTTCGTGGCCTCGATGGTGTCGAAATTGCGGATTTCCGTCAGACGCGGGTGTTCCTTTCCGTATTTGTCTTTCAGGAACTGGAACCAGTTAGCGGTGACTTCCACAAGGTTCGCCAAGTCGCGGTCTATCTCCTCGATCTCGGCCTTGATGTGGGCCATCAGTTCATCTGCCTTGTCCTTGTTGAATTTCAGAATGCGCTGCATCTTGATTTCTAATAGCTTGAGAATGTCGTCTTTTGTTACCTCCCGCACAAGACTGGGATAGTAGGGCGTCAGTCGATCGTCGATATGCTCGCAGACAGCATCAATGGTCGGAGCCTGCTCGAATTTCTTGTCTTTGTAGATACGTTCCTCGATGAAAATCTTCTCGAGCGAATAGAAATGCAGTTGTTCTAATAATTCATTCTTACGGATCTCCAGTTCCTGACGAATCAGGTCTTTGGTGCGTTCGACGCTGTGTTGAAGAACATCAGAGACCGCCAAGAACTGCGGTTTCTGGTCTGCAATGACGCAACAGTTAGGTGAGATATTGATCTCACAGTCCGTAAAGGCATATAGGGCGTCGAGGGTCTTGTCGCTGGAGACGCCCGGCATCAGGTGAATCTGAATCTCAACTTGTGCAGAGGTGAGGTCATCAACGCGCTTGGCCTTGATCTTTCCTTTCTCAATCGCTTTCGTGATACTCTCAATCAGGGTACCCACGGTCTTGGAGTAGGGCAGTTCCCGGATGACGAGGGTCTTCTGATCCAACTTTTCGATCTTGGCACGTACCTTCAACACGCCTCCTCGCTGACCATCATTGTATTTAGAGACGTCAATGCTGCCACCTGTCTGGAAGTCGGGATAGAGATGGAACTCCTGCCCGTGCAGATAGCTGATGGCGGCATCGCAGATTTCACAGAAGTTATGGGGAAGGATCTTCGACGATAGTCCGACGGCAATACCTTCTGCACCCTGTGCCAGTAGCAAAGGGTATTTCACGGGCAGTGAAATGGGCTCTTTGTTGCGTCCATCGTAGGATAGCTGCCATTCTGTGGTCTTGGGATTAAACACAGTGTCGAGGGCGAATTTCGAAAGTCGGGCCTCGATATAACGTGGGGCAGCGGCCTTGTCGCCCGTCAGGATATTACCCCAGTTTCCCTGTGTGTCAATGAGCAGATCTTTCTGGCCTAACTGTACAAGGGCGTCTCCGATGGAGGCGTCGCCATGAGGGTGGAACTGCATGGTGTGACCCACAATGTTTGCAACTTTGTTATATCTTCCGTCGTCCATGCGCTTCATGGAGTGCATGATACGACGCTGCACGGGCTTGAAGCCGTCTTCGATATTAGGGACGGCACGTTCCAGGATTACATACGAGGCGTAATCCAGGAACCAATTCTGGTACATACCTGACAGATGATGTACCGCCGCCGCATCAAAACGATTGACGGGTTTATAGTCGGAGTGGCCTTCTACGCCCCCCTCCATGTCCGACGATTGGTACTCACCATCGTCTTCTTCGAGGATCTCATCGTCCTTTATTTCGTCATCCATAATTTGTTTGGTCTTCAGTTTGCTTGCAAAATTACGAAAAAAAACTGAGAAATCCGTCATTTTTAGATTTTTTTTGTACCTTTGCACCCGCAATTTATAAATAAGGTGGAAACAAAACGCAATATATCAATGACAGCAAACGAGATTCGTGACTCATTCAAGAAGTTTTTTGAGTCGAAACAGCACGCTATTGTACCGTCAGCACCCATGGTGATCAAGGACGATCCCACACTGATGTTTACAAACGCAGGTATGAACCAGTGGAAGGACATTATCCTCGGTACGCGCGATCCAGAGCCGCGTCGTCGCGCCGATACACAGAAGTGTCTCCGCGTCTCTGGTAAGCACAACGACCTGGAGGAAGTAGGCCATGATACCTACCACCATACCATGTTCGAGATGCTTGGCAACTGGAGCTTTGGCGACTATTTCAAGGAGGGTGCCATCGACATGGCATGGGAGTATCTGGTAGATGTGTTGAAGCTGAATCCGGAAGACCTCTATGTGACGGTCTTCGAGGGCTCGCCCGAAGAGAATATCCCTCGCGACGATGAGGCTGCTCAATATTGGGCAAAGCATGTGCCCGAGGATCATATCATCAATGGTAACAAGCACGACAACTTCTGGGAAATGGGCGACACGGGTCCTTGTGGTCCTTGTTCTGAGATCCATGTAGACTCCCGTACACCTGAGCAGCGTAAGGCTTCTGGTAAGAATGGTCGCGAACTCGTCAACCAGGACGATCCCCAGGTGATTGAGATCTGGAACCTCGTCTTTATGCAGTTCAACCGTAAGGCTGACGGTAGTCTTGAGAAACTGGGCATGAACGTGATCGATACCGGTATGGGCTTTGAGCGCCTCGTGCGTATGCTCCAGGGCAAGCACTCCAATTATGATACCGACGTGTTCCAGCCGATCATCAAGGCGGAGCAGGAACTGACGGGCTTGAAGTATACAACTTTCGAGGAGGAAGAAGCCGGTATTTCCGGTAATACCGGATTGTCCGGAAAACAGCAGGATGAGGTCAACGTCGCCATGCGTGTCTGTGCTGACCACCTTCGTGCGGTGTCGTTCTCGATTGCTGATGGTCAGTTGCCCTCGAATGCCAAGGCCGGATACGTTATTCGTCGTATCTTGCGTCGTGCAGTCCGTTATGCCTATACATTCCTCGGCCAGAAAGAAGGCTTCCTCTATAAGCTTGTGCCCACGCTTGTACATGAGATGGGTGATGCCTTCCCCGAGTTGAAGGCTCAGCAGCAATTAATTTCAAAGGTGATGAAGGAGGAGGAAGATGCTTTCCTGCGTACGTTGGATAAGGGTATCTCCCTGCTCGACAAGGCCATGGAACAGCTGAAGGCAGAGGGTAAGACTGAACTTGATGGTGTTCAGGCTTTCCGCCTCTTCGATACATACGGCTTCCCTCTCGACCTGACAGAGCTGATTTGTCGTGAGAACGGCTTCACCGTCAATGAGGAGCAGTTCAATGTCGAGATGCAGAAACAGAAGGAGCGTGCCCGCAATGCTGCAGCCGTGGAGAATTCCGACTGGGTAGAGCAGGCCTCAGGCGAGCAGCAGTTCGTGGGCTACGACTATACAGAATATGAGTGTCACATTCTCCGCTATCGTAAAGTGACGCAGAAGAAGAATGAGTTCTATGAACTGGTTCTCGACTATACGCCGTTCTATGGTGAGATGGGTGGACAGGTCGGTGATGCCGGTGTTCTCGTGAATGAAGCTGAGACTATCGAGATCATCGACACCAAGCGCGAGAATAACCAGAGCGTACATATTGTGAAACAGCTGCCGAAGGATCCTTCAGCACAGTTCATGGCTTGTGTGGATACTGACAAGCGCGATGCCTCTGCTGCGAACCATACCGCTACCCACTTGCTCGACTACGCCTTGAAGCAGGTTTTGGGTGACCATGTTGAACAGAAGGGTTCTTTTGTTTCGCCTGATACCCTACGCTTCGACTTCTCCCACTTCGAGAAAGTGACCGACGAGCAGATTCGCGAAGTTGAGCGTATGGTGAACGACATGATCCGTCAGGACATCCACATCGATGAACACCGGGATGTACCATTCGAAGAGGCTAAGAAACTCGGTGCCATCGCCCTCTTTGGAGAGAAATACGGCGATAAGGTGCGTGTGGTTCGTTTCGGCCCTTCTTGTGAGTTCTGCGGTGGTATCCACGCCTCAAGTACCGGTCGCATAGGCTTCTTCAAAATCCTCTCTGAGAGCAGTGTCGCAGCAGGCATCCGTCGTATTGAGGCTACCACAGGTAAGGATTGCGAGGAACGTTTCTATCAGATGGAGGATATTCTGAAGAACATCAAGTCGTTCTTCAACAATGCCAAGGACCTGCAAGGCGTTATCCGGAAGTATATCGACGAGCACGACGCCATGAAGAAAGAGATTGAGGGTTTCCAGGCTCAGGCTGTGGAGCGTGCTGCTCAGCGTTTGGTTGAGAAAGCCCGCGATGTGAATGGTGTAAAGGTTATCACGACTGTGTTGCCGATGGCGCCGGCAGCTGCTAGGGATCTGGTCTTCAAGATCCGTGCCTCTGTCGATGGCTCTTTGCTTTGTGTCATCGGTTCTCATGACAACGACAAGCCTCAGCTCAGTATCATGATGAGCGACGATATGGTCAGCGATCATGGTCTGAATGCAGGTCAGCTGGTTCGTGAGGCTGCCAAGCTCATTCAGGGCGGTGGTGGCGGACAGCCACATTTTGCTCAGGCTGGTGGTAAGAACCTTGATGGCCTCTCTGCTGCTGTCGACAAGGTGATCGAATTATCAAAAATTTCGTTGTAAAGTTGCGCATTTTCCAAAATAATTTGTATCTTTGTAGCAAAATGAGATAAGTATGGCACTGAATCTGAACAAAAACCTCAAATTGTATTACTCCATTGGGGAAGTGGCGCAGATGTTTGAACTGAATGAGAGTACACTCCGTTATTGGGAGCAGGAGTTCCCGTCGTTAAGACCGAAGGTGAGCGGACCTGCAAAAGTGCGCCAGTATCAGGAGAGGGATATTGAACAGATTCGGGTGATTCACAATCTGGTGAAAGTGCGTGGCTTCAAGTTAGCTGCGGCAAAGAAAATTCTGAATCAGAATCGGAAGGGGGCCGATAAGAAAGCCGATGTGCTGGAGGCACTGATTGGGGTGCGTTCTGAACTGCAGGCCCTAAAAAAACAACTGGACTATTTACAGTAGTCCAGTTGTTTTTTTGTTATAGTTTCGGATTCCAATGGTCTTGACGCTCAAAAACCTTGGCAGGCGTGATCTGCTGAGCCTCTTTTTTTGTGAGCTGACGACTCCAGGATACACGCTGCTGAGGCTGGGCACCGGCTCCGCGGTTGTTGTATTCTAAATAGCGGGCCGTATTCTCACGTTGTTTCTCCCAGTGGTGCCAACCTTCAGGACGGATATGTGTGCCTAAGTCACAGTTCATGAAGAGGGTATAGCCATAGTCGCGCCAAGGACGGCCAAGGTACACCTTGTCGACACCGGCTTTCGCAATGAGCCGACAGTTGTTGAAGACATAACCGTATGCTGCATCTTTAGGTGTAGAGGCGGCGGTGACATAGCTGTTGACGAGACTTTCGATGGTGCAGTCCTCAAACCAGGCTGTCGAAGGACCGAAGATAAAGTCGGTGGTGCCGCAGATATAACAGCTCTTGAAGAAGAGTCGTGTGTAGGGCATGCCCGTGTAGACGGTGTCCTGATGACCGATCATCCGACAGTTGATGAATACCAGACGATCCCCCTCTGTGTGCAAGGCAACGGCCTGTCCGAGACGGGGTGAGTTGTTCTCGATGGTGAGGTTCTTTATCGTGATGTCGTTGGCTTCAATCTTAAGGGTATAGGTCCGGAAGGTGCCCATTTTGTTAATATTGGCATGGTCGTCGTAGGTGATGATGGTCTCGTCCCGATCCTCGCCACAGAGTTCAATGTTTTGCAACCACTGAGGGATAATGAGCTTCTCCTTATACGTACCTTTCTTAATATAGATGACCTTATGGTAGTCCATAAAGGCACGGCATACCTCTATGGCTTCATCTATAGTACGGAATTCTCCTGTTCCATCCCTGGCAACCACGATGGTATCAGGATTGTCATAGCTTTTAGCAGCCTGTACAGTAGCTGACAGACTCAATGCGATTAGTAAAAGTAGTTTTTTCATATTTGAGTTACATGATTTGTGAGATCTCTTTCAAATCTGGCACGCCCTTGAGGTTGTTGATGATGCTCTTCACATCATCGCGGTCGTGTACGCGCAGTTCAATGCTACCGTCGAAGATACCTTCTTCACAGGTGATGTTGACGGTATGGATATTCACATTCATCTGTGCAGAGATAATCTGTGTCACCTCGTTGAGCAGACCTACGCGGTCAATACCTCCCAAACGGATGGTCGCATCGAAATAGAGCTTCTTGTGCATGTCCCATTTGATGTCGAGAATACGATTACCGAAACTGGTCTTCAGTTTGGCGGCCACAGGACAGTTGCGCCTGTGGATTTCTATCTGGTTCTTGTTGTCGATATAGCCAAGGGCATCGTCTCCCGGGATGGGGTGACAACAGCCAGGGAATTTATATTGGTTGATATTCTCTTCTGTGATGAAGATGGGCTTTTTGCGGTTGAACTTATCCGGCACTACAAACAGTTCTTGATGGGGTTCTTCCTCTTTCTTCTTGTTGCCGCTGCCGATAAACGGGACATATTTCCTCCAACCGCCCTTTTCGTCTTTCTTGTTCTTGCCGGTCAACTCATCGATGTCTTTCTCGCCAAGCAGCACCTTCTTTTCTCCTAAAGCGATAAAGAAGTCGGAACGTTTTCTGATATCGTGGTATTCTGCCAGACGATCGGCCACAGCCGGCGTATATTCCATCTCGTTTTTCTGCAGAAATTCCATCAGGATTTCCTCTCCCTTCTTCTGTACCTCACGGTTGTCGCGTCGTACGATGGCCTGGATCTTGGCCTTGGCCTTGGCTGTGGAAACGAAGTTGATCCACGCCGGACTGACATGCTGTGATTTCGAAGTGAGAATCTCCACCTGGTCGCCGCTCTGCAGTTTATGCGATAGCGGTACCAGTTTGTGGTTGACTTTGGCTCCGATACAATGGCTACCTAAGAAGGTATGGATAGAGAAGGCAAAGTCGAGAGCGGTACACCCGGTGGGCATGGTCTTGATCTCTCCCTTAGGGGTGAATACGAAAATCTCGCTGGCAAAAAGATTCAACTTGATGGTATCGAGAAAGTCCATCGCATCAGGTTGGGGATCGTCGAGAATTTCCTTGATGGTTCGCAGCCAGTCGTTGAGTTCTGCCTCATCCTCCGTATATTCCTCGTCTTCCAAACCGTCTTTGTATTTCCAGTGGGCTGCGAATCCCTGCTCTGCTACCTCGTCCATGCGGTCGGAACGTATCTGTACCTCAATCCACTGACCTGACTTCGACATCAGGGTGACATGCAGGGCCTGATAGCCATTGGCCTTCGGATGACTGAGCCAGTCGCGCATACGGTCGGGATGCGACTTATAGATGCGGGAGATGGCCACATAGATGTTAAAGCATTCGTTGACTTCCTCTTCTCTAATGCGTGGGGTGAAGATGATACGCAGGGCGAGGATGTCGTAAATCTCCTCGAATGTCACGTGCTTGTTTTGCATCTTGTTCCAGATGGAGTAGGGGGTCTTCACACGCTGCTTGAGCTCGTATTGGATGTGCATGCTGTCGAGGGCTTCACGGATGGGCTTGGTAAACTCATCAAACAGCTTCTCACGTTGCTTCTGGGTGGTCTCTAATTTCTTGGAGATACTGGCATATTCATCAGGGTGCTCAAACTTAAAACTCAGGTTCTCGAGTTCCGACTTCACCTTGTTCAGACCCAGACGGTTGGCTAACGGGGCATAGATGTAGAGGGTCTCACCCGCAATCTTGTACTGTTTGTTGGCGGGCTGTGACTCTAATGTTCGCATATTGTGCAGACGGTCGCAGATCTTAATCAGGATCACACGGATATCATCGCTCATTGTGAGCAGCAGCTTCTTAAAGTTCTCTGCCTGTGCTGAGGCCTGCTCACCAAAGATACCACCGCTGATCTTGGTCAGTCCGTCTACAATCTGTGCAATCTTGGGTCCGAAGATGTTCTCAATATCCTCAACAGTATAGTCGGTATCCTCGACGACATCATGCAACAATGCTGAGCAGATACTCGTAGAGCCGAGGCCTACCTCCTTGCAGGCGATAAGGGCAACGGCAATGGGGTGCATGATATAAGGCTCGCCCGACAGGCGTCGGACCCCTTTATGTGCTTGTCGTGCGAAGTTGAAAGCCTTGGTGACGAGGTCCACCTTCTTACGATGGCGGGATGACAGGTAGCTGTTGAGCAGCTCCTGAAAGGCATCGTTCACTAATTGTTCATCGAGCTCTTCCTGAGGAATTTTGTCTTCGTCCATACTTTTTATCTTCTTCTACGTGATTTCTTGGCAGGTGCCTTCTTCTTTGGAGCGGCCTTTTTCTTGGCGGTCGTCCTCTTCTTGGCAGGCGCCTTACGGGCAGTGGTGCGCTTGTTCCTGGTGACACGGCTGTTGCGCTTAGCCCTGCTGTTCTTACGGGTTACCTTCTTGGTGGTCTTACGGGTATAGGTGGGCACATCGTCGTTGATGGTCACCTCTAAACGCTTGTTCAACAGTTCGTCGGCACGGTAGTTGTAGATAGAGTCTTCGTTGTCGATAAACCGTCCTGTATCCGCTAACGGCAGACGGATAGCCAAGGGCTTGGTGAGTCCGGGTACGACATCACGACGATACTCGGGATTCAGCGAGCGCAGCATGTCGATGTCGAGTCCTAACACCGCGGCCACCTGTTCCAGATGTACGTTACGTCTGACGATGACAGTATCGGTCTGCGCAGGCAGACGGGTGGTCATCGGACAGATATTATGGTCGCAATAATAGGTCATGATATAGTTGGCTGCAATGAAGGCCGGCACATAACCGCGGGTCTCTGCCGGCAGATAGGGGTAGATATGCCAATAGTCCTTGTCGGCGGCTGTGATGACATCGTTCTCCTGGGTATTACCCTTGGCAGCACGGGCCCTGCGGATGGCTTTGTTGATGTTCTCTGGTCCGCAGTTATAGGCGGCAATCACCAGATTCCAGTCGCCGAAAATTTTGTACAGGGCCTTCAGGTAACGGGCAGCGGCATACGATGACTTCACAGGATCGCGACGCTCGTCGACGAGGGAGTTCAGTTCCAGACCATACTGCTTACCGGTGGCAGGCATAAACTGCCATAGTCCTGTGGCTCCTACTCTCGATACGGCCTTGGGGTTCAGGGCCGACTCAATGATTGGCAGGTATTTCAGTTCCAAAGGCAGCTGATATGCTTCGAGGGCCTCTTCGAAGACGGGCATGTAGAAGTTCATGGCGCCCAACATATAACTCACGGAATAGCGCAGACGACCCGTATAGCGGTCGATGAATTTCTGTACCACGTCATTGTAGGCCAGCTCCATCACAGAGGGAATCCGACTGAGACGATCAATGTAGACCTCCCGTGGATAGGTAGGGTTCACATCTTTCATCTCACAGTCGTTGGTGCCTGTGAGATAGGTCTTCGACATATAGAGGTTCAACAGACTGTCGAGGTCGTAGGTCATGGCCTCGGGGAACTCAATCAGTTCTTCGATGCCCTGCTTGTCGGTGACGGTGATCTCATCTTCGCCAAGAATGGCAGGCACCTCGTCATCATCTTCGTCTTCGAAGTCGCCATCTTCCTCATCGTCTCCTTCTTCATCCTCTTCTTCCTCGTCGTCTTCTTCAATCACCACGGGGTTGTCCTTGGTGGTATTCACCACCTGTGCCTCGGCCATGCCTCCTGAACCGATCAGGAACAGCGCGAGTAGTATCCATAATAATTTCTTCTTCATATTCTTTTTTTGATGTTGTCATTTAAAAGTTCAAACTGCAACTGAGACCTAATGCACCCGACTGTAAGGGGTTCTTCGATGAATTGTTGTTGATAATGGTGGGCTCCACCTTCAGACTCAGGTCCTTCGAGATGTCAAAGGCCGAAAGCTCTGCATCCACGTAGGCATCGACCACAGAAAGGGCGTAGACACCTACCATCACAAAGAAACTCAGGTCGCGCCAGCGACGGTATTTGTCCCTTCTGTTCTTGAAGACATCTATATAGTGCTTCATGTTTTCATCTCTGATCTGCGCACCCAAATGCAAAAAACTGTTGTAGCTGGCCGTGCCGGGATCATTGTCCGTAATATCAAGATAGGCCTGCGAGTAGTCTTTGTACATGCTGTTGTTCCAGCTCATGGCGTACAGACAACCCATAAAACCGCCATAGATCAAAGGCAATTTCCAATATTTGCGGTTGTAAATCTGTCCGCCACCAGGGAACACGATGGCCAACCAGAGGGCCCGCTTGGGGTCGGGTCTCCACTTGTTCCAGTCTTTCTGCACCTTCAGAGGCGGGTTAGCCTCAGCCATGATGCTCAGTTGCTTCTGCACACTGTCGGCAAAAAGACTGTCGGCATGGCTATCCAACAGAAGACTATCGGCATCACTGCTGATGACGAAAGTGCTGTCCTCAGGCACATCATCTGCTTCCTGGGCGAAGCCTGTGAGGACTGTCAGCAACAGGAGGATGACGGCTACAGACCGTCTGTTTATTATCTGAATAGAGTGTCTCAATCTGCTATCTTATCAAAGGTGTTCATGATATGCTCCAACTCTTTGGGATTCTCAAAACCAATGGTGATTTTTCCTTTGCCCTTGGGGTTGTAGGTCATCTGGATCTTCGTCTGGAACAGGTTCGATAACCGTTTGCGCAGGGTGTTGAACTCTTCCGGCAAACGGGTTTTCTGTTCCGCGGCCTTCTTGGCAGTGGGCAGGTCGATGCCTTCCTTGATGCTCTTCACCAACTCCTCAACCTTACGCACAGAGTGGTTGTTCTTCTGGATGTCCTTGAACAATTTGATCTGGGCCGAAGGACTGTCGATGGACAACAGCGCACGGGCGTGACCCATGTCTATCTCGTGATTCTTCAGTGCCATCTGTATCTGTGCAGGCAACTTCAGCAGACGCATAAAGTTGGTGACGGAAGTGCGACTCTTTCCCACACGCTCGGAGATCTTCTCCTGGGTCATGCCGATGGCGTCGGCCATGTGCTGGTAGGCCAGGGCAATTTCTATGGCATTCAGATCCTCACGCTGGATATTCTCCACCAGCGCCATCTCCATCACATTCTCGTCTTCTACCGTACGGATATAGGCGGGGATGCTCGTCAGACCGGCAGCCTTTGCTGCTCTCCAACGACGTTCTCCAGCAATGATCTGGTATTTGCCGTCAGTTATCTGACGCAGGGTGATGGGCGTTATGATACCTATCTCGCGGATACTGTTGGTCAGTTCTGCCAATGACTCCTCGTCAAACTCCCGACGTGGTTGGTTGGGGTTCGACATGATCTTTTCGATTGCGATCTCGTTGAGGTTCGAACTGCCTTCGGTTTCAATATCGCTTGTATTGATCAGGGCGTCCAGACCCCTGCCTTTACCATCTCCAATATTGTCCAGACCTCTGCCCAGGACATTGCGGTCGTATTTTTTATGTACAGCCATGTTGATGTGTTTCTTCTGTTAATCCTTGCTATTTTTGCTGATAATCTCTTTGGCGAGAGCCATGTGGTTCTTGCTACCGGTGGAGTCGGCATCGTAGAGAATCACGGGCAGACCGTGACTCGGACTCTCCGACAGCTTCACGTTTCGCTGGATCACCGTCTTGAAGACCAGTTCCTGGAAGTGGCGCTTCACCTCGTCGTAGATCTGGTTGGCCAGTCTCAGACGACTGTCATACATCGTCAACAGGAAACCCTCGATCTCCAAAGTGGGATTCAACTTGTTCTTGATGATCTTGATGGTGTTGAGCAATTTGCTGATACCTTCCAAAGCGAAGTACTCGCACTGCACGGGGATAATCACGGAGTCGGCAGCCGACAGGGCATTTACGGTGATGAGACCTAACGAGGGCGAGCAGTCTATCAGGATATAGTCGTATTCATCGCGGATCGGTTTTAACAGCTCGCGCAGTATTTTCTCACGACTCTCCATATTCAACATCTCGATCTCAGCACCCACTAAGTCAATATGACTGGGGATGATATCCAGACAGTCGATGTCTGTGGTGTAAATGGCGTCTCTCACGTCGGCCTTGTTGATGATACATTCATACAGGGAGCATTCCACTTCCTTGATATCCACGCCTAAGCCACTGGAGGCATTGGCCTGAGGGTCGGCATCGACAATCAGGACATTCTTTTCCAAGGTAGCCAGCGAGGCACCGAGATTCATAGTGGTGGTGGTCTTTCCGACACCACCTTTTTGGTTCGCTAAAGCAATAATTTTTCCCATTATATTTTTGTTTTACCTTATTTTTAATTGAAAATTTGGGCACAAAGTTACAAAAAGTTTATAGTTTATAGTTTATAGTTTATAGTTTTTTTGTAATTTTGCACTCAAATCATTGATATTTTATGAATATTAAACGACCATTATTGCTCATTTCCAATGATGACGGCTATCAGGCGAAGGGAATTCAGTGCCTGATAGAGATGCTCTCAGATGTGGGCGACATCATTGTCTGTGCCCCCGAGGATGCTCGTAGTGGCTACTCCTGCGCCTTCTCGGCAACCATCCCTTTACGTCTCCAACAGCGCGAAAAGCGTGAGGGGGTTGAGATATGGTCTTGCAATGGCACACCTGTCGACTGCGTGAAGTTGGCCCTTTCAGAAATCTGTCCTCGCAGACCGGATATGGTCATCGGTGGCATCAACCATGGCGATAATGCCTCTGTCAATGCCCACTATAGTGGGACGATGGGCGTCACCCTCGAAGGCTGTATGAAGTACATCCCCTCAGTGGCTTTCTCGCTCTGCGACCACCGTGAGGATGCCGACTTTGAACCTCTCCGCCCCTTTATCCGCACCATCACGGCCCAGGTGCTAAGAGAGGGCTTGCCTCGTGGTGTCTGCCTCAATGTCAATTTCCCCGTTGCATCTATGTTCCAGGGGGTTAGGGTGTGTCGCATGGCTCCTGGTACTTGGTTCAACGAGGTGTCAAAGTGCCATCACCCACGTGGATACGATTATTGGTGGATGGTGGGCCATTACCGCAATGACGAGCCTGAGGCTGAGGATACCGACCGCTGGGCTCTCGATCACGGCTATGTTGCCATCACCCCCACCCAGATTGACCTTACGGCCTATGAAGCTTTCGACAAACTTAAAGCCTGGCCGATATGAAATACTATCTCATAGTCGGTGAGGCCTCAGGCGATCTCCATGCATCGCATCTGATGCAGTCGTTGAAGAATTTTGACGCTGATGCGCAGTTCAGATTCTTCGGGGGAGATCTGATGACAGCGGTGGGAGGCACCTGCGTGCGCCACTATCGCGAACTTGCCTATATGGGCTTTATTCCTGTGCTGCTCCATCTGCCAACAATACTTTCAAATATGCGGATGTGCAAGGAGGATATCGCGACCTGGCAACCTGATTGTGTCATCCTTGTCGACTATCCCGGTTTTAATTTGAAAATTGCAAAATTTGTAAAATCGCAGACAAAAGTACCCGTCTATTATTACATCTCTCCAAAGATCTGGGCCTGGAAGGAGTACCGCATCAAGAATATCAAGCGCGATGTCGACGAGCTCTTTTCCATCCTTCCTTTCGAGGTCGATTTCTTCGAGGGCAAGCACCATTACCCCATCCATTACGTGGGTAACCCCACCGCCTCTGAAGTGCGCGAGTTCTTGTTTAGAACTAAGAACTCTTCACTCTTCACTCTTCACTCTTCACTAAAAATCATCGCCCTCTTAGCCGGCTCTCGCCAACAGGAAATCAAAGACAACCTCCCTGCTATGCTCGAAGCCGTAAAACCCTTTGAGGTCGATTATCAGATAATCCTTGCTGGTGCGCCCGGTATCGAAGGTGAGTATTACCAGCAATTCATCGAAGGCCGACAGGTACAGGTGGTCTATAACCAGACCTACGACCTGCTCTCCAAGGCGCATGCCGCTTTGGTGACCAGTGGTACGGCCACCCTTGAGACCGCTCTCTTCCGCGTGCCTCAGGTGGTGTGCTATGAGACGCCCCTGCCCACTATCATAGGTTGGCTTCGCAAACGGGTGCTGAAAGTGAAATACATCTCCTTGGTGAACCTCATTGCCGACCGCGAGGTGGTGAAGGAACTGGTGGCCGACAGCTTCTCCGTCAAAAATATCCGTCAGGAACTGACCAAGATCCTCGATGGACCTGCCCGTACTGCAATGCTCGAAGGCTACGAGGAGGTCAGCCGTCGCCTTGGTGACCAGTCTGCTCCTGACAATACCGCCCATCTTATCTTTAATTTCCTTTCAAAATCACTTTAACTTCCAAAAAATATGAAAAAAAGCATTCTCCTTTCTCTTCTGGCCTTCATGGCCCTTTCTGCAAGTTCTCAGAACATCCAGCTCCACTACGACTTTGGTCGTAATCTCTATCCCGACGAGGAATCTACCCGTCAGAAGGTCACTGTAACCCTCGAACAGTTCAAGGCCGACAACTGGGGTTCGTGGTACTATTTCGTTGATGTCGATCTCAGTCGCAAGGAGACCCTGGGTGCCTATACCGAGATCTCGCGTGAGATAGACTTTACGAAGAAGCTTCCCTTCGCCCTTCACGTCGAATACGATGGTGGCCTGGGTTCACGCTCCGGTAGTTACCAGCAGGCAGCACTGGCCGGTATCGCTTATAATGGCAATACCCCCAATTTCACCGCTACCTGGTCGCTTCAGCTGCTTTACAAGCGGTTCTTCAAGAACTACGATTTCAATTCTGCCTACCACAGCATGCAGCTCACAGGTGTCTGGGGCGTCCACTTCTTCGATCGCAAGATGTCTTTCTCGGGCTTTATCGATTTCTGGCGTGGTCAGAAGGCTAATGGTCATGGCCAACTCGTCATCCTCTCTGAGCCCCAGCTGTGGTACAACTTCACCAATCACCTCAGCGTAGGTACCGAAGTAGAAGTCAGCAGCAATTTCATTTATAACACCGTCAACGACAAGACCTTCTTCGTCAATCCCACCATCGGTGTGAAGTGGAATTTCTAATCTTAGAAAATCGTTGTTTTATGGTGTCAGGGTGACAGAGTCCTGATAAATACTATTGTTGCACCTTATTATGAGGGTGGCAAGGGTGACGGGAGGATGTCAGCTTTTCAAGGCGACAAGATAACATCTCCGCTTCTCGCCTTTTCCTTTCTGATAACCTTTTCTGTGTAGGTAACTGCCTATGAGTGTAGCATTTGCCTGCGTGACGACGTTTGTTTTCTTCTCATCTCGGATTCGGGTAAGTATCCCTGTGGGACTCAAAAACTGCACTTCATCTCCTGCCTGTGGCTGGTGGAACATATCCTCAAAGAGGGATACGATATTCGGCATCTCATAATAGTCAGCATTGTGTAAAATGATCTGCTGCTCGCGCTCACCCGTGAAGGCATATTCCTCACCATGCTCAATCTCGTAGACAATCTGCGCATAGAGCTGGGGATAATTTATCTTCTTATCTCCCTGAGTATCAGTATCGATGACCTCATTTACTTCCACCACGAGATATCGACGACTGCCGCTCTCGTCTTTCAGCGGAACCAGCGAGTTAGTGGTGGCACAGAAGGCAGCATAACGCTGGCTCTGTTCGAAGGTCGTAGAGTAGAGTTTGCGCTCCTTCACGTCTGTACGCTGTATAAGGTGTTTAAGGAAAGCCATCTGAGCCTTCGATATCTGGTCGTACTCATCGATGTTGATGAGCAGGAAACGGCTCAATGCCCTCAATGCCTCCTTTTTGTTGGCAAAGTCGATGCGATCAATGTAATAAGGCATCAGTTTTTCAGGCAGGAGCATCCGCATGAAAGTCGATTTGCGCGTGCCCTGTGAGCCTACCATCATCAGTACCATCTGCGCCCCGTAGAGGGCATCTTTGCCAGTACGCCACTGACTCACCATCGAACGCATCCATATCTTGAAGTTCTCACGCCAGCCAGGTGTCTGTGTCTTCACACGATCCGCCAGTTCACCCAGACGGTCGCGACCATCCCAACGGGGCAGAGCGTTAAGCCACTCGCGAACTGGGTCATACTGATCTGTCCGGTTAGAGATGATGATGCGCTCCAAGTCTTTGGGCCACACTTTGATACCTTCTTGGATGGCAGCATTATTGATATCGTTCTGAGCCTCCTCTGTCAACGGCTGCCACCAGAGCACATAGCGGTATTTAGGCTGAAACTCCAACTCACCCGTCACGCAGTTTTTACGGAACATATAGCGACGACGCAGGAATTCCTCCAACAATTGTTGGTGCATCAGACTCTTGTCTATAGGGTTGGCCATGCCTAAAGGGTGTTTCTCGTAGACATTATTGAACGTGGAACGTACCAGGATGTCCTTTTTGAAGAACATGCCCATCGCGATGGTCAGCGTGATGGCCAGTTCCTTGTCGATGCCTGCCTTCAGACAGCCTGCTGCCACTCTCATCAGGAAATCCTCCTTGGTCATCTTCTTGTCGTAGGCCAATTCGCGACAGATGAAATTGTATTTCGTTGTGTCCATCTCGCGACGCGTATAACCAGGCAGGATTTCCGTATCGAGTGCAACCTCCGCAGGCTTGTCGATGATCTGAGCATTCTCCTCCGTCAGTGGTTCTGTAGGCTGTGGCATCTCGATGGCCTTAGCCTCCGGATGGAAATACACCTCCGGATCAAAGGAAACGCGGAAACTTTCGTTACCATCGTGCACCACCTCTTCTACTTTAATGCCTGTAGAACCAAAGGCGAACTCAGCTGCCCGTTTATACGCATATTGTTGGAACAGAGCTATTTGCGAAGTTCCTTTTGGTAGTTCACCACCTACGAGACGATAGGGTATAAGCACCTTTAGTGACTGTCCGCTGCTACCCACGAACGATAACAGCGTCTGTTCCCAAAGATTCACCTTCTGACGAAGCCTCTCCAGCGTCTCATAGCCCTCTTGGATGCGAAACGACAGTAGCACCAAGCCAGTATACCCGCCTTTTTCATCTGTGGCAGGCAGGATTCTTGGCAGCTCCTCCGCTGCAATCTGACCATACACCATGCCACCCTCCATGGGAATTTTCCTGAGGCCCCTCACAGCCTCAACACGATGTTGGTAGCGGCCGTTTTTCGTCCACTCCACCACTTTTTCGAGTGTCACACCCTTCTCCCGCCGCTCATGACGGTAGAGATACTTCATCAATACCTTGTTTTTAGTTTCCATACGTTCTTTCTCAATTGATTCTACTGTCTTATCAGCAAATAGTATGCCATTCTCTTTCAGATTCTCTAGAGAATCCGGGCAATAACCCGGGGTTATTTACAAATAAGGGTCTCTTATCATCCAATAAGAGATTCTTATTTTTCATTAACTGCCATCATGTCACCCTCTTGTCACCTATGTCTCCCTTAAAAATAGGATGCATCACCAGTGTTTATTGATATTCTGTCACCCTGATACCCTTTTTTTTAAATAAATTGATAATTATGTTTAGTATAATACTAAAGATGCTCTAGTATGACACTAAACACCCTATGGTGTCAGGGTAAAGCCTTTTCTGCTCCCTGTGGTATGTTTTTTCAAAATGCTTCTGTTTATAGAATTATATTTGTATCTTTGCAGTCAAATATTGGAATAACGAAAAACCCGGAAGGCGGTATTAAAGAAAGAATGACGGCAGCAAGGCTGGGGTATAGGACGAATCAGCAGCAGGAGATAGCGAGGCTGAGGCAGGAGCTGGCGCAGGCAGAGAGAAGGATTGCAGAGCTGGAGGAGGAATTGAGGAGAGCGAGGAGAGGATAGTGATTCTAGGTAGTCTAGAAAATCTAGATGGTCTAGATAGTCTAGATGGTCTAGAGAAGTTCTATTGCTGCTCTTTTTCCAGTACCAGGTTGCGCATGTTTTTGAGCAAATCGCTGGCGAAGATGAAGTCGGTGAGGCGGGTGTTGTCGGAGTGCATGATCTGGCTGCTGATGCCCTGCCACTCTTTGTGGCCCTCGTAGATAAAGATGATATTCTCGCCAATACCCATCACGGAGTTCATGTCGTGGGTGTTGATGATGGTGGTCATGTTGAATTCCTTGGTGATGCTGTGCAACAGGTCGTCGATGACGAGCGAGGTCTTGGGGTCGAGGCCGGAGTTGGGCTCGTCGCAGAACAGGTATTTGGGATTCAGGGCGATGGCACGGGCAATGGCCACACGCTTCTGCATACCACCTGACAGTTCGCCGGGGAACTTTTCTTCTGCTCCTACCAGGTTTACGCGGTCCAGACAGTCCATGGCCCGTTTTGTGCGCTCTCTCAAAGTCATCGTTGAGAACATATCAAGCGGGAACATCACATTCTCTAAGACTGTCAGCGAGTCAAAAAGGGCGGCACTCTGGAAGATCATGCCCATCTCACGACGCATGTGTACTTTCTCTTTCTTCGACATGGCCACGAAATCACGTCCGTCATAGAGCACTTCTCCACGCGTGGGGTCGAGTAGACCCACCAGATTCTTCATCAAGACGGTCTTTCCAGAACCGCTCTGACCAATAATCAGGTTGGTCTTGCCATCCTCAAAGACGGTACTCACATCCGTCAGCACCTCCTTGTCTTCAAAGCTCTTATATAGATTCTTAACCTCTATCATGACAACAGCTGCGTTAAGAAGACATCACTAAACAGTATCAGCACACTCGATGATACCACCGCATCCGTCGATGACTTACCCACGTTGACAGAACCGCCTTCTACCGTATAACCGCAGAAAGCCGGCACACTCGAGATGATAAAGGCGAAGAACTCGCTCTTGATGATTGACATCCACATAAACCACGACTTGAACGAGTGCTGCAGACCCAATGTCAGGTCGTCAGGGGGCAGTACATGGCCTATATAAGCAGTGGCGTAGGCGCCTAAAATACCTGTTGCGGACGAGAAAATCACTAAGAACGGCATGATGGTCAACATACCCATGATCTTTGGCAGGATCAGGTAACTGGCGGAGTTCACACCCATGATCTCCAAGGCGTCGATCTGCTGGGTCACCCGCATCGTACCTAACTCCGAGGCGATGTTCGAACCGACCTTTCCCGCCAGGATCAGACACATAATAGAACTCGAAAATTCCAACAGTAGGATCTCTCTGGTGGTATAGCCGCTCACCCAACGGGGCATCCAGGGACTCTGGATATTCAGCTTCATCTGGATACAGATTACGGCACCTATAAAGAAAGAGATGAGCAGCACGATACCGATGGAGTTCACGCCTAACTGGGCCATCTCCTTCACATACGACTTGAAGAACATCCTCATGCGCTCGGGAACGGAAAACGTACGCCCCATCAGTTGGATGTAGCGCCCGAAGATGGTCAGATATCTGATAATAATCATCCTTTCCTATCGTCTTTATCGCCGACAAAGGTACAAAAAAAAGTGAAAAGTGAAAAGTGAAAAGTGAAAAATTTGCTGCCGCACGTAAAAATTATGTATTATGAATTATGAATTATGAATTATTTTTGTAACTTTGCGGGCGATTATGGAAACAGAAGGATTAGTACTACGCACGGAAGGACTTGTTAAACGGTATGGCAAACGTACCGTTGTGAACGATGTGAGTTTCAATGTGAAGCAGGGCGAGATTGTGGGTCTGCTTGGTCCCAACGGTGCTGGCAAGACCACCTCGTTTTATATGACCACGGGTCTGATTGTACCCAATGGCGGACATATCTTCTTGGGCGACGAGGATGTGACGAAATACCCGGTGTTCAAGCGTGCTCGCGCAGGAATCGGCTACTTAGCTCAGGAGGCGAGCGTGTTCCGTAAGATGAGCGTCGAGGATAATATCCTTTCGGTATTAGAGATGACGGGCAAGCCCCGCGATTACCAGCTGCGGAAGTTGGAGGACCTCATTAAGGAGTTCCGTTTAGGAAAGGTGCGCAAGAACAAGGGCGACCAGCTCTCGGGTGGTGAGCGCCGACGTACGGAGATTGCCCGTTGCCTGGCCATCGAACCGAAGTTTATCATGCTCGACGAGCCTTTCGCAGGCGTCGACCCCATCGCGGTGGAGGATATCCAACAGATTGTTTGGAAACTGAAATACAGGAACATCGGTATTCTGATTACCGACCATAATGTCGACGAGACGCTGACCATCACCGATCGTGCCTATCTGTTGTTCGAGGGACGAATCCTGTTCCAGGGCTCTCCCGAGGAACTGGCGGAGAACAAAATCGTGAGGGAGAAGTACCTGACCAACTCATTCGTCTTACGCAAAAAAGACTTCCAGCTGATGGAAGAGGAACGCAAGGCAAAGGAAGAGGCAGAACCTGAAAGTTGAATCTTTTTTGGAGGAAACAAATTCCCATAATATACCATAATACACCATAATTTATACAGAATAATTATGGGCTATTACGAGTGATTACGGGAATTCGTTTCTTAAATATCTTTAATTCTTCACTCTTCACTCTTCACTTTTCACTTTATTTTTGTACTTTTGCACCCCAAAATTTGCACATTATATATAATAAGGTATAAAGAAAGATGAAAATTACATTTGATTGCCCTGATAAGATCAATGGCGTGCTGACCATGACCATTGAACCCGCAGACTATCAGGAGAAGGTCGAGAAGACACTGAAAGACTATCGTAAGAAGGCCCAGGTACCCGGTTTCCGTCCTGGTATGGTACCCATGGGTATGATCAAGAAACAGTATGGCACAGCCGTGAAGGTGGACGAGGTGAATCGTCTGATGGGCGAGAAGCTCTACGAATATGTGCGTGAGAACAAGATCCAGATGCTCGGCGAGCCCCTGCCCAGCGATAAGCAGCAGCCGCAGGATTTCGAGAAGGAGGCCGACATGACCTTCGTATTCGATATCGCAGTGGCCCCGGAGTTCAAGGTGGCCCTGAGCGGAAAAGATAAGATTGACTATTATACCATCGCTGTCGATGACAAGCTTGTCGACCAGCAGGTGCAGATGTATGCCTCGCAGGGTGGAGAGTTCGTGAAGGCTGAAGTGTTCAGCGGCAACGATACCATCACAGGTGATCTGCGTCAGCTCGATGAGAAGGGAAATACCCTCGAAGGGGGTATCACCACCGAAGGCGGCATGATCATGCCCGCCTATATCAAGGAGGATAAGCAGAAGAAACTTTTCGACGGCTGTAAGCCTGGCGATATCATTACCTTCAATCCCAAGAAGGCCTATCCCGACAACGATGCCGAGGTGGCTGCCTTGCTGAAGGTGAAGAAGGAAGAGATTGCTGACGTAAATAGCGATTTCTCATTCCAGGTGACGGAGATCCGTCATTTCCAGCCTGCTGAGGTGAACCAGGCACTCTTCGACCGTGTGTTCGGTGAGGGTACCGTGACTACTGAGAAGGCGTTCCGCGAGAAGATCGCTGGGCAGCTGAAGGGTCAGTTCGTGGGCAGCAGCGACTATAAGTTCATGCAGGATGTGCGCGCTCATTTAGAGAAGAAGGTTGGCAAACTCGAGTTCCCCGAGGCCCTGCTGAAGCGTGTGATGCTGCAGAACAACAAGGACAAGGGTGCTGACTATGTGGAGCAGAACTTCGAGGGTAGCATCAAGGAGCTTGCCTGGCACCTGATCAAGGAGCAGATTGTTGCCGCTCAGGAGATCAAGATCGAGGACGAGGATGTGAAGCGTGTGGCCAAGGAGGCAGTGCGTGCACAGTTCGCACAGTATGGCATGTCAAATGTGCCTGATGACGTGCTCGAGAATTATGCTGAGGAGCAGTTGAAGAAGCGCGAGAATATCGACAACTTTGTAGACCGCGCAGTCGACCTGAAACTCATCGAAAAGCTCAAGACAGTTGTCAAACTGGACGAAAAAACGGTCACTTTAGACGAGTTTAATAAGTTGATGGAGGGAAAATAAGTATTTTTACGAAAAAATAACTCCTTTTTTTGAAGGGTTATCGACTTTTTTTCTTATCTTTGTGTCCCAATCACGAGATAAAAAGGTCGATGACCCTTTTTGATGGTGAAAAGTGAATAGTGAAAAGTGATTAGTGAAATGAAAAATGACTTTAGAAAATATGCCGTAGGGCATTTAGGAATGGATGGCCTGACACTCGACGAGGTGATGCAGGCACAGGCACAGTATCTGAATCCGTATATTCTCGAGGAGCGTCAGTTGAACGTGACGCAAATGGATGTATTCTCTCGCTTGATGATGGACCGCATCATCTTCTTAGGTACGCAGATCGACGACTATACCGCCAATACGTTGCAGGCACAGCTGTTGTATCTCGACTCTGTAGACTCGGGTAAGGATATCAGCATCTATATCAATTCGCCTGGCGGTAGCGTGACGGCCGGACTGGGCATCTACGATACCATGCAGTTCATCTCCAGCGATGTGGCCACCATCTGTACGGGTATGGCTGCCTCGATGGGTGCTGTGCTGCTCGTGGCAGGTACCGAGGGCAAGCGTTCTGCACTGCCCCACAGTCGTGTGATGATCCACCAGCCCTTAGGTGGCGTACAGGGTCAGGCGTCGGATATCGAGATCGAGGCCAAGGAGATCCTGAAGTTCAAGAAGGAACTCTATACCATTATCTCCGAACACTCGCACACTCCGTATGATAAGGTGTATGCCGACTCCGACCGTAATTACTGGATGACAGCCGAGGAGGCCAAGGCTTACGGTATGATTGACAATGTTCTCACAAGGAAGAAATAAGAATGGTAAAGAAGGCATGTAGTTTCTGTGGAAGGACGGATAAGGAGTGCAGACTGCTCATTACCGGTGTGAACGGCTATATCTGCGAGAACTGCGCAGAGCAGGCTTACCGGATTGTGCAGGAGAATCTTACCGACACCCCTCAGTCGCAGGGTCAGGGCCGCTTCAAACAGAAGGCGGTACCCAAGCCTGTCGACATCAAGAACTATCTCGATGAGTATGTCATCGGACAGGATCAGGCCAAGCGCTTCCTCTCTGTGGCGGTCTATAACCATTATAAGCGCTTGCAGCAGCCCGAGGATAAGGATGGTGTGGAGATCGAGAAGAGCAATATCATCATGGTGGGATCTACCGGTACGGGAAAGACCCTGCTGGCACGGACCATTGCGAAACTGCTCGACGTGCCTTTTACCATTGTCGATGCCACGGTATTTACTGAGGCCGGTTATGTGGGCGAGGATGTGGAGAGTATTCTCACCCGACTGCTCCAGGTGGCTGATTACGATGTGGCTGCGGCCCAGCGGGGAATTGTCTTTATCGACGAGATCGATAAGATTGCCCGAAAGAGCGATAACCCCTCCATCACCCGTGATGTGAGTGGCGAGGGCGTCCAACAGGGTCTGCTCAAACTCTTGGAGGGTACGAACGTGAATGTGCCGCCAAAGGGTGGTCGAAAGCATCCTGACCAGGAGTATATCTCTGTCGATACACGGAACATCCTCTTTATCTGTGGAGGTGCCTTCGATGGTATCGAACGGAAGATAGCCCAACGTATGAATACCCACGTGGTGGGCTACAACTCGGTGCAGAATGTTGCGAAAATTGATAAGGAGAATCTGATGCAGTATATCGTGCCGCAGGATTTGAAGTCCTTTGGATTGATTCCTGAGATCATCGGTCGTCTGCCAGTGCTGACCTATCTGAATCCGCTCGATCGGGAGGCATTGACAAGGATTCTTACAGAACCCAAGAATTCCATTGTCAAGCAGTATGAGAAGCTTTTTGAGATGGATGGCATCAAACTGACGTTTACCCCAGAGGCTCTGGAGGTGATTGTCGATAAGGCCGTGGAGTACAAACTGGGTGCCCGTGGTCTGCGTTCCATCGTAGAGACGGTGATGATGGATACGATGTTTGAGATTCCGTCGCGGAAAGTTAAGAAATTTGAGGTAACGGATAAGTACGCTCTACAGCAGCTCGAGAAGTCGCAGCTGCAGCGTCTGGCGTCTTAAGATACAGACAGCTACAAGCCTATTACATAAACGAAAGAAGGAAATGATATGACGAAGAAAGCCAATCTGCATGAAGCACTAAAGAAGTATTTCGGCTTTGACAAATTCAAAGGTGACCAGGAGAAGATCATCCAGAATCTGCTGGATGGTAAGGACACCTTTGTCCTGATGCCTACAGGCGGCGGAAAGTCGCTCTGCTATCAGCTGCCCTCGCTGCTGATGGAAGGCGTTGCCATCGTGATATCGCCATTGATTGCCCTGATGAAGAATCAGGTGGACTTCATCTCACAGCTCAGTGAGCATGAGGGGACTGCCCATTACCTGAACTCGTCGCTGAACAAGGCGGCCATCGATCAGGTGAAGACGGATATCCAGGCAGGTATCACCAAATTATTGTATGTGGCGCCGGAGTCACTCACAAAAGAAGAGAATGTGGAGTTCCTCAAGTCGGTAAAGATCTCGTTCTATGCCGTCGATGAGGCGCATTGTATCTCGGAGTGGGGACATGACTTCCGTCCGGAATACCGTCGCATCCGTCCTATTGTGAATGAGATCGGTCAGGCGCCTATCATTGCCCTGACAGCTACGGCTACCGATAAGGTGCGCTCGGATATCAAGAAAAACCTCGGTATCATTGATGCCAAGGAATTCAAGAGTTCGTTTAACCGTCCGAACCTGTATTATGAGGTGCGTCCCAAGACGAAGGATGTCGACAAGGACATTATCCGTTTTATCAAACAGCACCCGGGTAAGAGCGGTATTATTTACTGTCTCTCCAGAAAAAAGGTGGAGGAACTGGCGGCCATTCTCAGGGCCAATGAAATCAAAGCGGCAGCCTATCATGCTGGACTCGACTCTCCCACGCGTACCCAGACACAGGATGACTTCCTGATGGAGAATATTGACGTGATCGTGGCCACCATCGCCTTTGGTATGGGTATCGACAAACCCGATGTGCGTTTCGTGATCCACTATGATATCCCTAAGTCGCTCGAAGGCTATTACCAGGAGACAGGACGTGCCGGTCGCGATGGGGGTGAGGGCATCTGTCTGGCTTTTTATTCGAGCAAGGACCTCGACAAACTGGAGAAGTTCATGGAGGGCAAACCTGTGGCAGAACAGGACATTGGCCGACAGTTGCTCGTGGAGACTGCGGCATACGCCGAAACAAGTGTCTGTCGAAGAAAGATGCTGTTGCATTACTTCGGTGAGACTTACGACCGTGAGAACTGTGGCAACTGCGACAACTGTCTGCATCCGAAGACGAAGATCGAGGCCATGAACCAGTTGGTGACGGTGCTGGAGGTCATCCAGCGCATCAAGGAGAATTTCCGTTCCGACTATGTAATAGATTTCATCATCGGTAAGGAGACTGAGGAGATCATCGCCCATAAGCACCATGAACTTGACGAGTTCGGTATTGGCGAGGATGACGATCCGAAGATCTGGAACCCGGTCATCCGACAGGCCCTGCTCATGGGCTACCTGAAGAAGGAGGTCGAGAACTACGGCCTGCTGAAGATCACCGCAGCCGGTAAGAAGTTCCTCAAGGAACCGCAGTCGTTTATGATCGTGAAGGATGCGGAGTTCAGCGATGAGATAGAGGCCGGTGGCGACCACGAGGGGTCGGCTGGCGCACTCGATCCTACCTTGGCAGCAATGTTGCGCGACTTGCGAAAGAAGGTCTCTAAGCGCTTGGAACGTCCGCCGTATGTCATCTTCCAAGATGTGAGCATCGACCAGATGGCTACTGATTACCCCGTGAGCCTCGAGGAACTGAAGAATATTCAGGGCGTGGGCGAGGGAAAGGTGAAACAGCCATACGCGAATGAGTTCGTGGACCTCATCAAGAAATACTGCGATGAGAACGAGATAGAACGACAGGTCGACATGCGTGTGCGGACGGTCGCTAAGAAATCGATGCTGAAGGTGAAGATTATCCAGAGCATTGATCGACAGATTGCCCTCGACGACATTGCCAATGCTCAGGGCATCGACTTCGACGAGCTCCTCTCAGAGATCGAGGCAATCGTCTATAGCGGTACCAAACTGAACATCGACTATTTCCTTGAAGAGGTGATGGACGAGGATCATATCGATGATATCTACGACTATTTCTCAGAGTCGGATACCGATCGCCTGAGTGTGGCCCAGGATGAGTTGGGCGGCGACTATTCGGAGGATGAGATCCGCCTCGTCCGTATCAAGTTCCTTTCAGAAATGGCGAATTAAGTGAAAAAGTAAAAGTGAAAAGTGAATAATTTGCTGCCGCCAAAGTGAAGAGTGGTTAAAAAAGATGCAGCGGTAGCAAATTTTTCACTTTTCACTTTTCACTTTTACCTTATTTTTTGTACCTTTGCACGCAATATTTAAAACAAAGGTAGATTTTATGGCTTCATTTATTGCAGACAAGATCGTGATGGACGGACTGACATTCGACGATGTCCTCTTAATTCCCGCTTATTCGGAAG
>JAEEGG010005324.1_pt1 | contig 30686 bp, 25 predicted proteins | sample 9134161 | NCBI WGS metagenome assembly JAEEGG01 (sample SAMN16246543, study PRJNA631951) | gut metagenome | biome: gut microbiome; feature: rumen; material: CR-attached | host: Bos | place: Iran: Karaj | collected 2018-10
GTTTCGCGGGGCCTTTTTTTGTGTTGTCGCAGGGGGTGGTCCATGGGGGACGGGGGTTGTGGACCATGAACCCCAATGGTCCACCAACCCCCGTCCCCCATGGACCACCCCCTTGTCCCCCCCGTAACCACTTGTAATTGATGTGAAAATCTAATAGAATATACGAAATGGGTTGTATTCTATATATTTTTGGAGGTTTTATGCGGGAATCGGGCGAAATGTATCTTGAAACGATACTTGTGCTTTCAAAGGAGAAGGCGGTAGTCAGGTCTATCGACGTGGCTGAACACATGAATTTCTCAAAACCCTCAGTGAGCAGGGCTGTCAACAGACTCAAGGACGACGGCTACCTCAACATGTCACCGGAGGGATTTCTTACACTTACAGACAAAGGACTTGACGTTGCGCAGACTATTTACGAGCGTCATGTCGTTCTTACAAAGATCCTGGTTAAACTCGGAGTTGATGAGAAGATCGCTGCGGAAGACGCATGCAAGATCGAGCACGACATCAGCCACGAGACATTTGAGGCGCTCAAGAAGACAGCGGCCGGCTATATAGATTGATCCCGAAAGGAAGCTTGCTTTGAAGTCCATAGTTTTGAACGTATTTTGTTCGTGTTCTTCAGACGCGCAGCCCTCTGAGAGCTGCAGAGATCTTATCACGGCAGCCGGTCACACGCCGGTCGAGGGTGATGCACGCACATTGCTCGGCGCGGACGCTCTTTTTATCCGCATCTGCGGCAGAGAGAACAGGCGTGTTAAGGAAGATCTCAACCTCGCGCTCGACAAGGGCATCCCGGTCGCGTACATGCTCGAAGAAGGCTGCAGCCTTGACTCAGGGCTTGATATCCAGCTCGCGATCGCTGCGAAGGTAAGCCCGCTAAGTCCGGCGGATGATATAGGCGTTTGGCTCACGGGCGTGAGCGAGAGCGTGACAGTCCGTGAAAAGAAGAAAAAGATCAGAACAGCGGTGATCCTGACCATAGTACTTCTGCTTGTTGCAGGCGGTGTGACGGCGGCTCTGACGCTTATAAATCACGATCCGGGCAGCACGGCAGAAACGCAGATATCCGAAGCCGAAAGACTCGGGATTGATGTCGAAGCGCTGAAAGGCAAAGAAAAGATAGATCTCGCGGGGCTCGGACTCACCGACATCTCGTTCCTCAAAGACTGCACCTCGTGCAGAGATCTTGATATAAGCAACAATTCGGTAAGTGACATCAGTGTGCTGGCCGGACTTACGGAACTTAAGGTTTTAAAGGCGGATAACAACAAGATCGTTGATATAAGCGTTCTCAACAGTGCCTCGGGACTCCAGGTACTGAGCATCAGGGGCAACAAGGTGAAGGATATAAACGTCCTGCTTGCGCTCACTGAGCTTCGGGAAGCAGATATCCGCGACAATCAGATAGAGGATTATACGGCAGTGAATTTCCTGTCCGGAGTGAACATACAGAACTAATTTGAAGGAACAATAACAGGATGAACCGGAACCCGGTATTTTACTGACAATACTGTGATCAGAAAGGAATGGCCATGAGCGAAAGACCTACCGCGTACAAGGGAAGTGAAAAGTACATCTTTATCAGCTACGCGCACAAGGACAGCGCGGATGTGATGCCTCTTATCGAGGCTCTGCAGAGCGCATCGTACCGCGTGTGGTATGACGAAGGCATTGAGCCCGGCAACGACTGGGCAGGCGTGATCGGCAATAACCTTGAGAAGGCTGCTGTTGTACTTTTCTGTGCATCCAAGAATTCGGTCAAGCGTGACAACGTGCTCCGTGAGATCGCATTTGCGGGAGAACATGATGTGCCCGTTCTTACGGTGACGATCGGAAATGTTGCGTTCCCGGCCGAGCTTGAGAGGATGCTCATGGTCAATCAGACGGTCTCCCTGAGGAGTTTCAAGACTTACGGCGAGTTCGTGAACGCGATCTCGGGCGTCCTGAAGAAGTACGGAACTTGTGCTGATGCCGGCGTGGGCGGTGATGCTCTCTCGGACGGTGACGCGAAGACAGCGACAGCAGGCAGCAGCGCAGCACTTGACAAAAAGATCATGCTCGGCAGCAGGATGAAGCGTAACAAGCTCATCGTGAGACTCCTTATCGTGCTAGCGGTCCTTGCGGCACTTGCGGTTGCAACCTTCTTCGTGGCTTTCAAGGATGTACCCGACGTTATCGACATGGATACGGACGAGGCGCGCACACTCATAGAGGAAGCGGGCTTTGACTGTGATATAAGCAATGACTACTCGGACACATATCCGTTCGGAAAGATATTCGCGCAGAGCAGGAGTGGTATAAACTTCCGCTTTATGCCCGTCATCATCAGGCAGAGCCTCGGACCCGAGGAGAACCTGACTGATGTTCCGGACACCGTAACGCATCATATAAGCGAAGCGGCATCGATGCTGATCACCGCCGGCATGAAGAAGTTTGAGATCTCACCCGTGCTCGGTACGGGCAGAGAGAACGCGTATGTAGATGCCCAGAGTATCCCGGCGGGACTCAGGGTTTCAAGAAACAATATCATTGACCTTGATGTGGCAACCGACGGCGGCGAGATCATCTTCGAGATCGCGGGCAAGTACTACGTGATCCGCGGAACGCAGCCTGTTGTTGTCGATGCGGACGATACGAGCAATCTTGAGGAAGTAAAGCCCGCTGAGGAGCCGGTTCCTGTCAGGGGCACGGGTCCCGATGATACCACAGGCTCCGACACGGGCAGTGATGACACCGGGGACGTAGGGGATGAAGGAGCACTCGAAGAAGATACGGCCGATACGGGCGAAACAGCAGACGCAGGCGATGAGACCCTCGAGGGACAGGACGCTGCAGGCGTGACAGACGCTGAAGCGGAAGAACCTGAAGTCGAAGAAGTACCCGAGCCCACACCTGTTCCGGCACCTACGGCTACACCCGTACCCGAACCCACACCGGTGCCCACACCCACTCCGGCACCCACAGCGACTCCCGTTCCCACGGCGACGCCTGTTCCCACGGCAACACCTGTTCCCACGGCAACACCTGTTCCCACGGCAACACCTACACCCACACCGACTCCCAAGCCGACGGCAACACCGACTCCCACTCCTGTGGCAGCGAAGTACAACGACCTCGGCGGCAACAAGTGGGAGGTTTACAACCAGGAGGCAATGCAGGAGATCCATGACATGCCCTTGACTGCCGCACAGGCCAAAGAGTACGGTGACGAGTGGTTCGACGACGAACAAGAGGTGCGCGGTTCATCCTACAGCACAAAGCTCACAGTAAAGGACGACTTTAAGATCACAAAAGAGCTTGACGGACTCTGGGATGTCACCATTCCTTCAGGCAGGACTCTCACCATTGGTAAGGGCGGAAGGCTTCAGGCATGTGTGACGGTACAGAAGGGCGCCAAGATCGTGGTTGAATCGGGTGGCAAGCTCTGGTGTACGCAGGGCGGTGAAGAGTGCATCATGAACTACGGCACCATCGATGTCAAATCGGGCGGCCATATCCAGAGTATGTTCGGAGGAACCTTCAACAATCTTTCGGGCGCGACTCTCAACCTGAACGGAACCTTTAACTGCGGATCCGTTATGCATAACGTGACTCCCGACGGCTCGATGAACCGTGCTGTATGGTTCGTGAACAATGGAACCGTTAAGGGCAGTGGAAAAGCAACCATCTTCGGAGCTTTCCTCGGAAATTATACCGATGAGGAGATAGATGAATTCTTTAACTGGGGCGAAGGTGTCTTAAAAGACAGACTCGGAAACAGCAGTATTTCGGTATCGCAGAACAGAGGGTATGATCCGTAAAACGTTAAAGCGTAAATTTATAGATTTACAACAACCGCTTTTCCTGCCACGTATATTTTTCCTAAAACGCTGACGCCGAATTGTTTTAGGAAAAACATACGGGCGCGGAGAAGCTTGTGAACTATCGTGAAGCATATAGTATCCGTTATTTGGAAAGCGTAGGGTAACGGGGTTTCGATGAAGAGTTGGGGTCACAGATCCTAACAGGCTCGTAACAGTACCTGATATCCCATAAATATGAGAAGATCATGGCATGTAGAAAAGTAATGAATGAAAGCTTAATCCCTTTAGTACTCGGCGTAACAGGCCACCGGGATATCATCCCCGAGGATGCGAGGATAGCCCGTGATGTCGTGCGAAGCGAGATCAGGAGGCTAAAGGCGCTTGCTCCCCATACTCCGATAGAGCTGCTGTCGAGCCTTGCGGCAGGAGCGGACAGGATCGTTGCCGAGGTTGCTCTCGAAGAAGGGATTCCGCTCACGGTCATCCTTCCGATGAAGTCGGAGCTTTACGAGGAGGACTTTACATCCGAGGAAGTCGCCGGGTACAGGGAGCTTCTCAAACGTGCTTCAAATGTTTTTGTCGCACCTGAGATCGAGGATCACAAAGAGGGTCGCGACTATCTCTACCGTCAGGCCGGAATCTACGTGGCCGAACACTCACATGTACTTATAGCGCTCTGGGACGGGTCGGAACCGAAAAAGGGCGGATGCGGAACCGCCGAGATCGTGGATATCAAGCTTAAAGGGAGCCTGGAGCTTAGCAAAGCACCGTGTTTCTCTCCCGAGAAGGGCTTTGTGATACACGTCCCTGTGAGAAGAGCGGGAGTGGAGCCTTTCCCCGAAAGGACTGTTTTACCGAAGTACCTTGGCGATGAGAAAACTCTGAACAGAGTGATCGAACGAACCGAAGAGTTCAACAGGGATGCCCTGAAGCTTAACTTAAGTGAAACGGTCGGCCTGCGCGCCTTTGACCGCATGGCCCGCATCGGGCACACGGCAGACATCTGCAGTGTGAAGGGAGCCAAAAGGCACAGGATAACAGTCGGGCTGATCGCTGTGATGGCGACGCTTCTCACGATGTCATTCCTTCTCTACGATGAAGCAAACATGCATTACCTGATCGTCGGCTGTGGCGTGATGATCGTGGGTATATACGTTATCAACCATCTTGCGAAGAAACGTGACTTCCATCGCAAGTACCTTGAGTACAGAGTGCTTGCTGAGGCACTGCGCGTGCAGACCGCTCTTATAGAGGCAGGATACTATGCCGAGACCTACGAGATGCTATCGTGGGCGCAGAAGCTCGAGACCCCGTGGATTAGCCGCGCGCTGGCGGCTATATGCGTTTATGATCCAAATACTCTTAGCACCACAGGTTCGACGGATAGCTGGATCGACGGACAGCTCGCTTATCACAGGAGAGCAGTGGAACGTGCTAAGGCCAAGTCAAAGGCAAACGACCGTGTCGTGCGTGTGGCGATCGCTATTACTGTTGCGGTTTATACGGCAGCGCTTGTGTTCGAGATCTTCTGGGCCGGGACATTCGGCGGAAGTGCTTCTCTTGCTGAAGTTGATGCCGAATTTGTGAGGACGATCTTCAAGCTTGCGACCGGTTCGCTCTCGGCTATCTCGCTCTTCGCGGGAAGTTACTACGGCAAGCTCTCTCTTGATCAGTGGGCTCGCGATTCCGAGAGAATGGTCCTCCTTTATGAGGAGGCGAAGACGGCTCGGGAAAACTGCCGTGACCTCGGAGAGCTGTGCGTGAGCCTCGCGAGGGAGGAACTTGGGGAGAACATGCGCTGGTTCGCCTATCAGAGCGTGAACGGACCCGATACGCCCATAAGCTGATCCGGACTAAATGAACGGGATTTTGGATTGAAGAATAGGGTATTTACTGATAGAATTAATATGTTTACATCGGGGGACAAACTCCGGGAAAGGGTACAAGAATGAAGAGAATCATTTATTTAACGCTTATGCTGATCGGGCTCACGGCTGCATGCATCCTTACGGGGTGCTCGTCGGGACCCAAGCTTGAGAATGTGGAGCTTGGTAAAGACGACAAGTATAGCTGTACTTTTGAAGATGTAAAGCACGAATTCGTCATCAGTCTTCCTGAGGAGAGAAAGAATGCGCCCCTCATCGTGATGCTTCACGGAGCCGGGGATTCACCTGAAAATTTCCGTGAAACGAGTGAACTTGATAAAGAGGCGCTTCCGAAGGGCTACGCAGTTTGCTACGCTTCGGGAACGGTCAACGCGAAGGCCGGCAGAAACTCGAGGAGCTGGAACTACGGGAGGATTGAGCCTGATTATAACGATGTCGGGTTCATCAAGGCACTTGTTAACTATCTTGTTGATGAGTACTCGCTTGATGATGATAATGTGTTCTGTGCAGGCTTCTCGAACGGAGGTTTCATGAACTTCAGACTCGCGCTTGAGGCTCAGGATACATTTCAGGCTTGCGCAAGTGTAGGCGGAGATCTCTGCAAGACACTCTGGAACAAGCGTCCCGAAAAGAACGATGTGGGAATGCTCGCTGTCATCGGTGAGATCGATGAGTCAATTTCGAAGAACTTTGACGGATCATCCAAGACAGCGCTTGATCCTGCTATCGAGGACGTGGTTGATTACATGGCTTCTTCTAACGGACTCGTGCAGCAGTTCGAAGGCGAGATCGGAGATGGTTCTATTATCCGCAAGTATGGTGCTGACGGAGATAAGGACATCGTGTGGGGCGTCGTTGTGAAGGACGGAAAGCACGGATGGCCGACGGAGGAACTTAACAGTTTCAGTGTGAATAAGCTGATACTTGAGTTCTTTGAGAACTGGAGATGATCGGAAAACCTGATATAGGACCTACCTGCCACGGTAGGTCCTTTTGTTTAGCTTGTGGTTCTATATATTTTTACTTCATAAAGTCTTTTCAGTCATAAACATTAGATTTCCGAAGCTCCAGTAACCACATTTTTCGTTCGATTTATGTTAATTTTGACCAAAAAAAGTCGAGTTTGCGCAAATCTCTTGCTTTTTTTGTTATAAATGGAATATGGTATATTAATTAAGAACAAATGAATAGTGAGATTGATAGAAAGATTTTGTAAAAAATAGTTAGGTCAGGGAATCAAACATGAGAAAAAACGGAATAGTATTGGGAATAGTATGTCTCTTCGTTATCAGCATGGTAGTACTATTTTTCACTACAAGAACGAAAAAATATGGTCCGGAGCATTTGATAGAAAGAATTAGTGAATTTGGATCAATCAAGGAATTACGGCGAGTTGATGGCAATGAAAGAAATGTCCTTTCTGATGCTGCGATGATAGAAAAGGTGTTTTCTATTATCGAGAATAATACAGAGGAAGTGTATTATTATGATGATTACTTAAGTGCTCCGCCTCCCGGAGGAAGTGAGATTATTTTTGAAGATGGGACAGGAAAGCATACCATTTATCTGATATACGATCCCGAGTATCTACCGTGTGATCTGGCGTTCAGGATTGTCGGGAAAACAGATCATATAGAAGAGGTGCTGTGCTGTGATTTAAAAAATAGTATCAAATCACAAATAGAGAGTGTTTTCTTAATCGGAAAGAAGAATGCCTAAGCAGTTCTTCGGCATCTTCGATCAATTCGTAAGCACGCTCGATTCTAACTTTGGCAAGAGACTTTATGTCCTCATCATGCATAGGCACCTCCACTTCGTAGATCATAAAGAATTTTGCCTTCGTGTGCGATGTTCATAAAGAATGGATACCAGCTTTTCTTCTGCTCAAATTCTTTGAGAGGGAGGCAGATATAGTTCACAATCATCATAGTCTTGATCCCGATGTCAGATGAGATTTCATCAATACCGGGATTGAATTTCCGAACTGCCATTCGATCACTTTTGGTCAGAATTGCGATATCGACATCTGAATCCAGAGTATAGTCTCCACGCGCAAATGAGCCGTACAAAATGATCTTTTCACAGTCGTCCTTCATCAAGGCAGGAACCTCTCGCACAGTAGTTTCTTCAACTACTGACAGAGCATCCAGCAGAGCGGACAGGTTTTTCTTATCCTCGATAATCTTGGCCTCAATTGCCTTTTTGATGTAGGTTGCAACAGGCAGTCCGGAGCGCTTTATCACGGGAAGAATCTCAATTTCGAAATCCTCCTTAATATATGACAAGGCAATCTGTTTCTGCTTTTGACTTTTATATTTTTTGGAAGATGAGTTAGCGGCTTCGTTATAGCTCATGGGATCCTCCTTTCGTCATGAGTGATATAAGTGTATTGTACCATTTGTTGATAAAAATGTCTATGCATATGCATAATAATATACCCAAACCGGAACTATCTGCCTATATGTTTCCTGAAAAACACGTTAGCGCTTCCGCTTTTCCCGGAAACATACGGCGCGGTGGGTCCATATCATATGGGGGTTCCTCTTTTTATAATAAATTAAAAGTGGTGTTTGCAAGATTATCATGCAAAGTTGCAATTCTCTCGAAAGACGGGTAAAATTTATGGAAGTATGCGTTAGGAGGGTTTCTATGAAGAGGATTGTTTCCCGACTGATCGTAGTGCTTACGATCGTTGCGCTGGTCTTCGGAGTGCTTCCCGCTGATAGGGCGGAAGCTGCAAAGAAGAAGTCTAAGACCAGCATCACTGTGTCTACACAGGAAGAACTTGTCAAAGCTCTCAAGAGTGGTAAGTATAAGAAGATCACTATCAAGACGGATGCCAAGGTATCATTTACATTGGCAGCTAAGTACAGCAGCTCGGATCTTAAGATCGTTATTAATGCGAAGAACGCTACCTTCAACAGCAAGGGTACCGTCGGAAGCATCGTTGTCAACGAAGCAAAGACCGTTAAGGAGTATGCTTCCGGCAACTACATCACGGTCAACGATGAAATGCTCACTTTTAAGGCGATGGGAGGTGCTTCTGTTGAGAAGCTCAAGATCGCTTCGGAGACAGGTGAAGTCAGGGTCGTTAATAACGGCGATATCAGCCGTGTTGACGTAACCGGCAAGAGCAAGGTTGATGTTGAGCAGAACGGTAATGTCGGAAGACTCTATGTAGCTGCTGCAGCAGAGATCGGCGTAACAGGTACTTCCGAGGAAAAGCTCGCAGTTACGGTTAAGCCCGAAGCTGCAGGCGCTGCAGTGAAGTCAGAGCTCCCTGTTAAGGTTAATGCCTATGCTGACGTTGATCTTCAGCTCGAAAAAGGGGCAGAGAATTCGGCTGTAACGCTTAAGAACGAAGATGCAGGCGTTAAGCTCGAAAACAACACCGACAAGAAGGTCACTGTCACTGACAGCGACGGTGTGGAGCAGACAGTCAAGAAGGGCGAAGACCTCACTTCCGATAACTATGTCGGCAAGCCCGAAGAAACCGATGACGGCACAGAGGGCGAAATCTCCGGAACTCCTTCGGATGAAACTCGGGGTGACAAGAAGGAGGACGAAACAGCCACACCCGATCCCGGTCCGGTAAACGAAGGAACGACCACTCCGGATCCCGGTCAGGTAAATGAAGGAACGACCACTCCGGATCCCGGTCCCATAAACGAAGGAACGACCACTCCGGACACGGAGACCAAGCCGGTAGTGGATGAGCCCAAAGAAACAACCGCGGGTCTGAAAGAAATGCTGAGCACAGCAGGTCAAAAAGCGGGGCAGAGCACCGGTGGGAACGCAGAACCGGAGCTTGTAAAGTTGACTTCTGACCTCGACCTCGAGGACGACATCACCATCCCGACAGGCGTGACGCTACTGATCGGAGACAGTAACAAAAAAGTTGAGCTTGATGCGCGCTCTTTTTTGATCAATCTTTCAAAAGATTCGCAGATCATTGTTTCGGACGGAAGTAAGCTTAGAGTTGCTGCCAAGAATGTTAAGTTTCCATACGAAAAAAGTGATAAGCACGTGGAAGCTATGATCGGCATCAAGGCCGGTGCAAAGTTTGAGTACGGGAATTACGTGTTCACTGCAAAAGCGGACCGGGGTTATAACGATCCCGATGAGCCTCTGTGCTCCTTCATATGGTGGTGCGACAAGGATAAGCGATGGGATGAATTTAAAAAAAAGGACATTAAATTCTTTATAAAAGCTGTTTCGGTTCAGAATAACGGCGGTACCGTAACTGTTTCGAGTCAGGGATTAGGGTTTGATGAGATTCTCGGAGTCTTTGATGTGGGAAAGCGCTTCTCTGATATCAGGGGAATCGACCGATATTCCTATGAATTTGATCGTAATGCTTACGCGGAGGGTGTTGTTTTTTCCTTTGTCGATTTTACGCACAGAGATAACATCATCTGCGAAAAGTTCGTGACCGATTTTGAAAAAGACGGGGCTTCCACGCTCATTTCATTTTATCAGAACTCAGAAGTCGACTGGCTTAATGCGTACCTTGATCCCAAAAGAGCAGGTGAGATAACGGCTGCAATAAAAGCCGGCAGGAAGTCAAAGGTGAAAATTGATGAATCAAAGTACGCAAGTGATGGAACCGTAGAAATCCTTAATGCCGATAATAGGGAGTCTATACAGATAACAGGAGAACTGTGTATTCCTGCAGGCTCGAAGCTGGTAACTAATCTTCCTTTGGACATGAGCGAGTACGGATCACTAAAGATCATGGGTACGTTTGAATCGAAATATTGGGATACTCCCAATAGTGGGCTTGGCGTAAGTCTATCATACAATCAATCTGAAGGTGCCTCACATCAGATTGTAGAAATGTGCGGACCCGATGCAAGGCTTATCATGGGTAATAATAATAAGGATGAGTATTATTTCAAATTCTTCTCTGACGGTGAGCTTAATGAGGAAAGTATCAGGGAAAAGATCGACCCCGAGCAACAGATGCTTGTGATCGAGAGAACGACCGAAACAATTGATGGATCTCACTATTATCCTGTAATCTGGAAGTATTGTTATACCGGTAAGAATACAGAAGAGGGGACAACCCGGCTGAAGGTTTACAGGAAAACAAAGGAACAGAACGATTCGGATGGAGTTGAGGTTGTAGAGCATCCTTTTAATGATGGGCTTATCTCGCTTGAAGATCTAAAGACAGGAAATGTGGGAAAGATCACTACGAAACACCAGCTTGTAAGGTTCCTTGATTGGTCAAACAGTGATGCTATTGACGGGGTATGCATAAGATTTGAGACAGATACCGATAAGAATCTCTCTTTGCCCGGAAGGCAGTCGCAGGATGGGGAAATAATCCCCTGGGAATTGGGAGGAGTAACACTCGTAGTTAAGAATTACACCGCAAGAGACTGGGACTCACTGACCATCAGGAATGATGCGATCCTCAAGGTGAACAAGGGAGGAATGCTCGCTGTGGAGTCTGTAGAATCTATCGGAAGCGAAGCTACTGCGGGATACGAAAAAGCACTTGCACTTGAATATGCTCAACCCAGTGGCAACGGTGGCCGTGTAGATGTATGCTCGGGCGGAGCGCTCATGATCAGAGATATCAGGATCTCAGCCCCCGGAGATCCGGGAGAAGGCTCCGGGGACGATAAGGTCGTTATATCGCTTACTGCTGAGAAAACCAATCAAGGCCTCGATAGGTTAAAACTACAGGTTCCCTCAAATGCCGTGTATGTTCGTGTGGAAAATGGAAATGAAACGTCGCTTACGATTGGGCAAGTTCGCCAATCGTTTAATGATTTTGCAATAGACATTGTAGAAAAAGGACCCACGAGCGCTTCTTCGGGCGGCTGAGATCAGTGAAATAGTGACAGGATTCAAAGAAAGTGTTGTATTCTTCAAGATCTGAACAGAATAACAGACAGAGAAGGAACTCCGAAAGGGGTTCCTTCTCTTGTATAAATGAGCCCTTTGGAGAGATCGGTAATGGGTATTTGCAAAATGCAATGTTTTCGAATTGCAATTTTTTCAAATTCTTCTTTATTTAGCAAAGAATAAGTGCTATAATAGCAAACATCGGATACAATGTTGTGTTTTTGAAAAGTGAAAGAGGGTCGAATCATGAACAACACAACTACTATTGCAAAATCGCGAAGGTTTGCTAAGCTCATAGCGGTATACCTCGTCTGTATTCTTATAAACATTCTGTTCAGCAGGGTCTGCGGGTGGCTCGGAATACCGTTGTTCCTTGACTGTATCGGAACGCTTCTTGCTGCGATATGCGGAGGCTTCCTGCCCGGTATCATCGTCGGGTACGTGACAAATCTCATAAATTCCGTATTCAGTCCCGACACTGCATATTATGCCGTGATTAGCGTTCTTATCGCGCTGACGGCATCAGCACTTGCCTATAAAGGTTTCTATAAGAAGTTCTTAAAGTCGCTTGTTTCAATCCCTGTATTTGCTTTTATCGGCGGGCTTTTGGGGTCGCTTCTTACATACCTTCTTTACGGATTCGGTATGGGAGAGGGGATCTCGGCTCCTTTCGCAGTGAAGCTTCTTGAGAGCGGAACCCTGAGTGTCTTTTGGGCACAGCTCATCTCGGACGTTTCGATAGACCTGATCGACAAGACGGTTACAGTTCTTATCGTATTCGGACTTTTGAAGATCATACCCGGGAAGTTCTCCGGGTCGCTTAAGCTCACCTCATGGCAGCAGAGACCTCTCGGTAAGGACGAGATCAGGGCTTCCCACAACATGGATGTTGCGCGCAGGAAGCTCAGCAACAGGATCATCATGATCGTAGGTTCCGTTATGGCTTTTGTGGCAGTGACGACCTGCATCATAAGCTACGTGATTTACCGGCAGTTTGCGGAGAGTCATTTTGCTGTCATGGGCACTGTGGCTGATGTGTCGGCCGAGGCGGCTCCTCTCGACGGAGTGATGTTCATTACAAGGCTTGCTTCGCTGTTTATCGGCTTCTTTATAGTGATACTCGTGTTCTGCCTGTGGCACATGAAGTATCACATGACTTATCCGATCAATTCTATGACATACGCAGCAAGGCATTTCGCGTATAACAGCGAACAGGACCTTGAGGCGGATCTGGCGAAGCTTGCGGATCTTCGGATCTCGACGGGCGACGAGCTCGAGACTCTCTACGACGCGATCCTCAAAACCATGGGAGATACCGTCGGCTACATAGAGGATGTTCAGAAGAAGGGAGAGCAGATCTCGAAGATGCAGAACGGCCTGATCTACATCCTGGCAGATCTGGTTGAGAGCCGCGACAAGTGCACCGGAGATCATGTTAAAAAGACAGCCGCTTATGTGAGACTTATCCTTGAACTGCTGCGTGACAGCGGTGAGTATAACGGTGTGGTCACGGACAAGTATATTGAGGATGTCTGCAACTGTGCACCTCTTCATGATATAGGAAAGATCAAGGTTTCCGACCTCATCCTCAACAAGCCGGCAAGACTTTCGGATGAAGAATATGTCGAGATGAAGAAGCATACCACGGCAGGCAAGGCGATCATCGAGAGTGCCATGGAGCTCACGGGCGGTTCTTCCGGGTACCTTAAGGAGGCACTTAACCTTGCCACATATCACCACGAGAAGTGGGACGGCTCGGGTTATCCCGAGGGTCTGAAGGGCGAGGACATCCCCCTCTCAGCCAGGATCATGGCGGTCTCTGACGTTTATGATGCACTCCTTTCAGACCGAAGCTACAAGAAGGCTTTCTCGCATGAGGAAGCGATGAAGATCCTCATGGAAGGCTCGGGCAAGCACTTTGATCCCACCATCATCAGGCTTTTCTACGAGAATGAAGACAAGGTGAAGAAGGTTGAGGAAGAAAACAGGAAGATCATAGGCGGTGAGCAGGGAAACAAGGACTATATGAAGGCCGTATGAGCCGTGAAATAAGGACTATATGAAGGTAAAAATCTATGGATTCAAACAGGTTCCCACAGGAGCCTGTTTTGTGTTATAATTCCCCAAAAGTAATGTAACAGACAATGCTTAACACTACATGTGATGAGGAAAACAATATGACTTATAAAGAACTTGCGGATAAACTTGCTGCGGACAGGAACCTCACGGATGAGGAGTTCCTTGAGGTGTTACAGGCTCCCTTCGGTGAGCTTGATGAGCTGTTAGCTGAGCGCGCGCGTGAAGTCAGGGAGAAGTATTACGGCAAGGACGTGTACTTAAGAGGACTTGTTGAATTTACGAACATCTGCAGGAACAACTGCTACTACTGCGGGATCCGCCGCGATAACAAGAACTTTGACCGCTACAGGCTCACCAAGGAGCAGATCCTTTCATGCGCCGACACGGGCTACGAGCTCGGCTTCAGGACGATCGTCCTGCAGGGTGGTGAGGACAGGCACTTTACGGCGGAGATGATGGCCGATATCATAAGCGCTATCAAGGAAAGACACAGCGACTGCGCGGTGACCCTTTCTATCGGAGAGATGGAGAGGGATGAGTACGAGACCATGTTCAGGGCAGGTGCGGACAGGTACCTCCTGCGCCATGAGACAGCCGACAAGGAGCACTACGAGAAGCTGCATCCCGCCGGGATGTCGTTTGAACACAGGATGAACTGCCTCAAGGTTCTCAAGGAGATCGGTTATCAGGTCGGCTGCGGGATGATGGTCGGGTCTCCATATCAGGAGCCGCGCCACCTCGTGAAAGACCTTAGGTTCCTAAAGGAGTTTCAGCCCGAGATGGTCGGGATAGGACCGTTCATACCTCACCACGACACACAGTTCGCGTCCTTCGAGGCGGGAAGCGTACCCCTGACCCTCAGGCTCCTTTCTGTGATCAGGCTCATCCTTCCGGACGTGCTCCTGCCGGCAACGACAGCGCTCGGAACGGTAGACCCCAAGGGACGCGAGAAGGGCTTACTTGCCGGAGCCAACGTCATCATGCCGAACCTTTCGCCCACGGATGTGCGCGACAAGTACCTCCTCTATGACAACAAGATCTGCACGGGCGAAGAAGCTGCCGAGTGCATCAGATGCATGGAGCGCCGCGTCGAAAGCGTGGGATACAAGGTAGCGATGACACGTGGAGATCATGTCAGCTCTTGCTTGTATTATTAGATCTTTTCTTCTTGAGCTGCCTGAGCTTGAGATTAGTATTATAAAAGTCCTTAGTCGAGCATCCGGCACGTCCTCCGCCGGCGCAGGCACATGCACAGGCGCACGCACAGGAGTGAGCGCAGGCACATGAGCTGTGGGCGCATGAACTGTGAGCACAGGAGCTCCTCGGAGGAGGAGGGGCAGGGATGTGAGTCACATGTACTCTGATAAATGTGTTCGGACTCGAACCGTAGCGGTAAGTTCCTTCGTTTGAGTAGTTCTCGGGATTGGTGATCTCTTTCTCCTCAACGACTTCTTCACTCTCGATAAAGCTTCGGCCGCAGTACGCACACTTTTCGGCGTTTTCGGGCCTTGGAGCCGCACAGCCCGGGCATTCCGGATAGTACTTGATGAGCGTACGGGTGATCTTCTTTGTGGTCTTGGGCTGCGAGCTGAAGCCGGTTCCTTTAAAGTAGCTTTTTATCTTGGAGACGATCACGCTGATACCTATCCAGAAAAGGAACAGAGGTATCAATTCTATGAAAGCCACGCCCACGGAGAAATCGTCGTAATCATAGTAATCATCGAAGTCGTAGCTGTTATCATAGTTATTGTTATAATTCTTGTTGAAATCCTCTAGCGCTTGGTTCAGGTCAAATCCATTGCTGTTCTGGTAGCCGTTGCCGTTTGGATCATAGGCGTTGGCCGTCTTCGAAGTATCAAATGCGAAGGCATCGCTCGGATAAGTCACGCTCACCTCGTTAAACTTTGCGCCGGCAGAGAGGCTGCCCTTCCATGTCAGACGCCCGTCCTCGGCAGTTGCACCGTGACTCCATGACGTCGCTTTGTCGGCGTTCCAGTTGATCTCGATATTGTCCACCGCGATGTCCTTGAACCAGCCGGGAGTGAAGTAGAAGACCGTCTCGCCCTCCTTGAGGACATTCATCTCATACATGTAGTCCTGAACAACCATAAAATCGAAGTTGACGATATCGTCCTCGGAGTAGCTGTTCTTAAAGTAGATCTGCGCGAGCACTTCCGAACCGGAGCTTTTGACCTGGGTATTCTTGATGTTGTCACTAACCGCAGTGCAGGATCTGTAGTTCGCATTCGGGATGCCGATCTGAACCCAGTCAAGATCCCCGATGCTGTCGTCGAGGACCTTCCACTCGATGTGATAGAGCATGTTGAGGGTCGCGTCGTCGTTTACATCCACTGTGATCGTGTAGTTAAGGATCTCGTCTGTGGGCTTCGCCTTAACGCCAATGCCGGGAAGTGCGACTGCCGCAACAAGGACGAGGGAAGCTAAGACAGAAAGTATTTTTTTCATCTTGAGCCTCCTTCCTTTTCGGAAAGGTCATTCTTAGCCGAACGTATTGAGATTTCAGAGCTGTCGTCTGTATTATTGCTCTTGTCGCTGCTTATAATGCGATCTGTCTTTTCACCGGATCGTGAAGACGAATCGGAGGGTGAGTTTTTCCGCAGAGGGCACCTGCCAAGCATAAGCGCCGAGTACTCTCTGCGCTTTTTGCAGGTTTCACTGTTCCAGATATCTTCCCAGTTGTCCGTGAGGAAGTTGCCGAGGGGTTCTCCCGAGAGCCAGCTCTGGCAGGGAACAACGTTTCCGCCCGGAGTGATCGCCATGTTGGATAGGCAAGCACCGCAGTTCGGGGTTGAAAGAGCGTGCTCGGCGAAAAATTCGTCGTCTATCCAGCCCGGGGAGGTGAAGCTGATCTCCATACCGTTCGCATAGGCGTAATCGGCCGCAGCCGCGAGTATATCGCTGATCTCCTTGGGAGAGAGCTGCAGTGACTCCGAGGCGTTCTTTAGAGCGTTGCCTGTTGTGATGAGACCCGAGCAGGTCACGTACGAGACGCCCTTCTCCTTAAGGAAGCGGAGAGTCTCGACGTAGTCCTTGTTGAGAGTACACAGGGGCGTATTGACGCTCAGCGACAGGCCTGCCGCAAGGGCGTTCTCGATGCCGGCGACAGTTTCGTCGTAGTGGTTCGCTCCGACAAGCCGGTTGTGGATGTCCCTGTCACTCGAGTAGAAGGTGATCTGGACACTGTCGATCTCGTTCTCGCAAAGCTTGGCGCAGTACTCGGGAGTGAGCTTGATGCCGTTCGTGTTGAGACGCGATACGAACCACCTCGAGTATCCGATCAGCTCGAAAAGGTCGTCGCGCATGGTGGGCTCGCCGCCTGTAAAGGTGACCTGTGAAACGCCTATCTCGCGGAGTTTGTCGAGTACCTGCTTCCACTGTTCGGTGGTAAGCTCGGTCTCTGAGGAATCGGGCTGGCCTGCGGCATAACAATGAACGCAGCACTGGTTGCAGTTCCAGTGACCATGCTTCTCCATGGCGCTCACCATGATGTCCATACGGTGGGGCGCTGTCATGTAATCGGCATAATCACCGATGTTCACATAACCGATATCGGCAGTTACTTCCTCACCGTAAGCGACCTGCTTGAAAGTGTCCATGATGGTCCGCAGGTCCTCTCTGAGACGCTTTTTTGAGGTAAAGGGGAAGACTTTCTTTACAGCCTTAAAGGTGTTTGAAAGGATAGACTCAACGTCCTCGTCGCTCACCTCGCGTCCGTGGTACTTGTTTACTTCTTTGATGAATTCGTTCAGCAATATACTCCAAGCGTACCTGACGGGGATTATATCCTGACCGTTTATGATGGCGATGCTTGACGCAAGCTTGCCTTCCTGCTTGGGCGGGATAAGATGGATGCGCACTACGCCCGGTCCCTCGGGGTTGACGGTGGTGTGAGCGACCTCTTTAAAATTCTCCCGCATGTATTTCCTGGGGGTCATGTCGTTTCCTCCTATTTATGTCTTTACGACGTTGATTTCTTATAAAAACTTTAACGTACAGGACTTAAATGAAATGACGTCCGTTTTTTATTGTACCAAATGTTTAGGACAAAAAAAACAGATCTTAATAAGAAATAACGATCGCATAACTTGTTGTGATATCAACTTTAATGTGGTAAAATTGTTCACATGTATTCTATATGAGAGGGCAAGTTTTTATGGTTCACGCAGTACTTACGATAGACGATGTTTCGTCGGCCAATACGCCTGCGATCGTTGATTACCTCACGGAAAAAGGCATCACGGCTGTGATGTTTGCGGTAGGTAAGAATGTAGAGAAATTTTACGATAACGCGATTTATGCTTTACAGAAAGGCATGATCATCGGCAACCACAGTTACTCGCACCCGAACTTCTCCGAGATAACGGTAGAAGAGGGCATCGAGGAGATCGAACACAACGAGCGTGTCCTTGACAAGCTTTACAAGGATGCCGGTGTTGAGAGAAAGTACAGGCCTTTCAGATTTCCCTACGGCAACAAGGGCGACAAAAACAAGCCCGCACTTCAGAAGTACCTTCGCGATCACGGTTTCAGCAAGCTTAAGGACACACAGATACCTTTCGCTTTCTGGAAGGAGTTCGGTCTCGACAGGGAGATCGATACTCTTTGGACGTTTGATTTCTGTGAGTATCTTATCCGTCCTCAGTTCAAGTTCACCAAAGAGAGCGTTTTTAAGCGCATGGACGATATGCATCCCGAGTCTCTTAACCCGCTGTTTGAGGAGGGCGGCAGCCACATCCTTCTTATCCATGCTCACGACGAGACAGAGGAGTATGTACCCGGTTACTTCAGGCTGTTTATCGATCACCTTCTTGAAAAGGGTGTAGTAGTAGATAAGCCGGAGTTTATTTAAGAAAAGTATGAGTAAATACATTATGTCTTTTGATGCCGGTACGACATCTGAAAGAGCGATAATCTTCGACCATGAAGGTGCGATCGTTTCGGTTGCGCAGAAAGAGATCACGCAGTACTACCCGCAGGCCGGATGGGTGGAGCATGATCCGCTTGAGTTGTGGTCGGCCCAGCTTTCGGTGGCTGTTGAGGCGATGAGCAGGGCGGGGATCGAAGCGTCCGATATCGAGGCGATCGGGATCACGAACCAGCGTGAGACTACCATCGTGTGGGACAAGTCGACCGGAAAGCCTGTCTATAACGCCATCGTATGGCAGTGCAGACGCACGGCTGAAAAGTGCAGGGAGATCTCGGCCTACGCGGGAATGATCAGAGAGAAGACGGGACTCGTGCTCGATCCCTACTTCTCGGCGACAAAGCTTGCATGGATCCTTGACAATGTTGAAGGAGTGAGAGAGCGCGCCGAGCGCGGTGAACTGCTCTTCGGAACCGTTGAGACATGGCTCATTTGGAAGCTCACGAAGGGCAGGCGGCACATAACCGACTACAGCAACGCATCACGTACGATGCTTTTTAATATCCATACACTCATGTGGGATGAGCAGATATGTAAGCTGCTTGGCATCCCCATGAACATGCTCCCCGAGGCAGTCAGCAACAGCGAGATCTACGGAGAAGCATCACCCGACCTGCTCGGAGGTCCCATCAGGATCGCGGGAGCGGCGGGAGACCAGCAGGCTGCGCTTTTCGGGCAGCGGGCTTTTGGTGTCGGAGACATCAAGAACACATACGGAACAGGATGCTTCCTGCTTATGAACACAGGCCGGGCTTCCGTTATGTCCGAACACGGACTTGTGACTACGATCGCGTGGGGTATCGACGGGACTGTCACATATGCATTGGAGGGATCGGTGTTTATCGGAGGCGCTGTTGTGCAGTGGCTGCGCGATGAACTGGGACTCATTTCGAATGCGGCCGAGACCGAGGAGCTTGCTCGCAAGGTGCCCGACACGAACGGATGCTACGTGGTACCTGCCTTCACGGGACTGGGCGCACCGTACTGGAAGCCCGAAGCCAAAGGGCTGATCACGGGACTCACGCGTGGCGTCGGGAAGTGCCATATCGTACGTGCAGCGCTCGATTCGATCGTTTACCAGGTCAATGATATCGTGTCCGCGATGAGGGCAGATATTGAGAAGGATATAAAAACAGTCCGGGACGGACAACCGGCTTCGGAATGTGGGATGAACGCGAGAAGTACCCTACGTGTTGACGGCGGTGCCTCAGTCAACAATTACCTTGTACAGACACAGGCCGACATCAGCAACATTCGCGTCGTGAGACCCGCATGTGTCGAGACAACGGCGCTCGGTGCCGCGTACCTGGCCGGCCTCGCAACAGGTTTCTGGTCGCGCAGGGAGCTTGAGTCCGAAAACTCCGGTGAGACCGTGTTTGAGCCCGCAATGAGCGCCGAAGAACGTGAAAACCGGATAAAGGGCTGGAACGAAGCAGTAAAGATACTTCTGTAACTCCGGCAAGACCGTAAACCGAGTGATAATTTGGATCCAATATAATAAAATGAGGAAGTGTCCCGGAGGCACTTCCTCGTTTTTATCATGTGCGGCCAGAGGTGCACGTTTTGTATGAGGACAGACAGAATGTCCGCTTCTCATGAGATCATTTGTCGGATCTATTTGATATCGAAGTATACAGCCTTGCTCTCTGCTCCGTAAACCTTCTCGCCGTTTACGGTCTTGTAAGGCACTACCGTAGCGTAGTAGGAGCCTGACTTTAACTTCTTGACGCTCAGAGTTCTCTTGGCCGAACCCGATTTCTTGATAGTCTTCTCGGTGAGAGGATTGCTGTCGTCGTACTTTCTGATGATCTTGATCTCATAACCCTCAGCACCCTTGGTCTTCTTGACGGTGAACTTGGCTGTTGATCCGGAAGCCTTGACCGAAACCTTGGGTGCGGCAATGGCTGCCTTAACCGAAGGGCTTACTTCAAATTGTCCGTTTAAACCGTAATAAAAGTTTGTGAGACCGGAATCTTTAACACGATATCCTGCCTTCATAACATCGTTGAAGGACAGTTCGTCCGCGATAACATTTCCTTCTTCATCTGCGATCGTGTAGATCGTCTTGTCATCAGGTGCCTTAAGAACGTAGACTCTGTAAAGCGCACCATCCTTTTCAAATATCTGGTAAATGTTATAGTCGTCGTCGTATTCGGCGTAAATGGTAGCCTGTGATTTTTCGGAATAGAGTGTGTTAAGCTTCTTGGCAACATTTATACCGCTCTTGCCCGTGGAAGCTGTGATCGCAACCGGAGCCAAACCGGCGTTCGTAACTTTGACAGTAACCGATTCGGTGAAGTAGAAAGCGCTGTCGCTGAATTCGGCAGAGATAAAAAGGGGCGTGCCATCTCCTGTGAGAGTAAGACTTCCTTTACCTGTGAAGGTAACGTTTCCGCCGTAGTAATAACCCCATGACCTGAAGCTGTTAAGCGTGTTGTCGCCGACGAGCTTAACCTTGAAGTCGTCACCCATTACATTTACGTCGATGTGATAAAGGTTAGCGTCTTTAAGAGTCAGGGTGTTGGTCTTAAGATCATACTTTGCTCCGTCGACCGTGCCTTCGGTTGCTCCCATTGACTGCATGAACTCGCCTGCATACAGGAATACCTGTTCATTGGCAGAGGGATAAACCATGACATATGCATTATCCTCATACACTGTACTCGGGCCGTTCGCAGCCGAAGTCTTGTTTGAAGGTGCCAACACAAATGCCGCAAGGGCAAAGAGTGCCAGAATTACTGAATATCTGATCGCTTTTCTCATGTGATCCTCCTTTTCGGGCGGTCCGATGGGCCGCGTATGAATCGTTGCTTGCGTGTCCTTAACGCTTATGTATGATTATATCGCATTTTCCTTCAAGAAGAAATGCAAACAACGAAAAAAACACTTGCCAAATGAGTGAATCATGATATTATATATGTAAGGTTAACCTTACATAAAAATGAGAAAAGAGATGGTCTCTTGAAAAACAAAGTACGCGAATTGCGGGAAAAGATGGGGCTTACACAGGGCGAACTTGGGCAGGCGGTACATGTATCACGACAGGCGATAATTGCAGTCGAACAAGGGAAATATGATCCATCTATTTGGTTGGCATATGATCTGTCTGTGTTTTTTGGTATAGAGATTACCGAACTTTTTGACTTTGAAGGGAGTGAAAGGAAATGAACAGAAAGCTTGCAATTTATAATACTCTTTTCTTCTCGCTGTATTCGGTGTGTATGGCTGTCGTTATTTTGCTCATGTGGAAAGACTATTCTGATATATCATGGGTGATCTTTGAGGGATGCAGAGCATTATTTGTTGTAGTATCATGCGTTGCAGTTGCTGTTTCCGGACTGCTCGGATTCTGTTATGTAAAAGGGCAGAGCTTCCTTGATGACTATCAGTATGAAAAGGTGTGCTTTTACCGAAGGCTCTTCAGAGCGGTTGTGATAATCCTCTTTGTTGCCACATTTGCAGTGGCTGTTCTTTCAAAGAATTTCTATGATACAACTACGGGGGGCTTACTTGCAGGCTGGATCTGCCTTTTTGTTGAAACAATAATGGAATTGGTCTTAACGAAGAAGAAGTAGTGTTTGTATTGCAAATATTATAAGAACAGGAGATGATCTGATGACTTTTAAAGGTAGAACAGGTGTGATCATTTGGATTGTTGGGCTTATTTTGCTGGCATGTGAATTGTTTTTTATCTTCTTTAAGGACGATTTTGAGAATCAAGTTATCTTTTGGATATTGGTAATCGTTTTTGGTTTGATCTTGATCATTACGCTCATGTTCGAATTCAGGAACAAGATTGTCGTGACGAAGGACCTTGTTAAAATATGCTTTGGTATTACAACAACCAATATAAGCGTTAGCACGATTAGATCGCTTAAGAAGACGATCAGTGCAATAGCTTCCGATTCGGCATCCCTTAGAAGGATAGAGATAGGATATGTTAACGGCATAGGAATATGTAAGGTTTATTGCTCGCCTCGAAAAGAGGATGAGTTTATCAAACTTGTGACGGAGTACAATCCCGGAGTTAAGGTTTTGGGATAACGACGAATGACCGCTTGTGATAACTTTCATTGTCTTGCATTTATCCGCCCCAAACAATATAATCTACCTGATAGCAAGAAATAACTGTAAAGGGGGATAAATATATGCCGTTCATCGGATCAAAAGTCAGCGTTAAGACCACAGACACACAGAAGGAAGAACTCAAGAAGCGCCTCGGACAGGCGATCGCGATCCTTCCCGGCAAGAGCGAGAGATGGCTCATGGTCGAGCTTGAAGACGAAAAGAAGCTGTATTTCGGCGGTGATGACAGTGCGCCCAGCGCGTACATCACTGTCAGCATACTCGGTACTCCCGACTCCGCTTCCTTTGCAAAGATGACGGGCGAGATCTGCAATATCTACAGCGAGATCCTCGGTATCAAACCGGACAGGACCTATGTTAAGTACGACACGACCAAGGACTGGGGATGGAACGGGAGTAACTTCTGATGAAACGACGCAACATCGAACGAACCACTGATTTCTCTATGCAGATCAGCCGCGAATGCGGATTCTGCGGGATTCAGGGGCTGTGCAGGAACAAGCAGGGTGAATACACGATCGCGGTCGAAGCGGTTGACATGGAAGACGACCCGGTCGAGGCTTTTTCGAGCGTGATCGGTGAGGAAGATGTCCGAACAGACATTTCTCGAGTGGTGGAAGGAAAGAAAGTACGGCAGGCAGATAAACTCGTACAGGGACGATCTCAATATCGGTACAGGCGAGAAGTATTTCGACAATCTGCTTGACAGCAACGGCACCTCATGGCCGTCGGGGATAGACGGATTTATCGCAGCGAAAGACGAAGCCGGGCATCCGACCGTCAGCGCTATGATCAAAAACAGGATCGCCGATAAGTGCAAGGTAAAATCCTACGACCCCAATCGTTACTTCGGTAAGGATTACAAGACTTGGGTTGCTTCCATAAAGCTTGCCGAGGCTATAGATGCACCCCTCTTTTTGTGTACATATTCGAGAAAGAGCGGCCAGGAGCAGTACATGGGGATCGGCAGGATCATAAGCGTTAATGAGGAGGGGCTCGTTTTTAAGAATGGAACGAGACCCGATAAGAACGTGAAAAAAAGTGTTGAAGAAGTTAAGGACTACCTCGACAGGGAGATACTCGAGTTCAGATGATCACGGACTGACACTTGTATAACAGTCATGTGATCCGTTATCCCGGGATATAAAGACATGATCATAAAGGACACAGCGAACAACAGAACCGGTTTTTTTATGAGAAGGGCGGTTACAACTGTCGTTCTCTGTGTTTTTTTACTCTGTTCTTTTGCACCGGCCGGATCGCGCGCGGCCTTTCGGAAAGCGGCAAAGACAAAAGCAACGCTTATGTTCACGGGCGATCTTATGTGCCTCAAAGGACAGCAGTACGATGCTTTAACAAAGGATGGGTTCGATTTTTATCCGTGTTACCGATATGTTGCCCAGATCTTTAAGGAAGCGGACATGGTCTGCGGTAATCTCGAGTCTCTTATCTCAGAGTCAAATCCATTAACAAAAGATCAGGTCTATGAGAACGATCAACCACAGTGCAACGGCCCGGTGGCTTATCTTGATGCCCTTAAGAAAGCAAGCTTTGATGTTCTTGTGACAGCCAATAACCATACCTGCGACTGGGGGCCGGTGGGGATCACAGAGACCAAGAAGCACCTTGATGAGTACGGTTTTTTAAATGTCGGCACTCATTACGAGGAGAGCTCTGCCTCCAAGAGTATAAAGGAATCGGCAGATATTGATAAGAACAGCACGACCACAGCACTGAAAAGGGAAGACAGATTTGTTATATATGACGCAAAAGGGATCAAAGTCGCAGTCCTGTCATATACGCATTTGATAAATCAAAGATATAAGATGACCCGCGAGCAGCTTGATACGATGGTGCATCGATACGATCCCGAAGCGGTGAAGCAGGATATCGCGGATGCAAAGGCGGCGGGAGCACAGTTTGTTGTGGTCTACCTTCACAACGGAACAGAGAATACCGAAGACCTCACCCGTAGTCAGATCGACGATTCGAAGTTTGTGGCGGAAGCGGGAGCGGATTTGATCATCGGCTCGCATCCTCACTGTCTTCAGCAGTGCACCTTCATCAAAACCTCGGACGGACGCGAAGTCCTCTGCATGTATTCGATGGGCAATTTCGTTTCGAGCATGACGCGCGACATCAACAACGACACGCTTATACTCAAAGTCACGCTCACGTGCACCCGGTCCGACGAAGGATCGGACGTGAAGATGACGGACGCGTCTTATATCCCGTGTAGGGTCGCACCCAAGGCGGGGCATTCTTTTACGGTCATCCCGATTTTGAGGTACAAGGATGGCAGCTGTGCCTCAAGATCTCTTAAAGAAGCATCTGACAGGATAGCCGGTATCATCGACGGCGTGATCCCCGAAAGAGGCAAAAAGTACTGAAAATCCGCAAAATAACAACAAATAAGACCGGCCCCGGACACAATTCACAAAGTTTTCACAAAATATTAGCACTCACCTCTTGACAGTGCTAACAAATGGTGGTATAGTGTGATCAGAAACAAGGAAAAGAGCAGATCTTCAAAAAGATTCCGAATGCGCTTCCCTTGCTCACGAAACATAAATTTTATTTTTCTTGAGAAGGAGGAATGACCTATGTTGTTACCTAGCATTTTTGGAGAAAACTTACTTGATGATTGGATGGATTTCCCGAAGTTCGAATTCCCGGACATCGACCGCAAGCTCTATGGAAAGCACGCATCACATGTTATGAAGACCGATGTGCAGGAAGTTGAGGACGGATACGAGGTTGATATCGATCTGCCCGGCTTTAAGAAGGATGAGATCAAGTTGTCACTTGACAACGGCTACCTGTCAGTCAGCGCTTCCAAGTCCCTCGACAATGACAAGAAGGACAGGAAGGGTAAACTCATCCGTCAGGAGCGTTACGCCGGTTCTATGGCACGAAGCTTCTTCGTCGGAGAGAATGTTACAGAAGAGAACATCAAGGCAAAGTTCGAGGACGGAGTGCTCAAACTCCATGTGCCTAAGGAGGAGCCCGCGAAAGTGCCTGAGAAGAAGTTCATCGCCATTGAAGGCTGATATTCCAGCTTTCATCTGAACTGAGTAAGGTTTTAAGCCCGGAGCTTTAAATGCCCCGGGCTTTTCTTTGTGCGATAAACGAAGGCCGTCTGTTGCAAGCTTGTTTGTGAACAGACGGCTGAGTGAACGGACATCGAGCGGACTTGTACGCGAGATGTCCCGTCGCATCGAGTAGGAGTCAGCCTACTCGATTGTTTACTTAAAGCATTGGATCCCGGTTTGTTTGCATATGGATGTCCGTGCGTATAAGGCAGGAGACGATCTGCTCAAAAAAATACTATGCTTTATGAAAAAGATTGTGATAAAATCTATGTATGTGAATAGAAGAACGGGATGGAGACTCGGGTCTTTTCACATAAGCGTTATAGGCTCCCTTGGTTTAGGGAACGGGAAGGAATCAAATGGTAAAACACGTTATCTTATGGACTTTAAAGGAAGAGTATTCGGGTGCGGAAATGGACGTGATCAGGGACGGCATCAAAGCCGGTCTCGAAGGACTCAGAGGACAGATCCCCGGACTTGTGGACATCAAGGTCAACATCAAGCCACTCGGATCTTCGAACTGTGACCTTATGCTTGATTCGACATTTAAGGATGAAGCATCACTCAAGGCGTACTCAGTTCACCCCGCTCATGTGGAGGTTGCCAACACCAAGGTGAGACCTTTCACGGCCAGCCGCGTTTGTATCGATTATGAAATCTGATACGTATGTTATTGTGATTTGTTATGTGTGGTCAAAACTGACATATAAAAGACTTCCGTGTTGTGCGGAAGTCTTTTTGTGCGATAAACGAAAGCCGTCTGTTACAAGCTTGTTTGTGAACAGACGGCTGAGTGAACGGTCATCGAGCGGACTTGTACGCGAGATGTCCCGTCGCATCGAGTAGGAGTCAGCCTACTCGATCTGTTATTTGTCTATAGAGGAATAGTAGGCCTCGAGGTGAGGTCTGGCGGCTTCGTAGCAGCTGCGCAGCTTCGGGTCGAAGTGCTTGCCCATGCCTTCCATGATGATCTTGTCGGCGGATTCGAATGACATGCTTTCTTTGTAGACACGCTTGCTGACGAGGGCGTCGTAGACATCCGCGATGGCCATGATACGGGCCTCGAGCGGGATGTCATCACCCGAAAGCCCTTCGGGATAGCCTGTTCCGTCGTAACGCTCATGATGATAATGTGCCACGTTCTCGGCTACCTTCTTGAAGCTTTCATTGTCGGTGACTTTAAGAATCTCGTGTACTATCTTCGCACCTTCTGCCGCGTGAGTCTTCATGATCGCGAATTCTTCATCGGTGAAGCGTCCGGGCTTACGGAGAACCGCATCGTCAACGGCAATCTTGCCGAGATCGTGCATGGGCGCCGCTTTGACAACATCCGAACAGAATTCTTCCGAAAGATCAAAGGTCTTGTCTTTCTTCATTTCATCTATGAGCAGACGCACTCCCTCGCTTGTTCGCTTGATATGACCACCTGTTGAATTGTCACGGCTTTCAACCATGGTCGCCATCGAGAGGATCAGGTTGTCGTGCATCTCAACGATGTGATGTGTCTTTTGATTTACTTCACGCTTCAGGTCGTTGTTGTAGTTGCTGATAAGTGTGATGTACTTTGTGTTCTCGGTCTCGTCGACGATCGTGATCTGCCAGCCGTGCACGCGGACGTTTCCGCGCAGGTGTGAGATGTTTAGTTTGTAAAACTTCTTGTCATCGCCTTCACCGAGACTGCAGGAGAAGTCCGTGGTCCCGTTACGCTCAAATCCGTCGATCCAGGAATCTACAGTGTTTTTGAGTCTTTCGTCGGACAGGACGACATCAACTTCCTGTGAGGCCAGTGACGGGAAGAAGTCTTTTGCGGCCTGATTGCTGCCGAGGTACTCACGGTCATTGTCGATCAGGATGACACCGGTACCCGTTCCTTTGATGACGGAGCTTGCCGCCGTTTCCTCGACATCGTAGAGCCTGAGCCTGTCGGAAATAAGAAGGAATACTATGAGTGCAAGTGTATAACCGAAGTATAAGAGCTCAATCTCCATGCCGAATCTTTTGTTAAAGAGGTAGGTGATCAGACATATAAGCTGGGGGATATACAAGAGCCTGAGCATGTGGCTCGACACCTTTTTCTTCTTCATGCCTGTGTAGAGGATCGCCGCAAAGGATACGAGGGCGTAGCCGATGACGCTTATCACAAAGAAAGTGTGCATGGGACCGTAGACTTTTTCGAGTATGACCTTGCCGTTTATGACAGAGTAGGAAACATGTTCGTAAAAGAGGGAGCCTTCCCCGGCGGTGAAGGCAAATGTGTAAAGCAAAGTGCAGTGTGCAAAGATGCCACCACGGATCCACATGGAGATCTTGAGCTCGCAGACATCGAAGATGGTATTGATGATGAAGAAGCTCAAGAAACAGCCGCCGATATAAGAAATACGGTTGGCCATCATGGCGCCTTCGAACGTGGTGCACATCTCAGTCAGAACCGATCCGATGTTGGCGATCGGGATGAGGATAAAGATGATCGTGATATTAGTGTTATAGCTCTTGTTCCATCTGGATATATACAAAATGGTCAGTAATACTGAACAGATAAGATTTGCAACGTAGAATATCATTGTTTCGTCCTTTGTTTGCCCTGCCGCTGTGTTTACAGGGAGATTCTACATCATAAAGCCGTAGAATACAAGTTAAGGGAGCATTAACGTTAGATTAACAGATTTTATTCCGGTCTGCCCGATGAATGAATCCGATCACGGAGTACTGAAAAAAAGGTTGCAGAGGCAGAGAATTTCAGACATAATAAGGAAGAATATCGCACAGATCAATTATTTCGGAAAGGATATGAAAGCAGAGGCTTTCAGACAGAGAAATGAAGATATCCGAGCTTTACAACAGAAATAAACAAAGTCTTTCTTTTGAGATCTTTCCTCCCAAGAAGGACACCGAGCTTGAGAGCATTGATGAAACGCTCGAGGTGCTCTGTGAACTCGAACCTGACTTTATAAGCGTTACTTTCGGTGCGGGCGGCGGCAGCAACCGCAACCGTACCATTGAGATCGCAAAGAACATCAAGAACAGGTACGGTGTGGAGCCTGTGGTACATCTGACTTCGCTCCACTATGACAAATCGGAGATCGACGAGTTCGCGAGGGTTCTTGAGGCAGAGGGAATTGAGAACATTCTCGCACTCAGAGGAGACCGAACCCCGAAGATCGAGGAAAAAAGTGATTTTAAGCACGCTTCCGACCTCATCTCGTACCTTTCCGAGAAGCATGATTTCTGTTTCCTCGGTGCATGTTATCCCGAGTGTCACCCCGAGTCTGCAGACAAGGTGAATGATATCAAAGGTCTTCGATGTAAGGTCGATGCCGGTGCATCGGTACTTATCTCGCAGCTCTTCTTTGAGAACGAGAAGTTCTTCAGCTTTGTTGAGAACTGCAGGATCGCCGGGATTGAGGTGCCGATCATCCCCGGTATCATGCCGGTCATCAATGCAGCGCAGATCAGGCGTATGCTCACGATCTGTAACGCGACCTTCCCCGAGCGCTTTAACAGGATAGTGGCGAAGTTTGAGGATGACAAAGAGGCACTTTTCGATGCGGGCATGTCCTACGCACTCAGCCAGATCATCGACCTGCTCGCGAGCGACATCCCCGGCATACATCTTTACACAATGAACAACCCGCGTGTTGCCAGAAGAATCTGCGAAGGCATCCGCAACATCGTTAAAAAACAGAATTTAAAAACAGAGGATTAACACGTGAAAGAGATCGTTAAGCAGGAAGAGATTAAGAATATAGTGAAGGACATCATCGCCGACTATGGTAAGGGCAGAAACATCGACGAGATGAATCTTTTTAACAAACCCGACAAGTCTGAGGTTCAGGAGCTGGTGGAGAATCTTTTTAAGGTCGTTTACCCCGGCTATTTCAGGGACAGGACATATAAGATCTACACGCCCGAAAACAGCTTCGCGGTCATTATCGAGGATACTTTCTATCACCTCAACAAGCAGGTGATCCGTGCTCTTGATTACGGCAAGAAGAAGGGCACACTCACCGAGGAAGGCAGGAGAGAAGAGAGTTACCGCATTTGCAAGTCGTTCTTCGGTAAGATCCCCAAGATCCGCGAGTATATTGAGACAGACCTGCTCGCTACTCTTGACGGCGACCCTGCTGCGGGCAGCTACGATGAGATCATTCTGGCATATCCCGGACTTTTCGCCATAACCGTTTACAGGATCGCGCATGAGCTTTATGTTGAGGATGTGCCCGTGCTTCCGCGTCTTATGACGGAGTACGCTCATTCGCTCACAGGTATCGACATCCATCCGGGAGCGACCATCGACAAGTACTTCTTTATCGATCACGGAACAGGTATCGTTATCGGCGAGACTTCGATCATCGGCAAGAATGTCAGGATATATCAGGGTGTTACGATCGGCGCGCTCTCAACGAGAGGCGGTCAGAAGCTTTCGGGTAAGAAGAGACATCCCACTATCTGCGACAACGTTACGATCTACGCCAATGCATCGATCCTCGGCGGCGAGACAGTGATCGGAGAGAACGTTGTTATCGGAGGCAATACGTTTATCACATCATCGATCGCCCCCGATACCAAGGTCAGCATGAAGACCGTTTTATAAAGTATTGAAGTACGCAGCTACAAAGATCACCGGAGAGTTCCAGTAGATCGCGACTTCGTTTGTGTCGGCCGAAGGTGTTTCGTCAAGATAATACTTTGCGGCGGGTGTATCACCGAGATGTTCTTTGGTTTCGGGATATGTCCATTGCTTGTTCGGCCCGCCGACTATGAAGCCCGGCACGGGAGCGTCGATCCCATCGGCACCGGAAGGCCTGTGATGGGGATTTTGGACACTTCGATGCCCCAGACCCGTCACGAACGAAAGGTCGAGCGCATTGAGACCCAGCGAGTAATTAAGCTGGCAGAGAGCACCGTCACGCATGTCTTCATTGCCCGAGAGGAG
>JAEEGG010005330.1_pt1 | contig 30677 bp, 24 predicted proteins | sample 9134161 | NCBI WGS metagenome assembly JAEEGG01 (sample SAMN16246543, study PRJNA631951) | gut metagenome | biome: gut microbiome; feature: rumen; material: CR-attached | host: Bos | place: Iran: Karaj | collected 2018-10
ACTATTTCATCGATGCCATCCGCACCGTCTTTATCCGTGGAGGTGGACTGCACGAAACAGCCCACCAGGTCTTAGCCCTTGCGGGCATCGGCACACTGATGGGCTGTTGGGCTGTGCAGAGCTATAAGAAGAATAGTTGATCTAAGGCCAGGCAGATGCGCGACACGCGCAAGTCTGAGTTCCCAAGTTTTACGTAGTCCATATTATCTCTGCTTTTTGAATATCAGTTTCATCGTCTCTGGATCGAGTGGTTTCATCGTGGGTAACTTCAGGTCTTTCACCATGTGGAGCGTGCCCTGCTTGTATTTTGGGGTCTGCTGCGCTACTGCAATGCGGGGCACGAGGCTCCCATCCTGATCAACAAGACCGTTGAACCGCTGCCTGTTAATCAGATTCTTCCGTTGGGTATCATGGAGGATACACCCTATCTGACGCAGGAGATCGTCATTGAACCGCAAACCACCGTCCTTCTCTTTACCGACGGACTGGACGAGGCGACGGATGCCGATGAGAAGTTGTTCGGTAATGACAGAATTATCGACGAACTGAACCGTGCCATCCAGGATGGCCAACTCTCGCCCAAGGCTGTGATAGACCGGATGACCCAGGCCGTTCATGCCTTTGTAGGTGATGCCGAGCAGAGCGACGACCTCACCATGCTTTGTCTGAGATTCTTAATGAAATAAAAGCACTTCACGTTCAAAGAAGTCGAGGAAGAAGGGCCAGTTGGGACCTGCTTCGTGACCTCCGTGGTGCTGACGATAGGTGAGGCGGCCTTCCATCAGACCGTTGTCCATACCAGGGAAGAGGTCTGTGCCTACGCCTTTATAGCCCAGCAGTTCATAGACGGGCGATGCTTTCGAGGCTGATATGAACGAACCGACCACATCCTGCCATTTATCGCCGCTCCAACTGCCAGTGGAGATGAAGCAGGCGCGTGGAGCACAGAGGGCTATCAACTCATGCTGGTCAACAGGCAGGTCGTTTTCTGTCATCGGGTCTGTCCCGTATTTGATCAGGTTGCCGCATACCCAGTGGTATTCCTCATGCGAGACGATGTTGCCGATGCTCTCACCGCAGTCACGACGCCAGCCCGCTGCACCGGCCTTGCCTGACGAGGCGATGAATCCTGCTGCGACGCGTTCATCAAATGCCATCGCCACGAGTGAGGCCTTGCCATAACGTGAGACACCCTCGATGGCACATTTTTTAGCATCGAAGGTCTTGTCGGTCTCCAGGTAGTCTATCAGACGAGAGAGTCCCCAGCCCCAGGCACGGAGCGAGCCCCAGTCGGACGGCTGACGGTGCTCACCCTTATTGCAGAGTCCGATGATGCCGTTGGTGAGGCCTGAGCCGGAATCGGCCTGTATGGACGAGGGGTTGATGGTGGCAGCAGCCCATCCGCGTTCGATGACCATCTGCTTCCACGACACGCCTCCGCCAAAGGTGCGGAGAGGATCACCGCCTCCGAATCCGAACTCTATGATGACGGGCAGGTTCTGTTTGCCCTCTGGATAGACCACATTGGCCTGAATCTCTACCTTGATGGAAGGATAACCGGCGTTATCGACCACGCCTTTCAGATATCGGATGATGACGGGCGTTCCTGCAAGATCCCTCTTCTCCTCATTGGTGACTTCCCACGTCACACCGGGTACATTGTCGGGAATATGGCCATAGACATGATCCTCAAACAGGCGTACGATCTCCGGACGGCGCACCTTATACCACATCTTGGCGTTGGTGACCTTCTTGCCGTTCTCGGTAACCAGCGGATCAGGATAGAAGGGGTAGGGGTTGGCTGTCAGTTCATCATAGTTGGGGTGCTTGCTTCCGTCCTGACTGTTGGGCTGACGGCCTTCACGGGGTTGGCTGACTCCTACTTTAGCCAGCATGTCGGCATAGTCGGCTGCCGCTATCTTACGAAGGCTGTCCTGATTGGCGCGGTTGCCGCCTCCGAACATGGGGAACTGTGCATTTGCCGTCAGCGAAATGCAAACTAAAAGAACGGATATAATACTAATTTTCTTCATAAACAATCAGTGGATATTTGAGTGCAAAGATACAAAGAATCTTTGAAATCGTACCATGAGTATGGTATTTTTATCGTTTTTTCTCGTTTCGGTGTGCGGATTCTGCTGAGAAAGTAGTACCTTTGCATCAAAAAAGATGGGAAAGAAGATTGTTTTAGTGACTGGTGCCAATAAGGGCATCGGATTTGGAATAGCCAAGCACCTCGGTCTGAGTGGCTGGCAGGTAGTGATCGGCGCACGCGATGAGCAGCGCGCCACAAAAGTCATCGGCGAGTTGAAGGCTGAGGGTATCGACGTCCTCGGCTGGGTGAATATCGAACTGAAAGATCTCGACGGCATCGACAAGGCCGCCAAGGAGATCAATGAAAGATATCCTGAACTGTCGCTGCTCGTGAACAATGCCGGCATCCCTGGCGATATGAGTGTGGACAGCGAGCATACAGAGATCAGCGTCATCCGCGAGACGCTGGATGTGAACTTCATCGGCACCTTCGCACTCACCAAGGCCTTGATACCTCTGATAGCCAAGAATGGTGGCCGTATTGCCAATGTCACCGTACCCTCAGAGATCAGTCCCTACTGGCACCCGTTGGCCTACGTTGCCAGCAAGGCTGCACAAGAATGCCATGATGGGTGTGATGGCCATCGAATTCCAGCAGACCAATACCCCTTTGGAAATCTTCTCCGTTCATCCTGGACCTACGACCACTGATCTCAACGGCAACATGTCTCTCCCTGGCTTCCACGACATCGAAACCGTCGGCCAGAAGTTTGCCGAACTCATCAATGACGGCCAGAACCATCAGGGCGAGTTCATCGAGCTCTATCCCATCGTGAAAGAGGACTGAAAATAGGCTCTTTTAATAGTTAATCGCCGGTAAATTTCCTATTTACTGGCGATTTTTTGTGTAAATACCTTGCATGTGGTATATTGAATGCCCCATCATTGGGATTGTGGGAGTGTGGAAATCGCCGTACCTTTGCACCGTCGAAAAGACAGAATTATTTTTTAAAGACATAGTAACAGACTAACATATTTTAATAACAAAAATAGATAAGAATTATGAAGACAATGAATCGAATGCAGATGCGAATGCGAATGCAAGAAAACGGATGTCGCTGCCAGATGATGATGGCTATGGCGATGAAAGGGAGTGTATATATAATAATAGGTAAGGAACAAATAAAACACAAAAAACATGAAAAGATTAGTATTAACACTGGCATTGATATTAAGCCTGGGGCTTACAGGAGCCTGGGCAGTGAACAATAATTCCGAATATTATTTCGGCAGTAATAACCCATTTGATCAATCGATACCCACACCCGAGGATTTCTTTGGTTTCCCAATTGGTTCGGAACTGGTAAGATACGATAGGGTAGTAGAGTATTTCCGTCTGCTTGACAAGTTGTCAGACCGCGCACAACTGAAGGTCATCGGACGTTCCCATGAAAACCGCGAATACGTCATTTTGCATATCTCCACACCGGAGAACATCAAGAATCTGGAGAGCATCCGTCAGAATCATGTAAAACTGGCAGATCCGAATTACGGTTATCCTTCTAATTACGATGATCAGAAGGTCATTATCCAATTGGGATATAACGTACACGGTGGAGAGTTGGCTGGTACGGACGCATCGGTTCTGGCAGCTTACTATTTTGTGGCCACTCAGAATGCAGATATCGTTAAACGTCTGGGCGATGCCATTATCCTGATAGAACCGGCACTGAATCCCGATGGCCGTGAACGGGCAGCACAATACTTCAACGCTTTCCATTCCGTAGCTACCGTCAATGATGTCCTTGACATTGAACATACCCAGAGCTTCACACCGTTGCGCGGCAACCATTTCTATGCCGACCTGAACCGCGACTGGTTTGCATTGGTGCATCCAGAGAGCAAAGCGCGTGCAGCATACTATCATGAGTGGTATCCGAATATCTATGCCGACTATCACGAGATGGGCCGTAACAGTACCTATTATTTTGAGCCCTCTCCTGTACGTAGCACATGGAACTACACGATTCCAGAAAGTACATATACAGAACTGAACGTGATCCTGGCCGACTATTTCGGCGCAGAACTGGATAAAATCGGTTCATTGTATTTCACGAAAGAGAATTACGACAATATATCACCGATCTATGGCTCTACCTATCCCGATTTCCAAGGCGGTGTAGGCACGACGCTTGAGGTAGGCAGTTCACAGGGTGTGCAGGTAGAGTCCTCACTGGGCATCCACCGTTTCTCGAAGAACATCCGCGACAACGTGCGTACCAGCATCGGTGCCCTGAAAGCAGGAACAGACAAGAAGGATGTATTCCTGCGTCATCAGCAGGAGTTCTTCAAGAGCGCCGTTCAGAAAGGCGGTAAGGGCTATATCGTGTTTGGCGATCAGGAAAACAAGGGCGCAACGAATCTCTTCCTCGACAATCTGTTGCGTCACAAGATAGAAGTCCACAAGCTGTCGAAGGACTTTACTCAGGGCGATAAAAATTTCAAGGCCGACAACGCCTACGCTATTCCTTTGGCTCAAGCCCAATACCGACTGGTGAATGCCGCCTTTGAAAAGCATACTGAGTTCGTTGACAGTATCTTTATGGATATCACGGCCTGGAGTACGGCTCACGGCTATGGATTCCCGTTTGTGAAAGGTGTGACGGGCATCAGTGTAGGAGAGATAGTGAAGGAGGTCCCTGCTCCCTCGACAGCAGCTTTCGCAAAGTCTCAGTTCGCCTACGTCATCGACTATGCCGATTTCTATGCGCCACGAGTACTCTACAACCTGCTCGACAAAGGTGTGTATGTGAAGGCAGCCTATAAAGCCTTTAATGCTAAGACGGAAGAGGCTGGCGTTCAGAACTTTGCGATAGGTAGTCTGGTTGTGCCCCTCGTTTATCAGACCATCTCGGCTGATAGTGTATACAATACCATCAAGGCTGCCGTTGCTGACACAGATGTCAAGGTATACAGTGTGTCAACGAGTGCCAGCAGTGAGGGCATCGATCTGGGTAGCGACAATATCCAGGAAGTGAAGAAACCCGTTGTGGCCACTTTCGTCAGCACAGGTGGTTATACCGGTATCAACTGGACCGCCATTGGCGAGACCTGGCACTTATTAGGAAATCATCATCATATTCCACTGACAAAGATATTTGCAGACTATGCCGACCGTACACCATTAGACCGTTACACAGCCATTATCCTGGTAGACGGCACCTATCAGTTCTTCTCCAAGAAGTTCGTTGAGCGTCTGAAGAACTGGGTCGCTGACGGTGGTGTGCTGATTACGTCGCAGCGTGCGTCGCAATGGGCGATAGAGAACGGTATCACCAGTCATTTCGCTGCTCAGGAAAGGCCGAAGGGCGATGAGAAACAGGGTGAGAAGAAAGAGTACAAGCGTCTGGACTATGCCAGCCAGCGCGAGCAGAACGGTCCCGGTCGTATCGGAGGCGTACTTTATGCTGCCGACCTGGACATCACCAATCCCCTGGCATTCGGTATCCACAGCCGTCAGCTCTTTACGATGAAGACGGGCAACTACATCCTGCCGCGTCCGCAGAGCCCGTATGCATCGCTGTTGCAGCTGAAGGGTGACAAACAACTGGGCGGTTATCTGACGAAAGCCAATCAGAAACTGTTGAAAGACGCCACAGTGATAGCCTTCGACAACGTGGGTGCAGGAACAGTAGTCCTGTTCAGTGAATCGCCTACCTATCGTGGCTACTGGCTCAGTACAGGACGTATCCTGACGAATGCCTTGTTCTTCGGCAACAACGTCGCCGCAGCCTCACGCTATCGTCCATAGGAGGAACAAGAATAAACAAGTGAAATTAAAATGAATGATGATTGTATGAAAAAGTTAACTTTATATATATTATTCCTGATTGCCGCCCTTCAAGTGGCGGCTCAGGATGTACTCCAAGGTCGAGTACTCGATGCCCGTACGCATGAACCCGTGATTGGTGCTGCTATACAGATCAGAGGTACGCGCAGCAGTGCAGTAACCGATCTCGACGGCCAGTTCTCACTTCAGGTGAAAGGTGAGGAACCTTATACCCTCGATGTGACCTACGTAGGTTATCTCTCACAGGAGATAGAAGTCTACGACACCAGTGAACCTGTGGATATCCATCTGCGTGAGAACACGCGACTGCTGAACGAGGTTGTGGTGATAGGTTACGGAACAGCTAAGGTCCGCGACCTGACGGCTTCGATCACATCCATCAACAAAGAGTCGTTGAAAGGTGTAACGGGCCATAGTATCGACAATCTCCTGGAAGGACATGCTGCTGGTGTGATGGTATCTACCTCAGGCTCTCAGGTGGGTAGTGCCCCAGTCATCAATATCCGTGGTGTGGCTTCGATCACCTCGAGTGTGACCCCGCTCTACGTGGTTGACGGTGTACCCATCAACTCCAGCAATATCGCGTCGAATACCGACTACAACCCTATCTCTGACATCAATCCGGCAGACATTAAGTCGATAGATATCCTGAAGGATGCCGCCGCCAGTGCGATGTATGGTTCAAGAGCTGCCGCAGGTGTGGTGCTGATCACCACCAACGCTGGTGCAGCAGGTAAGTCGAAACTGACGTATGACTATAATCTCGGCTTTAATTCAGCCACTAAGCTGCTGAAGCCCATGAATGCCATACAGTATACCGACATCAAGAATCAGGGCTGGCTGAACAACGGCGGCGACCCCAATAGTCTGCCTTACGCCACGATGACGGATAAGAACGGCAACATTGTCAGCACCGACTGGGTAGACCTGATATTCCGTACAGGACTGTCGCAGAACCATAACCTTAATCTGCAAGGTGGTAACGACAAGGCGACCTACTATCTCTCTGGCAGCTATACCACTCAGGAAGGAATCACCATCGATTCGAAATACAACCGTTTCTCATTCAAGGGCAATGGTACATACAAGCTGAATAATTTTGTGAAGGTGGGCTTCAACAGCGGATACACCTATAGCAAGATCCATACAGCCGATGATTCCCGTAACGGCTCCCTCAGTGCGATGGGTGGTCTGACGCGTCTGGCTTATGTCGATCTGCCAAACGTACCTGCTCACAATGAAGACGGAACGTTCTACGCCTCAGAACTGGCTCCGCGTAACTTGGGAAAAGGTAATAATGCCGTCGAGGTGTTCTATTACAATGCTCTGGGACTGATAGAAGGCGGACAATATGCTGAATCGAAGACTCACCGTATACTTGCCAACGGTTATGCAGAGATCGTGCCTGTTAAGGGCCTGACCCTGAAGACGCTCTACGGCGTAGACTGGACACTGATACAGAATGAATCCTTCGGAACCCCACTGCATGGCGGCAGCTATCCTAACGGTAGCAGTCGTACGGGAACATCCAGTCTGAAGAGCTGGACTTGGACCAATACCGCCAACTATCAGTTTGATTTGAAAAAGCATCACTTCGACATACTCTTCGGTGTTGAGGCTTCGGCCAGTGACCGACATGTCGTATCACGTACGGGAACCACACTGAGCAATCCGGATCAGTTGTATGTAGAAGCCGCTTACCTCACCTACGGTGGTTCAGGCAGTATCCTGGAGAGCAGCATGTTCAGCTATATCAGCCGCTTCACTTACGACTGGAAGAACCGCTACTATCTGACCGCCAACTGGCGTCGTGACGGACTCTCGAAGCTGGGTCGAAAGTGGGGTAACTTCTACGGCGTCAGCGGTGCCTGGCGTATCTCCGACGAGTATTTCTTCCGTCCGTTGCGTCGTTATATTGACGATCTGAAGATTAAGGCCAGCTATGGTCTGGTGGGTAATGCCAATGTAGGCTGGTATGCCTCAAAGAGTGTCTACTCGGTCTCGACCTATAATGGTGAGGTGTCATATATCTCATCGGGCATCAACGATCCTAATCTCGGATGGGAACAGACGGGAACAGCCGATTTCGGCTTCAGTGCCTCACTCCTTAAAGGCCGCTTCAATGTCGATGTGGATTATTTCTACTCCAAGTCGAAGGACCTGATTCTGGATGCCTCGCAGGCGTATTCTACGGGTATCGTAGGAGCATCGGTATCTACGAACCTTGGTAAGACGCTCAATAAAGGCATAGAGATCAGCGTCAGTGGTGACCTCATCAGGAAGAAGGACTTCATCTGGAGCAGCAGTCTTAATGTCTCATTCGTCAAGAATAAGGTTCTGGAGCTGGCCGACGATATCATCTACTCCAACACGACAAGTGCCAATATCACGACTGTTGGTTACTCGCTGGCTCAGTTGTATACCTATCCTACAGACGGCATCGACCCCCAGACCGGACGTCGTATCGTGAAGATCCGCAAAGACGATGGCTCATACGATCGTGCGCTGCTCATCTACAAATACGGAAAGGGCGGAGCCAAGCTCTATGAGTTCGATGGTGAGACGCTGTCGAAGTACACCATGAGCGACTGGAAGCCCGAGATTGCCGGTAATACCAAACCCACCTATTACGGCGGCTGGAGCAATACCTTCCGCTACAAGAACTGGGATGCGAAGGTGAACTTCCACTTCTCTGGTGGTAACAAGATTCTCAATGCGATGCGCGCCACATTGTCCGACGGACGTATGTGGAGTGGTACTGAGGAGTATTACAATAATATCTGGCGTCAGCCCGGTGATAACGCGAAGTACGCCAAAGCCTCATTCAACGACAACTATTCCAACGGTACCGCCAACCTGATCAGCGACCTGATTGAGAATGGTGACTTCATCCGTCTGCAGAGCCTGTCTGTCGGCTATCAGTTTAATACCAAGAAGTGGCCTCAGGAGTTGGGTGTCACCTCCTTCAGGATTTATGCTCAGGCACAGAACCTCTTCTGCCTCACGGGTTATTCAGGTTTCGACCCAGAGATCAATTCCTATTATAACGAAGCGAACCTCCGCTCAGGTATCGACCTGAATACGACCCCGTTGACTCGTACCATCACCATTGGCGCAAATATCTCATTCTAAGCAATAAAAAGAACAACGATTATGAACAGAATATATATCAAATCAGCGACTATAGCCCTGTGGTCAGTCCTCGTACTGACCTCCTGCGGCGATGATTTTCTGGATAAGAATCCCAAGCTCGACGTGACCGAGACCGATATCTATGCATCAGAGAAACTCATCGATGCCACGATGGCCGGCGTCTATACCCGCTTTAAGAACAGTAGTTTCGCAGGTGGCAACATTGCCGTCATCTTCGATAACCGAAGTGATGACTTCGTGAATACCGGCAACAACACCTATGCCCATTCCGATACCTATAATATGACCGTAGGCCAGAACAGCACCATGAACCCAGGCTTCTTTCAGGCCGGTTATCTGGCCATCAATGCTGCGAACACGTTGAAGGAGAACCTGGAGAGTCGTCAGAACCTCCCGATCTCTGAGTCGAAGCGTCAGCAGTATATTGCCAGCTGCCTCTTCATCCGCGACATCAGCTGGTACTATCTGGCTCAGGTCTATTCCCAGCCTTATGCCTACGATCCCAATTCCAAGGCTATCCCTATTCATACGGAAGCCGTTACGGGACCAGGTCATAACGAGGCCCGCCTGTGGACTATTGGGGAAATCTACGATCAGATTATCCAGGATCTGAGTAGCGCTGCCATCAGTGCCCTACCTGCCAGTGGTGCTTCGTTTGATCCCACCGTTCCCTCACAGCCTGCTGTCCACATGCTCCTGCAGCGTATCTATATGGCCAAGCAACAGTGGCAGGAGGCTATCCGTGAGGGTGAGAAAGTGACGGGATTCACGTTGAGCCCGAGTGTGCGCGACATGTTTGATGCACCATATCACACACAGGAGAATATCTACTCGCTGCCCTTCACCAATACCGAGCGTGGCGGCGGCAATCCCGCCAGCTACATCTCGAGTGGGGCAGGATATATCGATACCCTCAATGCGCGTAATGGTATCATCACCATTCCAGCCTATCGTCTGCCAACAGACAGCCGCACACAGTTCATCAAGGTTGATCCTGCTACTGGACGTGAGACGTGGTATGAGAAATACGACGAGTACACCACACCTTTGGAGTGGATCCATATCTTCCGCTATGCCGAGACCTTGCTGAACCTCTCAGAGAGTTATTATAATATAGGTGATGAGGCCAAGGCCGCTGAACTGCTCTATCAGGTACGCAGTCGTTCCATCCCTACTGGCGATATCCTCGACGTCAGGTCGTTGAAGGGTGAGGCGCTGAAGGAGGCGATCTATAACGAGCGTCGCGCTGAGTTCCTCGGCGAAGGTATCCGTGGACTCGACATCAGTCGTCGTGCAGAGGACTTTATCCATCCTGCCGCTACTCGTACAAACGGCAAATGGGATACTGTAGTGGTAGCTACTCCAAGCAACCGTACAGCCTACTGCTGGACGCTTCCATCCTACGAAATTCTGGTCAATACAGCCGCAAAATAGGCCGAAAAATGGGGCATTCGGGCGAAATACCATGTTTGTGGTATACCGAATGCCCCATCATTGGGATTGTGGGAGTGCGGAAATCGCCGTACCTTTGCACCCAGAAAAATGAAACATTAAAGATTAAACATTAAAAAATTAAAGTTATGAAACGAATGTGTAATATGCAGATGCATGGATGTTGTTGCCAGATGATGATGGTAACGATGATGAAAGGAAGTGTATATTTAATATTTAGTAATCAACAGACAAAACATAAACAGTATGAAAAGATTAGTTTCAATTATAGCAGTAGTAACAGTTCTGGGGTTGACAAACGCCTGGGCAGAGGGTAACGGAGTAAATAACAGCAGCGTACGCTATATCAAGAGTCCACGCTTTGCGCGTCCGCTGATAGAAAAATGGGTAGAGGAATATGTCAAGACTGAGCCGGGCATAGAGTTCCAGATTGTTAATGGCTCAGCAAACAAGGAAAACATCGATCTGAATGTCGTATTCGATAATCATGATAATAGTACCAATGATTTTAGCCACGTTGTTTATTTCGGAGAGACGGCCGTGCTGCCGATTACTGCACGCAGTTCTGAAGCAGCACGACTGCTCGAAGGAAAACATCTGAACAGCAAAAAGCTGAAACAGCTCTTCTTCCTCAACGACGATTTCGACGAGGACGTGAAGAAGATCAAGCAGTTCGACCGTCTGGTCATCTATAGCGGCAGCAATGCCTCGTCGGTAGCCGCTTCGTTTGCACATAACTTCGGCGAGGAGAGCAGCAGCTTCCGTGGAAAACGCATCTCAGGCGACGACCTGTTTCTTAACACCGCACTCACAAAGGATCCTCTGGGCGTATCATTCAACACACTGTCCAATATCTTCGACCTGAAGAGCCGTCACTTGAAGGACAATATCTCACTCATCGGTCTCGACCTGAAGAAAGACCAGTCAGCCAGCTTCAGCGACAACGGTTCGCTCGACGATGTGCTTGCCATCCTGGAGAACGGAAAGATCTCGGAGGTGGCCATCGAGAAGGTCGGCGTCAGCTACAATCAGGCCGACGATGTCGTGAACCAGTTCCTGCAGTGGATCCTTGACAATGGTATCAAGTACAATCACGAATACGGTCTGCTGAATCTGGACCGTAAAGAAGCCAACACACAGTTAGACAAGGTAAAGAGTGTCTTGACAGCACAGAAATAAACGCATTTGGAGTCCCATGATTCATGGGCTCCAAATGATTTAACTAAACAAAAGAAAGTCGTCTTATGGTAAAAAGATTGTTTATTGCAGCATTTGTTGCAATCAGCCCTCTGTTGGCTGTTGCACAAGGTCTGATCACAGGTCATATCACTGATGTCCGCACAGGTGAACCCCTGATAGGTGCATCGGTCATTGTAAAGAGTGAAAAGGGTAAGGGCGTGGTAACTGATATCGAAGGAAACTTCTCCTTGCAGACGAAGGTGGAAGCCCCTCTGACCCTGAGAGTGGAATTTGTGGGCTATCGTCCCCTCGACGTGGATGTCTACGACTTCGACGAGCCCGTAGAGATTAAGTTGATAGATAGTTCAAACCTCTTGAACGAAGTGGTGATTACAGCCATTGGCAAACAGCAATTGTCAGATAAACTGGGTTCTACCTCTTCAGTGATCTCGACAGAGAAGATTGCCCAGGCAGGAACGGCCACACTGATTAATGCTCTCTCTGGAAAAGCCAGTGGCGTAAAAATCTCCTCGCCAAACGGAGAGCCGGGTATGGGTTCCAATATCATCATTCGTGGTGCCAACACCTTTATTGGTGACAGTCAGCCATTGATCATCCTCGACGGCACCCCTATCAGTAATGAGAATTCAGGCTCTACGAGTTTTGCCCAACAGTCACACTTGAACGATTTGAACTCCAATGATATCGAGTCCTTACAAGTTCTCAAGGGTGCATCGGCAGCAGCGCTGTGGGGCTCACGTGCCGCCAATGGTGTTATCGTTATCACGACGAAGAATGGTCCGAAGGCTTCCAAGCCACAAGTCACCTATTCGTTTTCCAAGAGTTTCGACTGGATCAGCGACCACCATCCCCTTCAGAGTACGTGGGGACAGGGCACCGGTGGAAAATACAACAAGAACACCAATTTCTCCTGGGGTGACAAAATCTCAGAGCGCTCTGGCGCTGAGGATGTCTATGATACCACGAAGGGTTATTATGTAGGTGGTATAACAGGAAAGACTTATTACACCATCAGTCAGAAGAACTCCACCAGGACCTATATCGATGAGAACTTCGACGCTGTGTTCCGTACTGGTGGCTTTACCAAGCATGATGTGTCTCTCAGCGGTGGAGGCGAGAAGGGTAGCTATTACCTGAGCTATGGCGGCACATTCCAGGATGGTATTGTCCGCTCTGCCTATTACAATAAGCACAATGTGCGTCTGAACTCTTCTTACAGACTGGCTTCGTGGCTGAAGGCATCGGCAAAGACAGCCTACATCTATACGACCACCAATCGTGTGGCCAGCAATGGAGATACTTCAAACGGCGTCTATCTGGGTTTGCTGCGAACGCCTGCCGACTTTGACAATACGGACTATAAAGGAACGTATGTCACATCGTCGGGCGTTTCATACACCAATCGTCAGCGTATGTATCGAAATGAGATCGGTGCCAATCAGAATCCCACCTATGCCAATCCGCTTTGGGCTGTCTATGAGCAGAAGAACCTGCAGAAGACCGACCGTTTTATCATCACTCCTCAGTTGGATATCGATCCGCTCAGTTGGTTGAATATCACGCTTCGTGGAGGACTGGATTATTATACAACGACTAACGACGAGTTCTATCCGATCAACTCTCAGGGCGCTTCAAACTCTAAGGGCTACTATGCTTCAGGCATCAGCACTCACAAGGAACTGACGTTCGACGCGCTCGTCCGTGCCACTCACGACTTCTCGAAGGATGTACAGCTGACAGGAACGCTGGGCTATAGCATCAATGACCGTCAGTCGTCCAGCAGTTCCGGATCAGTGACGCCCTTTGACGTACAGACGGATATCATGTCATCCGCATTGGCGTCAAGCTCTTCTGCTGACAGCTGGACAAGAAGTCGCAGCCACACACGTAACAATCGTGGCTTTGTCATTGCAGAGTTAGGCCTTTACGATCAGCTGTTCCTTTCTGCAACAGCCATGCAGGAGGCATCGTCAACAGTCTCTGGCACCTATTTCTATCCCTCTGCCGATGTGGCCTGGCAGTTCTCCAAGACGTGGAAGCTACCTTGGCTGAGTTTCGGAAAGATCCGTGCTGCATGGGGTAAGGTGGGAACAAGTCCTGCGGCTTATATGACGGAGACATTGGCGACTGCCGTTAATTCCGAGTTTGGCGGTAGTTACCGCGTGAGCAGTTCAAAAGGTAATCCTGACATCAAGCCCGAGGTGAAGACAGAGTGGGAGATAGGTACCGACCTGCGTTTCTTCCATGATCTTCTGGGTGTGAAGGTCACCTATTATTCCAATCATATCAATGATTTGCTTTACAGCGTCAGCCTGAATCCGTCAAGTGGCTACGGCAGCATCTATTCCAATGGCGGAAAGATGAAGAATCACGGTTGGGAAGTGGATGTGAACTACAATATCATCCGTAAGAAGGATTTCGAGTGGAATGCTTCGCTGAACTGGAGCCAGAATAAGAATAAGGTAACCCAACTCAACGGAACCGGTCTGCTGAAGATCAGTAGCACATCTGTTGCCTTGGAAGGCTACGGACTGGGTGTATTGTATCGTCCGGGCGTGTTACGCGACGACAACGGCTCTCCTATTCTCGACAAGAACGGCTTCCCGCAATTGTCCACAGGTAATGTCGTACTGGGCGATCCTAATCCGGACTGGCATGGTGGATTCGGTATGGACTTCCGCTATAAGGACTTCGATCTGAGTTTCCTTTTCGAGCACTCTCAAGGTGGTAAGTATATCAATCGTACGCAGCTGACACTCTATGGATTCGGTACGCACGAAGATGTGGCGGGGGAAGTGACGCTGACTCAGGATGTGAAGAACTACGAGGGTAAGGTCTATCATGCTGGAGAGACCGTTCGTGGTAATCTCTATGACTTTGGCGCAGGTACTGTCCTGCTCGATGAAGCGTGGTACACCGGACTCGGTGGCGGTCTGGGCATCAATAAGGTGCACGACTATTATATCCAGGATAATACGTGGACCAAGCTCCGTAACGTCACGTTAGGCTATACCTGGCAGAACAGCTGGCTCAAGCGCCATCTGCAGTTGCAGTCCGTACGTCTTTCCGTTACAGGTCGCGACCTGTTGGTATGGGATAACCTCGTGGGTATCGATCCTGAAAGCAATAACTATGGTGTGAGCAATGCGCAGGGTATGGACTATTTCTCAAGTCCGGCCACCCGTTCGGTCTTGTTCACGGTAGAAATCAAGTATTAACACTAAAAGAGAATGATCAAGATGAAAAAGATAACTATATCTGTCGTAGCTTTGGCACTGGCGCTGACCAGTTGCGAAAACGTTGTTGAGGGATTGAACAAGAATCCCAACGCCATAGAGATTGACGATATCGATGCAGGTTTGTATGTCAATACGCCGGAATTGGCCTTAGTCAGCGTCGTACGTGGACTTAACGGTCGTATGGCATCTCTTTGGACGGGTCAGATCATAGGCGTTGCCAACTTCCCTTTGGCCTATTATAATTACCAGTTGACGGAAAGTACCTTCGACTTCGACGGCTATTCCAGTGTCATCACCCAGTGCAAGCATATCCAGCAGTCAGAGCCTGACAACGGCCTGTATCAGGGATTGACGCGTGTCCTTGAGGCTTATCTCTTCAGCTTCTATGCCTCGGCTTATGGCGATATTCCTGCCAGGGAGGTCGCTACCGATGTGGAGTATCCTCACTTTGAGAGCCAGAAGTCGGTGTTGGCGTATGCTCAGCAATTGCTCGATGAGGCCGTTAGTATTCTGGCGACCGTAGAACGTCCTTCGTATAAGCAGGATTATCTGTACAATGGCGATGTTCAGGGATGGAAGGAAGCTGCCTACACTCTGAAAGCCCGCATTTATCTTCTGACGAAGGACTATGACCAGGCTTATCAGGCAGCGCTGAAGGGCATCAGCTCACCAAGCCGTTCTATGTTGTTCCGTCCTGTCAATGACAATCAGACCAGCAATAAGAACAACTGGTATAAATACAGCCAGAACGCCTTCTTCGGCACCGAGAACAGCGAAGGTCGTCAGAGTTTTCTGTTCGATGTGCTCGACAGCCGTCGCAACGCGAAGACCGACGAGACCGCCCGCAAGGTCTACTATTATATTGACCCCACCAATTCTACGGTCAATAAAGGCATCGCTTCGGCCCTGGAGCCAGAACCTCTTCTGACGTATGAAGAGAATCTGTTGATTCTGGCAGAATCGGCCGCACGTACGAAGAGCTTCGAGGAGGGATTAGGTCATCTGAACGACCTTCGTGCCTATTATGACAAGGGTGGAGCCGTCAATGGCAACTTTGCCGACTATGCCTACAACTACGATGCCTATATCTCTGATGACTTCTCTGCAGGCGGCCTGCTCAATCCTGATGGGTTACAGCCGGAGAGAGCCCTGCTGCGTGAGATTATCCTTGAACGCTATATCACCGGATTCACTCAGTTTATTCCCTGGGATGATGCCCGTCGTCTTCATGGCACTGGCGAGAGTGACATTGCGGTAGAGATACCTCTCAACACCCCTACGGCGTCAGCCCATCCCGAGCGTTTCTATTATCCCGAAACCGAGATGCTGGCAAACCCCAATGCGCCTACGGATCCAGGCATCTATTCACCAACGGAAATAAACAGGTAGAAGCTATGAGAAAGTTGTCGTTAGTCATCATCATGATGCTGCTGCTGTTCCAGTACGAGGCAGAGGCGTGCACCAGTGTCATCGTCTCAGGTAAGGCGAGTCCCGACGGCAGACCCTATATCTTCAAGAACCGCGATACTGAAGGCACCGACAATCTGGTGGTCTCTGTGCAAGGCTCGCGTTTCCGCTATATTGCCATCGTCAGCGCCAAGGACTCACTACCTCACGGGGTATGGTCGGGTCATAATGAAGCAGGCTTTGCCATTGCGAATACGGCGGCCTATAATCTGAATGGCAAGCCCCAGCGTCCGTCGGGCGTTCAGCAGGGTGGGGGAGTTAAGGATAACGATGCCTCCATCATGCGCAAGGCCCTTGAGACATGTGCCACCTTGTCGGACTTCGAGCATTTCCTCGACAGTCTGAAAGCCCTCGGTCCCATTCCGACCAATTCCAACTTTGCCGTACTCGATGCCGAAGGGGGCTGCGCTTACTATGAGACGGGGAACAAGGGCTATGTGAAATACGATGCGAATGATCCAGCCCAGGCACCTTACGGCTATCTCATCCGTACAAATCACGGTATGTCTGGCGACAGGACGATGGACAAGGGCATCGAACGCTATCTGGCCATCAATGCGTTGATGACGCAACAGGCCTTTTCACAGGAGGGGTTCAGTTTTGAGTTTGTCATCCGCAAGGTGACGCGTCATCTCACACATGGCCTGACCCGTCTTGGTCTCTATGATTTCCAGCCAGATGACGACCGTCAGCCTGTCTTTTTCCCGTTCCGCGATTTCATCCCCCGTTATCAGACGGCATCTGCTCATCTGATCCAGGGCGTGAAAAAGGGAGAGGATCCGTTACTCACCGTCAGCTGGGTTATTCCCGGTTCAACGCTGACCACAGTGGCTGTCCCCCTATGGCTGACGGCCAAAGGCGAGTTGCCGTCAGTGGTCACACGCAATGACAAAGGCCGCTCGACCTTAGTCGATGCCGGTTTCCAGCTCAAAGGTCAACTCTTCCCCATCAATCGGGGAAACGGCAGCGACTATATCAATCTGGCTCGTCTGATCAACAAGTCAGGTACCGGTATCCTCCAGCAGCTCACGCCCGTAGAGGACGAGGTCTTCCTTCACGGGAAGGAGGTCTTGCTGACCGTTCGCAAGAATGGACGCGCCGGCAAAGAGACCACCGACTTCTACCATTGGGTGGACCAATATCTTACCGAACAATATCATCAACGCTTTAACATCAGTTTGTAGAATTCATGAAAAGAAATCTCTTTATCATAGTCTTGTTGTCAGGCCTGTTCCTGCAGGTGAGTGCTCAGCGGCTTCGTCTTCACGGAACAGTGCCAGGCAGAGAAACGGGGAAGGTCTATCTCCAGAAGTTCATCGATCGCTACTATGAGGTGGCCGATTCTGCTGAAATCAAGGGAGGTGCATTCAGTTTCAATACCCAAGCGGAACTGCCTGAGGTCTATGGCATCAGTCTGAGCCTCAAGGATACGCCGTTCCTTGTGTTCCTGGATGAAGGCGACCTCTCTGTTACGCTCCATGCGACACTTGGTTATCGCGGTTCCCAGATTCAGGGCTCTGCCCTGCATGATCTTTACATCGCCTTCCACAGTGACCAGCAGGGGGATATCTCCTCGTTCATCAAGGCAAATCCACGGTCGCTGGTTCCGCTTTATATCCTTTATAGAGAACAGGTCAGCCGTTTGTCATCAGAGGAAATCCAGGCGAATCTGAATCTGATAGACCCTTCACTGCAACAACATCGTTTCGCCCAGATTCTTCGCGATGTGATCAAGACGCGTGAAAAGACGGACGTTGGTCAACAGGCTCCCGATTTCTCGGCGATTACCCCTGAGGGCCAAACCGTCAGCTTGCGTGATTTCCTGGGTAAAGGCTATCTGCTGCTCGACTTCTGGGCCAGTTGGTGCGGACCTTGCCGGAAGGAGAACCCGAATATCGTTGCTGCTTACGGTGACTATAAAGACCATGACTTTGATATCCTTGCAGTCTCTCTTGACAAGACCCGTGAGGCTTGGCTACAGGGTATTGAGCAAGACCATCTGGACTATCATCACGTGTCTGAACTGAAGTTCTGGAACAGTGATATCGCCCGTCTTTACGGCATCCGTTCCATTCCTTCCAACCTGCTGTTAGACAAGAACGGAAAGATCATTGCCAAGAACTTACGCGGAAATGACCTCAGAGAGACCTTAAAATCATTGTTAGGCCAATAGAGAAACACTTAGCGATTTGTTTTATTCCACATGAATCTTGGTTCGGGTGACAAAGTTTTCGGACTTTGTACCCGAATTTTAATATAGAATTTGTACCTTTGCAGCGGATATGAAGAAGACTCTGATTTGGATAGGTGCCCTCGTGGTGGGTGCAGTGTTGGGACTGTTGGGTCTTGGATGGCTCAATGAGGTAATGAACTATGTGGCGACGGTCTATACCCGGCTGTTCCAGTTGCTGGCCGTACCGACCATCATGCTGGCGGTGATCAGTACTTTCGCCACGTTCGGCTCCAAGGGCTCTGGACGTATTTTCGGCCGTACGCTGAGATACACCCTCCTTACCACTTTTGCCGCTGCCGTCGTAGGCGCCGTCCTCTTCGTCCTCGTGGCTCCAGATAACCTGCCCCTCGAAACGATTACTGCAAAAGCTGATGCGGTAGCAGAATCTCCACTCTCCACTCTTCACTCTCAGCCATCATACTCCGACCACCTTATTTCTATCATTCCCAACAACATTGTCAAACCCATCCTCGAGGGCAATGTCCTCTCGCTGCTCCTGCTGGTCTTTGCCGTCGGCATCGGACTGTCGAAGCTGCCGGAGTCCGACAATAAGGCCGTAGTGGTAAAGGGGCTTCTCGGTCTTCAGGAACTGCTCTTCCTGCTTATCCACTGGCTTATCTGGACGTTGCCCCTCGGCATTGTGGCCTTCTCCGCCCAGTTGTCTGCCCAGGTATCAGCGGGCGTGGTGGCCGACAGCATCGGCAAGTACGTACTCGTGGTCTTGTGCGGCAATGTCATCCAGTTCTTCATCGTCCTGCCGTTGTTTCTCTTGGCGCGAGGGCTGAACCCCATTCATGTGTTAAGCAGGATGATGCCAGCCGTGCTGATGGCGCTCTTCACCAAGAGCAGTGCCGCCACGTTGCCTGTCACGATGGATACTGCCGAGCAACGTCTGGGCATCAGTCCCAAGACAGCCCGTTTCGTATTGCCCCTCTGTACTACAATCAATATGAACGGCTGTGCGGCCTTCATCCTCGTCACCTCACTCTTTGTCATGCAAAATGGCGGGATAGCATTGACGCTTCCCACCATTCTACTTTGGATCCTCATCTCCGTCATCTCTGCCATAGGCAATGCAGGCGTACCGATGGGCTGTTATTTCCTCACGCTCTCGCTGATGTCTGGCATCGGCGCACCAGTCGCCATCCTTGGCATCATCCTACCCATCTATACCATCATCGACATGGTTGAAACGGCCGAGAACGTCTGGTCAGACTCCTGCGTGGCTTCGATGGTCGATTCTTACTAGAAGGGCCCGTAGCCCTGCAGGACATCGCGGATGGTAAGAAAATGGACTTCGATGAACTAATTTTGGAGAAGCGCGGAACGACCATCTGGGTGCACTTCGCCGTGCGACCGAAAGGTAACAGGAGATACGTGGACTTCTAAAAAAAGAAAGAGGCGAACCAACCGGTTCGCCTCTCTTGTATTTTATCCGTTCATGGACATGAGGAACTCTTCGTTGCTGTGGGTCTGTACGAGACGGTCGCGGACGGTGTTCATGGCCTCCACGGGGTTCATCTCGGCGATGAACTTGCGGATGATCCACATACGGTTGAGCGTGGTCGTATCGTGCAACAGGTCGTCGCGGCGTGTAGAAGAGAGCACCAGGTCGATAGCCGGGAAGATACGCTTGTTAGACAGCGTGCGGCTGAGCTGGATCTCGGAGTTACCTGTACCCTTGAACTCCTCGAAGATCACCTCGTCCATCTTAGAACCGGTATCTACGAGTGCCGTAGCGATGATGGTGAGTGAACCGCCGCCCTCGATGTTACGGGCAGCACCGAAGAAGCGCTTGGGCTTCTGCAGGGCGTTGGCGTCGACACCACCGGTGAGCACCTTACCAGAGGCAGGAGCCACCGTGTTGTAGGCACGTGCCAGACGGGTGATGGAGTCGAGGAAGATGACGACATCGTGTCCGCACTCTACCATGCGCTTGGCCTTCTCGAGTACGATACCCGCAATCTTCACATGACGGTCGGCGGGCTCGTCGAAGGTGGAGGCGATGACCTCTGCATCGACGGTGCGGGCCATATCCGTGACTTCCTCAGGGCGCTCGTCGATGAGCAGCATCATGATGTAGGCCTCGGGATGGTTGGCGGCGATGGCGTTGGCGATGTCTTTCATCAGCACGGTCTTACCGGTCTTCGGCTGGGCCACGATGAGGGCACGCTGACCTTTACCGATAGGCGAGAAGAGGTCGACGATGCGTACGCTGGGGTTCGTGGTGGCCTTGTCGCCACAGAGGGTGAACTTCTCTTCCGGGAAGAGCGGCGTGAGGTGCTCGAAGGCCACGCGGTCGCGAACTTCCGAGGGGTTGCGGCCGTTGATGGTCTTCACCGTAGACAGGGCGAAGTATTTCTCGTTCTCGTACGGTGGACGTACGGTGCAGTCGACCACGTCGCCCGTCTTCAGGCTGAACTGCTTGATCTGTGCCTGCGAGACGTAGATGTCATCGGGTGACGACAGGTAGTTGTAGTCGCTGGAACGCAGGAAGCCGTAGCCGTCCTGAAGAACTTCGAGGACACCGTTGCCGGGAATGAGGTCGTTGAAGTTGAAACGCTCCTCAGCGGCACGATGTACAGACGCCGCAGTAGTATCCTGAGCGGTATTGACAGTCGGACGGTCGAAGATATCGAGTGAAGGAATGGCGGCCTGGTCCTCGATGGGGATGTCGAGCACGGTGATGAAGTCGGTGCCGTCGCCAGGATCACCCTCCCAGACACCTTCAGGGGTCGTCTCTTCAGGAGCCTGGCTGGTCTCTTCCTCACGGGTGCGCTGAGCCATCTTCTCCTGAAGCTGCATCAGGAGGTTCTTCTGTTCCTCAGACACTTCCTCGCTGGTCTCGCCTGCGGCAAATTCGGCTTCAGGGATAAACTCGGGCTCTGCAGCCTCAGGCACCGCGTCGGTCTCTTCTGCGGCCTGCTGTGCAGCCTGGGCTTCAGCCTCTTTCTCAGCCTGCTGTGCAGCCAAGGCCTCGGCCTCTTTCTCGGCCTTGGTCTTGCGACCTCTCTTCTTGGGAGCGGGCGCCTCGGCGGGTTCCTCGGCAGGAGCCTCTGCCTTAGGTGCTGCGGCGACGGGAAGGTCGCCAAACAGCGAGGGTGCCTCGGTCTTCGACTTACGGTTGCTCTTCGAATCGAGGTTCTCACCGTCTGCACCATTGACTGTATATACTCGGCTTGTATCTTTCTTCAGGATGCGCGTTCTCTTCTTCTTGGGCGAGGCCACCTCTTCTGCGGCCTTGTCGAGGATGGCATAAACCACAGTCTCGAGCGAGTCGTCAGGACTCACCTTCACACCCAGTTCAGCTGCTATACCCATCAACTGGGGTATATCCATTGATTCTAATTCTTGTTTTGTATACATACGATAATGCGATAATCAGTACTAAAAATGACTGTTGAATGTTTAAATTTGAGGTAAAAACGCTTCCCGGACGGAAACGCTGTTTCGAAAAACGATGCAAAGGTAATACTTTTTTTTAATCTAGCAAAATTTTTAGAAAAAAATAACTAACTTTGCAGCCAAATTGATTGTTATGGAGATTAAGAAAGCAGAATTCACGGTCAGCGCCCCGATGGTGTCGATGTGTCCGAAGGATACAAAACCGGAGTATGCGTTTATCGGACGTTCGAATGTGGGTAAGTCGAGCCTCATCAATATGCTCACCAACAATAAGAAGTTGGCGAAGACTTCGGCCACACCTGGTAAGACACTTCTCATCAACCACTTTATTATTAATAATGAGTGGTATCTGGTGGACCTGCCTGGCTACGGCTATGCGAAGCGCTCGAAGAAGGAGATCAACAAACTGGAGCAGATGATACAGGGCTATATCCTGCAGCGCGAGCAACTGGTGAACGTCTTCGTGCTTATCGACGTCAGGCTGGAGGCGCAGAAGATCGACCTGGAGTTTATCCAGTGGCTCGGTGAGTCGAGTGTACCCTTTGCCCTCGTCTTCACCAAGGCCGACAAACTGACCGCCAACAAGGTGAACGCCAGTGTGGAGGCCTATAAGAAGGTGTTGCTGGAGACGTGGGAGGAACTGCCACCGATCTTCGTCACCTCATCGGAGAAGAAACAGGGTAGGGACGAGGTGCTGGATTATATCGAGCGGATTAATCAGGAACTTGCCAATGGCTAGGGAAATCCCATATCTGGACGTCCAACAGCTGACGAAGTCGTTTGGCGCGCTGGTGTTGTTTGAGAATATCAGTTTTTCTATCGCCGAAGGACAGAAGGTGGGACTGATTGCCAAGAACGGCACAGGAAAGTCCACACTGCTGAGTGTGCTCTCCGGGAAGGAGGGCTATGACTCGGGCAGCATCATCTTCCGCAGAGACCTGAAAGTGGGTATGCTGGAACAGTCGCCACAGTTCGATCCTGAGGAGAGCGTGCTCGATGCCTGTTTCAACCATCAGGGTAACCCGGAGAAGGTGCTGAAGGCCAAGCAGGTGCTGACGCAGTTGAAAATCAGGGACTTGCAACAGCCGATGGGACAGCTCTCTGGCGGTCAGCAGAAACGTGTGGCACTGGCGAATGTGCTGTTGACAGAACCCGATCTGCTGATTCTCGATGAGCCGACGAACCATCTGGACCTGGAGATGATAGAATGGCTGGAGGGGTATCTCTCACGAGGCAACAAGACGTTGCTGATGGTGACTCACGACCGCTTCTTCCTGGATCGTGTGTGTTCTGTCATCCTGGAACTCGACGACCAGACGATCTATACCTATCGTGGCAACTACTCGTACTATCTCGAGAAACGTCAGGAGCGTATCGACAACCGTCGTGCTGAGATTGCCAGAGCGAATAACCTCTATCGGACGGAACTGGAGTGGATGCGGCGGATGCCTCAGGCCCGAGGTCATAAGGCCCGTTATCGTGAGGAGGCTTTCTACGATCTTGAGCGTATCGCCAAACAACGTATTGAAGAGCGACAGATCCGTCTGAAGGCCTCGAACGTCTATATCGGCTCAAAGATTTTCGAGTGTCAGTATGTGTCGAAGAAATTTGACGATCTGGTGATCCTGAAGGACTTCTATTATAATTTCTCACGATTCGAGAAAATGGGTATCGTGGGTAATAACGGTACGGGTAAGAGTACCTTCCTGAAGATGCTGTTAGGACAGGTGCCGCCAGATGAGGGACGGTTTGATATCGGTGATACCGTCAGGTTCGGGTATTTCTCGCAGGAAGGTCTGCAATTCGATGACAATGAAAAGGTTATTGATGTCATCACGAAGATAGCTGACTATATCGACATGGGTAGCGGTAAGCACCTGAGTGCTTCGCAGTTTCTGCAGTACTTCCTCTTTACACCTGAGCAACAACACAACTACGTGTATAAGCTGTCTGGAGGAGAACGACGCAAGCTCTATCTCTGTACGGTATTGATGAAAAATCCGAACTTCCTCGTACTCGATGAGCCGACCAACGACCTTGATATCGTCACCTTGCAGATTCTGGAGGAATATCTTCAGGACTTCCCCGGGTGTGTGATTGTCGTCTCGCACGACCGTTACTTTATGGATAAGGTGGTGGACCATCTTCTTGTCTTTAAGGGCGAGGGAGAAATCAAGGACTTCCCCGGCAACTATACACAGTATAGGATCTGGTCGAAGAGTGAGGAGTGGGGAGAGAGGAGTGAGAATACCCCGAAAATAGATAAGGACAAGAACAAATCCCCCAAAGATTCAGACATGTCTCCATCTGCACCTCACACTCCTGACCCCTCGAAAAGAAAAATGTCCTACAAGGAAAAGCGTGAGTTCGAACAGTTGGAGAAAGAGATTGCGGCTCTGGAGGAAGAACAGCGAATGATTGAGGATGCTCTCTGTAGTGGAACACTCTCTATCGATGAGCTGACGGAGAAGAGTAAGCGCCTGCCGTTGCTGAAGGACGAACTCGATGAGAAGTCGTTGCGATGGCTGGAACTGAGTGAGATTGAACATTGAACATTGAACATTGAAGATTGAACATTGAACATTGACCATTGAACATTATGTTGAATCAACAATATCCCTCGCAATTACTGGAGAAGGCGGTGACAGAGTTCTCGCGACTACCAGGTATCGGACGAAAGACGGCTCTTCGTCTGGTGTTGTGGATGCTGCGTCAGGATGATGCTGACATCGAACAGTTTACAGAAGCCATCGCCGCGATGAAGCATGAGGTGAAATACTGTCACCAGTGTCATAACATCAGCGATGCCGACATGTGTCCTATTTGTGCTGATCCTCGCCGTGATGCCACGACCATCTGTGTGGTCGAGAATATTCAGGACGTCATGGCGATAGAGAATACCCAGCAGTATAAGGGCGTCTATCATGTCCTTGGGGGAATCATTTCACCGATGGACGGCATGGGACCCAGTGATATCGAGATAGAATCGCTGGTGGAACGTGTGGCCGAAGGAGATATCCGTGAGGTGATCCTTGCCCTCAGTCCGACGATGGAAGGCGACACCACGAATTTCTATATCTACCGCAAACTGGCACCTTACAGCGATGTGAAGATCAGTATCATCGCACGGGGCATAGCGGTGGGTAACGAACTGGAATATACCGACGAGGTGACCCTCGGACGTTCTATATTAAACCGTACATTATTTGAAGGAAAATAGTTATGAAACAAACGCAGCGTTTATTGATGATTTTTTTCATCACTTCTATCATACTGCCGTTGGCTATCGTGGTGCTCTTTGAGACCGACATCATCGCATTAGGCATTATGGCTGGTGATACACAATCAGAGTTCCTCCTGACCTCGACGATGGAACTGGTCAGCCTGGCCTTCATCTTCCTGGCACTCCGGCTGTTTAAGTTCGGTTTTATTCATGCCGACCTCGTCAGACGTCAGGAAAAGGCACTCCTGAAGTGGGGCTTCCTCCGTCTGCTGCTCATTCAGGCACCGTTGGTCATTAATACCTTATTATATTATTTATATGTGAAGCCTACCTTCGGCTATCTGGCCATCATCATGGCCCTCTGTCTGCCGTTTGTCTATCCGAGTATGGAAAGATGTATGGCCGAAGTCTCTGAGGAACAAAAGGAAGAGAACGCATGAAACTGTCGGTAGTCATAGTCAGTTATAACGTCTGTCAACTGCTGGAGGACTGTCTGCGCAGTGTGGAGAAGGATCTTGCGGGCATCGACAGTGAAATCTATGTGGTAGACAACGCCTCCAGCGATCATACCGTAGAGCGTCTGCAGCCACTGTTCCCTGCGGTACACTTCGTGGCGAATACGGAGAATGTGGGCTTTGCGCGAGCCAATAACCAGGCTATCCGTCTGTCACAGGCGGAATATGTGTTGCTGCTGAATCCTGATACGGTGGTCCATGAAGGTACGCTGCGAGGTACGCTCGACTTCCTGGACAGTCATCCGGAGGCGGGTGGGGCAGGTGTGCGCATGCTGACGCGTGAAGGTGATCCTGCACCAGAATCACGACGGGCTGTTCCTACACCATGGGTGGCCTTCCTGAAGATGCTCGGATTTACCCGTCGCTATTATATGAGTCATCTGCCTTGGGATCAGCCTGGACAGATTGAGGTGATTAGCGGGGCTTATTGTATGCTCCGTCGGAAAGCCCTCGATGCGGTTGGGCTGCTCGATGAGGACTTCTTTATGTACGGTGAGGACATCGACCTCTCGTTTCGTCTGTTGAAGGGTGGCTGGCAGAACTGGTATCTGCCGTTGGACATCGTGCATTATAAAGGAGAGTCTACTCAGAAGTCATCCTATCGTTATGTCCATGTGTTCTATCAGGCCATGCTGATTTTCTTCCGCAAGCATTACGGCCATCTCTCTTTCATCTGGTCGCTGCCTATCCAGGCGGCTATCTATTTCCGTGCAGCACTCGCCCTGATGCACATGTTAGGCGATCGCATGCGTCATTTCCTGAATCCACAAAAGAATAAAGCTTTATGAGTCAGTTACCTTCCGTACATCTTCGTGCCATAGAACCAGAGGACCTCGATCTGCTGTATCGTATCGAGAACGACATCAAGTTGTGGAACATCGGTGCTACGAATGTGCCTTATAGCCGTTATACCCTTCACGACTACATCGCCAATGCATCGGGTGATATCTATACCGACCGTCAGGTGAGGATGATGATTGAGAATAGTGAGGGGAAGATTGTGGGTATTGTGGATATCGTCAACTTCGACCCCAGTAACCGTAGGGCGGAACTTGGACTGGTCATCGAGGAACCTTATCGTCAGATGGGGTATGCCCAGAGTGTGATGAATGAGGTGGCTGACTATGCTGTCGGCGTACTTCATCTGCATCAGTTGTTTGCTTTCATCGATATTACCAATACCGCTTGTGTCGCCCTGTTCAGAAAGTTAGGCTACAGAGAGTCGGCAACGTTGCAAGACTGGCTTTTCGACGGTCGTGAATACCACGATGCCATCGTGATGCAGACCGTTTTCTGACTTTTTTGCGCTTTTCTCAAAAAAAAGCGCGAAAATGTTTTGTCAGTTCAGAAAATATTACTACCTTTGCACCCGCAAACGAAAAAAGACCTGCATTGGTGCGTTAGTTCAGTAGGTTAGAATGCCTGCCTGTCACGCAGGAGGTCACGAGTTCGAATCTCGTACGCACCGCACATTTTTCGCAAGCAAAAAAGGATTGGAGGGGATAACATTTTGGTGCGTTAGTTCAGTAGGTTAGAATGCCTGCCTGTCACGCAGGAGGTCACGAGTTCGAATCTCGTACGCACCGCACAAGGCCCATCGGAGAACACTTCGGTGGGCTTTCTGATACAAAACAACGTTGTTTAACATTTAAATGTTTCATTATCAATGATTTATTCAAAAGAAGTTGAGAACATGTGTAGCGTTTGCAAAGGCGCTTATCATGGACCTGCACCAATTCCCGAGGAGGGCAAGTGGGTTGCAGTGAAGGAAATCAAGGAGATCTCTGGTTATACCCACGGTATTGGCTGGTGCGCACCTCAGCAGGGCGCCTGCAAACTGAGCCTGAACGTGAAGGACGGTATCATCCAGGAGGCTCTCGTGGAGACCATCGGTTGCACCGGTATGACACACTCAGCAGCCATGGCTTCTGAGATTCTGCCCGGTAAGACCATCCTCGAGGCTCTGAACACCGACCTCGTTTGCGATGCTATCAACACCGCTATGCGCGAGCTCTTCCTGCAGATTGTTTACGGACGTACACAGAGTGCTTTCTCTGAGGGTGGTCTGGCTATCGGTGCTGGTCTTGAGGACCTGGGTAAGGGTCTTCGTTCACAGACTGGTACACTCTATGGCACCGTTGCCAAGGGTACACGTTATCTGGAGCTCACAGAGGGTTACATCACCAAGCAGTACCTCGACGCTAACAATGAGGTTTGCGGTTACGAGTATGTACACCTCGGCAAGATGATGGAAGCCGTCAAGAACGGTATGGACGCCAACGAGGCTATGAAGAAGTTCACTGGCTCTTACGGTCGCACAACCGAGGAGCAGGGTGCAGTTAAGGCTATTGACCCACGTAAAGAATAAAGGAGGATACGACTATGATTAGAAAAGTACAGTTTGAGAGTCAGGAGCGCCGTATCAACCAGGTTCTTGCTGCTCTGAAGGAGAATGGCATCAACTCTATCGAGGAGGCCAACGAGATTTGTGAAAAGGCTGGTATCGACCCCTATCAGATGTGTGAGGACACACAGCTGATCTGCTTCGAGAATGCCAAGTGGGCATATGTTTGTGGTGCTGCTATCGCCATCAAGAAGGGTGTGAAGACAGCTGCTGAGGCTGCTGAGGCCATCGGTATTGGTCTGCAGAGCTTCTGTATCCCCGGATCAGTAGCTGACGATCGTAAGGTAGGTATCGGACACGGTAACCTGGCCGCTCGTCTGCTCCGCGAGGAGACTGAGTGCTTCGCCTTCCTGGCTGGTCACGAGAGCTTCGCTGCTGCCGAGGGTGCCATCAAGATTGCTGAGATGGCCAACAAGGTGCGCCAGAAGCCCCTCCGCGTGATCCTGAACGGTCTTGGTAAGGACGCTGCTCAGATCATCAGCCGTATCAACGGTTTCACATACGTACAGACCAAGTTCGACTACTTCACTGGCGATCTCGCTGTCGTGAAGGAGGTTCCTTACGGCAACAACCCCAGCCGTCTGAAGGTAAAGTGCTATGGCGCTGACGATGTTCGTGAGGGTGTAGCTATCCTGTGGAAGGAGAACGTCGATGTCTCCATCACTGGTAACTCTACCAACCCCACCCGTTTCCAGCACCCCGTAGCTGGTACTTATAAGAAGGAGCGCGTGCTCGCTGGCAAGCCTTACTTCTCAGTAGCTTCTGGTGGTGGTACTGGTCGTACCCTGCACCCGGATAACATGGCAGCTGGTCCTGCTTCTTACGGTATGACTGATACGCTGGGCCGTATGCACTCAGACGCTCAGTTCGCAGGTTCTTCTTCAGTACCTGCTCACGTTGAGATGATGGGCTTCCTCGGCATGGGTAATAACCCGATGGTAGGTGCCACGGTTTCTGTTGCCGTTGCTATCGACCTTGCCCTGAACAAGAAGTAAGCGTTGCATATATATATATATATATATTAAAGAGGTGGAAGGTTCGCATCTTCCACCTCTTTTTAATTATTTATTGCACATGTGAACTTATGTTCGCCGTCCGCGAACTTATGTTTATGCACAGTGAACTTATGTTCATTTTATATTCTTCAGCAGTTCAAGCATGTATTCCCAAGCGCGCTCAACGGAACCTATTTCCACGTGTTCATTGATCATAGCCGTCGGCAGCCACGCAGACCATGTCCATATGCGTCTGCAGGCACACCATGGGGACGTTCTCCATACCCGTTGTGGCATCTTTGTAGATGATGATGTTGCCATTGTCCTCAATCAGTCTCAGGCCTCGGGCCTGGGCAAATTCCCTGAGGTACTCGCGCATCTTTTCCTCGTGGCGGCTGGGGCGCGGCACGGCATTGACCTCCTTGAAGTAGTTGAGCACGGTCTCATAACTCTCAGTCGGCACCGGTATATCGCCAGAGGGGTTATCTTCGTTAACCGAGCATGCAGCGAGCATCATCAACAATGCGGCTGCGAAAAAGTAATTCTTTAATTTCAATATATTGGTTATCTATTTGATTCACTTCTACCTCAGGAAATTAGATCTCAAAGTCGAGGCAGGAGCGCTGGACGGTGTAGGGACGAACCTTGCCGTTGGCGACGGCGACGTGATCGGGGTGAACGGCATAGCCCTTGAGGGCTTCTTCACTTTCGAGGGTGCTGTCAAGCATCACGTCGGCATTGGAGGATGCCAGACGCCCATCGATGTGGACTTTCACGTCGAGGAGTCCGGGTACCTTGCCCATGAGACCTTCCAAACCTTCTTTAATACCTGCCTTAACGGCCTTCTTCTCCTCTTCGGAGAGTTCTGGATTCAGAGTCCAGAGAATAATGTGCTTAACCATAATTGAAAAAATTTTTAAATGAATTATTATTTAAACAACGGATTTTACGGATTGTTCTTTGACCACGAATTACACGAATTTCACGAATTCTTCATTCAGAGTGAACTCTGGGGGAAGTTCGAAGTGCATCTTCTTGCCTGTGATGGGATGGACGAAGGAAATGGCCTGCGCCTGGAGATAGAGACGGTCAGCCTTCGTGCCATAGAGTTCATCGCCTTTGATGGGACAGCCGAGGCCGTCGGGATGGGCGCAGTGCATTCGCAGCTGATGCGTGCGGCCGGTGTGGGGCCAGAGGGCGAGGAGAGTGTAACAGGGGGATGGTTCTTTTGTTACACATCCCAGAATACGGTATTCGGTGATGGCGCGTTTGCCACGCTCAAAGTCGACGACTTGACGCGGACGGTTCATGGGGTCGCAGAGTAGGGGCAGGTCGATGATGCCGTGCTCTTCCTTGGGCGCACCCTCCACGATGGCGAGATATTTCTTCTTCACGGTGTGGTCCGTAAACTGCTTTTGCAGTGACTGATAGACCTCGTTGGTCTTAGCAATGAGGATGATGCCCGAAGTCCACATGTCTAAGCGGTGTACGGGCTGTGAGCCTGGCC
>JAEEGG010005331.1_pt1 | contig 30677 bp, 29 predicted proteins | sample 9134161 | NCBI WGS metagenome assembly JAEEGG01 (sample SAMN16246543, study PRJNA631951) | gut metagenome | biome: gut microbiome; feature: rumen; material: CR-attached | host: Bos | place: Iran: Karaj | collected 2018-10
ATTTCCTCGAACAGCATCATATCCATGCAGAAATCCATGTAATCACAGGTAGCGTAGAAATCAGCCCGGGCATTGGTCTGGCCGATGCTATCTTCGATATCGTGTCATCAGGCTCTACCCTGGTGAGCAACAATCTGCGCGAGGTCGAGGTTGTAATGAAGAGCGAGGCTCTGCTCATCGGCAACAAGCAGATGAGCGACGACAAGAAGGCCATCCTTGAGCAGATGCTGTTCCGCTTCAAGGCCGTTAAGGATGCTGAGGACAAGAAGTACGTGCGCATGAATGCTCCTAAGGCACGTCTGCAGGAGATTATCGATGTGCTGCCCGGACTTAAGAGCCCCACCATCATCCCTCTGGCCGACGAGGAGTGGTGCTCTGTTCACACCGTTCTGGACCAGAAGCAGTTCTGGGAGATTATTGGTAAGCTTAAGGAAATGGGAGCCCAGGGCATCCTCGTGACTCCAATCGAAAAGATGATTCTTTGAGATTAAACATTATACATTCTTGGCGAAGCCAAGCGGCCGCTCGACCTTTGGTCGCTTGCAAGGCAAGAAAGCCGAGCGAAAGATAAATATTAAATTTCAGTTTAATGATTGTTATAAGAAACCCTCAAAGAAGCGAATGGGCAAAGATAGTTGAGCGTCCACATCTTGATGTGTCGAAGCTCAACGACACTGTGGCATCTGTTCTGGCCGACGTAAAGAAGCGCGGCGACGATGCTGTGAAGGGCTACGAGCTGAAGTTCGACCACGTAGACCTGCCCCAGCTGGCTGTTACCGAGGCCGAGATGAACGAGGCCGAGGGGCTGGTTAGTCCTGAGTTGAAGGCTGCCATCCAGGTGGCTCACTACAACATCAAGACCTTCCACGAGTCGCAGCAGTTCAAGGGCAAGAAGATCGAGACTCAGCCCGGCGTGGTTTGCTGGCAGAAGAGTGTAGCCATCGAGAAGGTGGGCCTCTACATTCCTGGCGGCACTGCCCCACTCTTCTCAACCGTGCTCATGCTGGCCACACCTGCCAAGATAGCAGGTTGCCAGGAGATAGTGCTCTGCACCCCTCCAGGTCGCGATGGCAAGGTTAATCCTGCCATACTGGTAGCTGCCCGTATCGCTGGTGTAAGCAAGATATTCAAGGCAGGTGGCGTACAGGCCATCGGCGCTATGGCCTACGGTACCGAGAGTGTACCCAAGGTTTACAAGATATTCGGTCCCGGCAACCAGTATGTGATGGCCGCCAAGCAGCAAGTTAGCCTACACGACGTGGCTATCGACATGCCCGCTGGTCCATCGGAGGTATGTGTGATTGCCGACAAGCATGCCAACATCGAGTTTGTGGCAGCCGATCTGCTGTCGCAGGCCGAGCATGGCATCGACTCACAGGTGTTCCTCATCACCACTTCCGAGCAGGTAATACTCGACGTACAGGCCGAGGTGAACCGTCAGCTCGACCTGCTTCCCCGCAAGGAGATGGCAGCCAAGGCGCTCGACAACAGCCGACTGGTACTGGTCAACAGCATGCAGGAGGCTATCGACCTGTCGAATGCCTATGCTCCTGAGCATCTCATCCTGCAGGTTAAGGACTATAACAAGGTGGCTAGCAAGGTGGTTAATGCTGGTAGCGTGTTCCTAGGCCAGTATGCCTGTGAGAGTGCAGGCGACTATGCCAGCGGCACCAACCACACTCTGCCCACTCACGGCTATGCCACTGCCTACAGCGGTGTAAACCTGGACAGCTATTGTCGCAAGATCACTTTCCAGCACCTCACCGAGGATGGTATCCGCAGCATAGGCCGCGCCGTAGAACTCATGGCCGAAGCCGAGCAGCTCGAAGCGCATGCAAACGCAATGCGCGTCCGCATGCGATCGATTGAGTAATAATAATTTAGCCTACGGATTCCTCATGTCATCTCGACTAAGCGCCTCATCCCCCTTGTCATCTCGACTAAGCGAAGCGCATGGAGAGATCTCACGAGATTTCTTGGACAAGCCAAGCGGCAAAGCCGAGCGCTCGACTACGCTCGAAATGACATATGGTGAGCGGATCCGTAGGTAAAACAAAAAGAACAATGAAGACGTTACAAGAACTTACAAGGCCCAATATATGGAGCTTAGCTCCTTATAGTTCTGCTCGCAATGAGTACGCAGGTCGCGAGGCGCGAGTGTTTCTCGATGCCAACGAGAACCCTTACAATGCGCCATTCAACCGCTACCCCGACCCACTGCAGCTGGAGCTTAAGGCAGCCATCTCTAAGGTAAAGGGAGTGCCCGCCGAGTGCATATTCCTGGGCAACGGTAGCGACGAGGCCATCGACCTGCCCTACCGCTGTTTCTGCGAGCCTGGCGTGGATAACGTAGTGGCCATCGAGCCCACCTACGGCATGTACAAGGTGTGTGCCGATATCAACAACGTAGAGTATCGCACAGTGCTGCTCGACGAGCAGTATCAGACCACAGCCGACAAGCTGTTGGCCGCCACCGATGCTCACACCAAGATCATCTGGCTCTGCACACCTAACAATCCCACAGGCAACTGTCTGGTACGCGAAGAGGTCATCAAGGTTATCGAGCAGTTCGAAGGTCTGGTCATCGTCGACGAGGCCTACAGCGACTTCTCATCGCAGAAGACACTGCGCAGCGAACTCGCAAAGTACCCCAACATGATAGTACTCAACACCATGTCGAAGGCGTGGGGCTGTGCAGCCATCCGCTTGGGTATGGCATTTGCGTCGCAGGATATCATCGATATATTTAATAAGGTGAAGTATCCCTACAACGTAAACCAGCTTACCCAGCAGCAGGCTCTCGAGGCACTTAAGGACCCGTTCGAGGTCGACCAATGGGTAAAGATACTGTTGCAGGAGCGCAGTCGCATGATTGAGGCTTTCCGCGAGCTGCCCATCTGCGAGAAGGTATATCCTACGGATGCCAACTTCTTCCTGGCCAAGATGACCGATGCTACCAAGATTTACAACTATCTGGTAGACCACGCCATCATCGTGCGCAACCGTCATCGCGTGCAACTCTGTCAGAACTGCCTGCGCATCACGATAGGCACCAAGACCGAGAATAATGAACTGGTAGCCGCACTGCGGCAGTACTAATCATACACTATGTCAATACTCACTCGCACATATCCGTTCAAGCAGAGTAGGCATTGGCTTAAAGACAGTATCGCCTATGGTGTGATCATCTGGGCGATACTGTTTTTGTTGCAACCCTTCGGATTCAGCATGTATCAGGGCAACAAGTGCCTGGTAGCCGCCGTGTTCGGACTCATCACCACGTGCTGCTACGCCCTGTACTGCTGGGGCGTCATCTCACCACTCGTCAAGCACATAAACCCCTGGCGGATATGGCACAACGGATGCTGCACACTGGGACTGATTGCATTTATCGCCATCTGCAATTTCCTCACGTTCGCCGCCCTCTTCCACTATCCCATCACGGCCCGCGTGTTTCTCATGTTTCTGCAGTGGACGCTCATTATCGGCCTCATTATGACCGTGCTGTCCATCGGCATTGACTACAACCGTAGTCTGCGCGAGCGAATGCAAGACCTGCTCAACAACACCACCGACGAGCAACGCGACATCACCATCACCATCCACGACACCAATGTGCGTGGCAACGACCTCACCATCCCCATCAATCATCTGCTGTATATCGAGGCGCAGAAGAATAATGTCTCGGTATGCTATCTTCGCGACGACCATCCCACCAGCGTCGAGATTCACACCACACTATCGGCCGTAGTCGACGAGCTCAGAGAGTACCAGAATATCTTCCAGTGCCATCGCTCGTTTGTGGTCAACGTCAACAATATCACCCAGGCCAAAGGCAACTCAAACGGCTACCAACTCCGCCTGGGCACATGCGCCACCAGCATCCCTGTTTCGCGCTCGTATGTGCCCCAACTCAAGTCGTTTATCGCTTAGTCATTCGTCATTTTTTCTAGTCATTCGCCTCGCGACTTAGCTTTCCGTCAGCAGTTCTAGCTGTCTGTCAGCAATATTTGGAGGCTACGATTTCTTGCCGTATCTTTGCGGCATGAAACATAAGTTCGCACATATCATCATTTGTCTGCTGGCAGCCCTCAAGTTGGCCGCACAGACCACCGTAACAGGTACAGTAACCGACGGACGCGCACCCCTGCCCGCCGCCAATGTTTTTATCGCGGGTACTATCGACGGATGCATGACCGACCCCCTGGGCCGATTCAGTTTCAAAACTAGCCAGACGGGCGAGGTTACGCTGAAGGTTACCTACATGGGCTTCGACGACTACACCCGCACCGCACCCGTAAGCGCGCTCACAGATATAGATGTACGCATGCACGAACGTGCCACAGCCATCAGCGAGGTGGTGGTAACGGCCAGCACTTTCAGCTTTGGCAAGAGCGAGGGCTTCAAGACCATGAACGCGCTCGATGTGGTGATGTCGGGCAACTCGTGTGGCGATGTGGTGGCTGCCCTGCAGTCGCTGCCTGGCACCCAGAAGGTGGGCGAAGACGGAAAGCTGTACGTACGTGGTGGCGAGAGCGACGAGTGCCAGACGTTTGTCAACGGCATGCACGTGCTGGTGCCCTACACCACCAACACCGAGAATACCGCAGTGCGCGGCCGTTTCTCGCCGTTCCTGTTCAAAGGCATCAACTTCACCCTGGGTGGCTATAGCGGCGAATACGGTCAGGCACTGTCGGCCGTACTGCCCATGGAGACCACCGACGTGGCCACAAGCGACAAGTTCGGCATCAGTGCATCGCTGGTCGACTGGAACATCGGTGGCACCAAGGCCTTTACCAGTAGCGCCCTATCGTTTAATGCCGCCTACACTAGCATGGGACTCTACGACCGTATGTTCACCCAGCGTCAGGACTTCACCCGCCCCTATCGCAAACTGTCGGGCGAGGCACAGTATAAACGTGAGTTCGCACGTGGCGGCGTGCTCAAGTCCTACGCAGGCTACGACCTCACATCGGTAGGCCTACACCAGGGCGATCGCCACATCAGCATGGCAGAGCACAACGTCTATGCCAACGTCACCTATAAGGCCCCCATCGCTCGAGGCACCACGCTGTTTGCCGGCATAGCCCACTCCAGCGTATGGAACAATATCGACGACGCCGTAAGCGCTGGCGACCACTACCGCAACTATCGCAACGAGTTGCACCTTAAGTCAGAGTTGCGCCGTGTGGTCAGCGACCGCTTGAAGCTGTCCGTCGGCATCGAGGACTACCTGCGCCACAGCACGCTTGATTTCGCGCCCTATCAGTACACGCTCGATTACAATATTCTGGCAGCCCATGCCGATGCCCAGATGCGCGTGGTGAATAAGCTTTACCTCAACCTGTCTGCCCGTACCGAACTCATGCGCACCCGTCTGCAGTTCATGCCTCGCGCCACCCTGAGCTATATCCCCAACAAGCAGTGGCAGCTGTCGCTGGTGGCAGGCCGATACAGTCAGACACCCACCGACGACCAGCTGGCCCAGAGCCACTGCGCCTTAGACCAGGGCTCAGCCTGGCATCTCATACTCAGCATGCAGTACCGTTCGGCCTCATCGCTGCTACGCATCGAGCCTTACTACAAGCGCTACAGTCATCTGCCATGGATGCAGCAAGGCCAGTGGCAGGCAGATGGCTACGGCACCAGCCGCGGTGTGGATGTGTATGCCGAGGATCACTCCATCTCTCCCCGCCTCACCACCAGCCTGGCCTACTCGTTCTGCGATGCTGAGCGCCTGTACCAGGACAACACAGAGCTCTCCACACCTAGCTTTGCATCGCGCCACAACTTGCGCCTGTCGGCCAAATACTCCATTGGCAAGTGCATCATCGGCGTGGCCGAATCCTTCGCCTCTGGTCGCCAGTTCGCAGCCGGCACCACCCCCCATTACAACAGCCTGGATGTAAACCTCACATACCTGCTCAGTCCCAAGGTCATCGTCTACACGTCGCTCAACAATGTGCTTGGTCGCACCAACATCCACCGCTACCAGGCCGACGGTAGCTCCGTGATGTCCAGCCGCGACAGGTTCCTTTATATCGGTATTTTTGTTTCACTTAAAAATAATAAAGCTTATGACATTAGCAATTTTTAGGCACTTTGTTGCCACCGTAGTGTTAGTTTTTGCAAGCGTAACAAACCTCTATGCCCAGCAGGCCCAGCCATCGCCCGACGACATGCTCAACCAGATTGGCATGCTCAAGCGCCTTGAGGCCATGCAGCCCGACAGCGTAGGTCCCAAGTACCAGTTGGCCCTGGCCAGTCTTAACTACGCCGTTACCTGTCCGCACTCCGCCCAGACAGAGCCGGTGCTGGCACAGGCCGAACAGGCCATCAACCAGCTGGCCCAGATGAAGAGCGCCGACCAGTCCGACCTCTGCACCCTTCGCGGATTCTTCTACATGGTTCGCATAGTGCAGGACCCCGCCCAGAACGGCCAGCGCTACTACATCGACGTAATGCAGAACTACGAAAAGGCCCTAAAGCTAAACCCCAACAACCACCTGGCCCGCCAACTTCAAGCCAAGTTCCAAGAAGGCATGAAGCAAGCCACCGGCAAGTAAACGAAAATCCCCAGCACCTACACATGCTGGGGATTTGTTTATTTTATAAATCAGCATCTTGGTTATATTTCAATTCCAACACAATAGCAGGCATATTTAAATGCATTTACCAATTCTCCTTCAACTTCTCGGTTGGGTACAGCACAAATAATCCGCAAGAAAAATCATCTAGCAAAAAAAAAGTCCCAAAATATTTGGAACACTTAGTATAAGATTGAATACGTTTAGCAACATCGGTTGCTAGTTGGGCGAGTTTTCGTGGCGCGCGCCCATTTTTAGGAATGCGGCCCAACTCAGTGAGCCTGGTGATTTGAGATTCATAGCGGTCTACTTTCTAAATTTCTTTTCGTTAACTGCCTCGTCAATAAGACTGTCGATATTATCAAACTCGACGGTATTAAACGACAATTTCTTTTTGTAACGCACTCTGTTGAGGTGAAGCACTGTCTTGAGATAGTGGATGTAGTAAAACTGCCCCTTTATGGCTGTCTTGTAGTCCATATAGAGACCATCTCCTGTGATACCCGCATCCTTAATCAACTGATTGCAGCGGTTGAGCTCAGTCTTAAGCTGTCGATTCTCCAGTTTAAGTTCAAACTCCTTGGCACCAGTTTCGTTAATGTGCTTCATGTAATCACAGATTAGTGCATTTTGCTTCTTCAAGTCATTGTATTTCTCCTGTAAATGGCGATATGCATCTTCCAGACTCTTGGTGTAATCTGAGAGCATCTCTGTCTGCATACAGTTTCGGCGATACGACTCGATGAAGCGTTTAAGCCACACCTCTCTTGGAATCTCATCTAGCGGAGCAATCCTCCGCGGTTCTGGCAGAACATTCTTCTGCGGCTCTGGCAGAACAATCTTCTGCGGCTTTGGCGGTTCACAAGTTGGCTGCGAACGCCAAAAAAGAAAGTTTAGTTTCATAAATCAATCTTAATACCTTAAGTAATTAATAGTGCCCATCACATGGGCAAATCGAATGCAAAGATAACACAAAGGTGCATCAAAACTCGATGCACCCCCTGGAATTTAATATCTTTTAAAGATTTTGTAGCATAAAAAACGCCAAAAAGCTTGCAACCGCCTTTCTAATGTATTATCTTTGCACCCGAAAATTAAGGTATAGGTTTCGGCTATAAGCCGAGTCTACTATTTGTTATACATATTACATGGAGGGCCAACAGTGACGTTCGCTCTCCTATTTTTGGCACTTTTCGGCCCTATGACAGTCTGCGCAGTAACTACCAGCCCATATCTTTGAGAATAGTTCCATTATAGAAGTAACTACAGAAGGGGCGTCTGTAAGTATTCCTGCTTCAAAATTACCAGGAGTAAAAATGCCCTGCCCTATTCCCACTGGAGTAATATTGGCCGAACCCACATAAGCTAACTTATCATCAATGATTATGGCCTTAGCATGATTCCTAATACAATACTTAAACTCAAGAAGTTCAGGCTGATTCAGTTGCTCAAAGTATTCGTCCTTATCATCCAGGAATGTTTTAGAAGGTTCACTGCAAATTACCTGGACAGGAACCCCTTGGACAGCCTTTTCCATAAGGTATTTCACGAATGGAGTTCCATCCTTATAATTCTTGCCCTGTTTTGCTGTTGGTTTCAGATTAAAGCGCTTAAAATCACCCGTCAACATCTTGATAGACGATTTTGCATCACATATCCGTTGTACTATCTCCAGATAGTGATCATTATTAATAATAAGGTGTGTTCCCTTAGACGAAAGAGATGGTTTCATATAATTTAGGACACTTTCTTTCGACACCCTCCAGCGATTAGCCTCATCACGAAAAGCATGGATAGCACCTTGCTTTACAAGTTTCTCAAACTCAGCCTTACTGCATTTCAGGTATTTCCTTGCAGTAAGTCCACTTATTAGTTTGCCATTATTATTCTACTTGTTCGCCATAGGTCAATCTTTTGTATCAAATGTTACTACGTTTTTCCAATAAAGCTAAACCCAGTAGTCCGGAATTTCAGGAGTTTCATAGCGTCATTATATTGTTTGGCGTAGTCTAAGAATGACTGCGTGGCAAAACTGCATAACTCACTATAATGCTCCTGGATATAATCCCACCAGTCTTCGTTTAGAATGATGCAACCATCCGAGAGTGCATACATACCTGTGAAATTCCTTCTGTTAGACTCAGCAATCACTTCGGCATCAGTAGTATACTTTACCCATGGCGACAGGAATCTGTAGGGCACGTTCTTTAGCAATGGAGCAAGAAGTTTACCTATACCCCGTGACTCGTAGTTCATCTTGATATGATTCTCAACCACATTACTAGAAGCCGCATGAATTATATTGGTAGCTTTCTGTACAGACTTAAGATAGTTTTCCATCTGGTCTGTTTTTCCAAGATTAATTCCTTCCTCAAAAACCAATGGCCAAGCCATCGCAGCCATTCGGGTGACGATACCCTTATAAGTAAGAGCAAGCACATTATGCTCTTTAGCTAGCGATATAATAGCCAGGAACCAGAAATATTTATATGAAGATGCCTTCTTGTCGAAAATGGTTTTGATAGTACTAAAGTCGGCCTCAGGCTCCGATTCTGGCATATCTTCAGCCACTTCTTCTACCTCAACTTCTGGTCCTTCTTCAACATCAATATATGAATCGGCAGAGGGCACCTCGATATATACATCTTCAATCTCAGCGACATTAACTTGCTCCTCAGGCTGAGCCTCATCTACAGGAGGTTCTTCTATTATTTCAAGTTCGTGATCAGTAATTATATCCTTGTAGTACGGCAGTTCCTGCTTATAATAATCCAAGTACTCCTCTGGGACAATTATCTGCCTTAGTTTACTACACTCAATAATTGGGAAATGGCCAAAATGTACCTTTCTGGTCAGCTTCAACGTCACCAAATTATTACAATATGCGAAAGCAGTATCACCAATATAGTCTACACTCTCTGGTACTTCGAACATCTGAAAATCAGCGTTTAGATATGCATTATGCTTGATAATTGTCTTCCCATTATAATCAGGATCGCTTGCCTTTGACCTGCAGAACTCGTCAAAGTGTCTATACTTGGGCCTTATAGTCTTACTCTTAAATTCCTCTACCAATTCTTCAGACAGTTTATGATTCCCCCTATAATAAAGTATCATATTGTATATGTATCTGAAATCATCATCTCCAAGGCATTCTACAATTGTTTGATGACCATTCCACGCTATGAAATTGGAATCCAAATCTTAGAATAAGAATTCGTCATTATGGCAATAATCAATGTACTTTTGATTAATCATAAACGCCCTAATCGACAACAAGAGTCCCAGTGATTTTAGTTCAGTATCGTAATCAACAGAAAAATCAATATCTAACTCATGCCCCAAAAAGCGACCATTAAACTTAATTCCAGATATTTCAGCCAGATTAAAATCTTTTCTTATTAATGCTCTGCGGACATAATAATACAGAACTTCGAGAAAGTAAGTATCCTCGATATTCTTCTTTATCTTATTATACAAGCTCTTGTTATTCATATCAACAAACGTCTTTGTCTATTTCCTGTCTTTCGCCATCACCACTTTCACTGCCAGTTTTAGCAAACAATGTATCAAAGTCGCATAGAGTCACCTCATTATCGCTTTCGGCTACAGATAGACCAAACGCGGTAGTGAGTAGATTGGCCAGTTTTATAACCTTCGACCGATCATGAATAATCTCCTCTGTCCATAAATCTGAGTTCGCTATCTTTACATCCGAGAAATGATAGATTTCGGTAGTGAGTGCGGAATAAGTACTACCACCGCCATTATATACCACAATACGATTTTGCAAAGCATTGCGAAGATTTGACTTGGGGATTTTTGTGTAAGTACGTAATTGAGCCAACAACTCCATAACCAGGTCATAACCCAAGCCCTCCTTCTTCTTGTTGTATTTTTTCACAACGTCGTCATGAGCTTTAAGTTCGAAGCCGCCCTCGGCATAATTAAACCCAGATTGCTCAGCAATATAGTTCAATCCGCGAGGTATAGACCAATACCGATAGATTTTGGGGATACCCTTATTAACTATAAAGAATGAAATATCTGTTGTACCGCCTCCTATATCAGCATTAAGACTCATTCCCTCAGATAATTTTCCTCTAGATGTAAGACCAATAAGACTTACATAGGCCTCAGGGAATATGTTAATACGATATTCTTCTTTGAGATCTTCAGAGAAATCCATCAACTCTGTTTTTCTCTTAAGATCATCAAGCTTTTCGTTAAGGAATTTTCTTAAATCATGGCAGTACACTTCTTCAACCAAATAGATTGCACTAGCCAATATTCTGGTACCCAGTTCTCGTTTCTGATTAAATGTTTTATCATCAGTTGGCACACCCATATTTAATGCGAAGCCCTCAGGGAAGATATCTTCAAGCAGGAATATAACATAGGTAAGATACCATACACATAGCAAGTTAGGATCTAAATCTGATTCCCAAGGATACTCCGCAAAGGATGCCTGCTTGAAGTATCTAAACAGATTTCGATTGCGGTTATACTCTGCCATTTCGTCTTCAAAGTTTGCTCGAGCTGAAGCAACTCGCTCGTCATAAGTTGCATTGTCTAATTCGACTTTTTTCGTTAGCATTTCTACCAGAGCCTTCATAGACTCTTGATCCACAACGTCTGTTTGGGCATATTTTGCATAAAGACTCTCTGCGGCCTCATTAATACCACTTGCATCATAACGTTTTACCGCTTCCAACTTTGGCAAGGGCATGCCAGGCTTTTCATCCTTTGGGTCTACATAACCATAAGATAATGTATCATCCTTGTTTATCTGGACCACAGATGGAAGAAAGAACTGCTCTCCCCCATTCTGGTCAGAAAATTTGAAGAATTCGTATTCTGGCACGCCGTGTCCTTCATCAGGCACGCGCTGAATACATATCTTGGTTTGGTGGGTACCAAAGTCTAATCCTATCCTTATATCATCCATAAGTTATACGATCTTTACAAGGTTGATTGACTTAACCTCGTCAGTTACCTTTAGTTGTACATCGCGATTAATCTTTTCCAACTCCTCATCTCGCTGTTGTATCAAACTCTGGAGGGCGCCTCTCATTGGTGGCAAAATGCGCTCAGCTTTACTTCGCATATCGTCATCATTAAGCATTATAGCCGTTTCGATTAACTCTTCCTGATTCTTGATATTCCGTTCTGCATTAGCTATACGTGAATTATAGTATTGCTCCGTCTGCTGGCAGCGCATCTTCTTAGTGTTTTCGATACGCATCAGGTGGTCAGCATGGTATCCATCCACGTATTTATCAACCTCCTCCTTCAGGTCGTACTCTATGCAGTCAATCATGTCAGGTTCTATCCTCAAATCCTCAGTAAATGGAGCATATCTACCATTAACCTGAGCCTTACCCATAAACTTTTCTGCCAATTCGTGGTCTTCTACTATCTTGTCCTCACGCAGGTCGTATAATATGGGATACAGAGAGTCTGTAACGACAGGCTTGTCGTAAACCAACCTACTAACACTTATTTTGAATATCGCCAACAAATAGCATCCAGCCATGATCTCTTCTGGCATTTGCGATTCATCCATCTCGAAGAAGAATGTGCGTCGAGATTTGTCGGCTGTCTTTTCATACATTGACACACCAGCCTGGATGATTGGGTGATAAATATTGATGAACGTAAGACTCTTATCCTTGAACGCCAATTCCTGATCGAAAGTAAGCTTCAAATCCAATTTATCCCTTATCTCTGCAATATAGCTCGCAAACAGTCTCTTGCCGTCTTCGTCGGCAGGATAGTTATCGTTTAGGAATTGTTTTAGAGCCGATGGATCGCTCTTAGGTATACGGAAGTAATAAATACCCTTAGTTTCTGACTCTTCTAATGAACATGTAGTCAGGCAGTCCTTTACTAGCTGTACTATGAACTTGTGCAGTTCGTTGCTGGTAACGTAGGCGTTATTGTTTTCAATCTTATCTATCTGGCTCTGGAAGTAATAGTCATTGGTGAGAGTGTTAGTAAGTCCCTTTTCCAACTCCTCGATGGTTTTCTTCTCGTTCTCAATAGCCTGCTCAATATTCTTACGTTTCTTTTCGGCCTCTTCTTTAGTAAGTTTATCCGAATAGTAGTCATTCTGGATCGATTTCAAAGCCTGCTTAATGGATATTCTCTTTCCGTCCTGTTCGAGTTCTTTATCAAGAATGGCCTCCAAATCACCAATCGAACTCCTAAAGATTCCAATTCTTTCGAGCAGACGAGTAAATATATCCTCTACAATGGTATCCATCACAACGATGTTGTAAATGTTTACCTTTGGTGACTCTTGGCCAAATCTGTCAATACGACCAATTCGCTGCTCAACTACCATTGGGTTCCAAGGCAGGTCGTAGTTTACCAAGCAGTTACAGAACTGCATATCGAGACCTTCGCTACCAACTTCCGAAGACAATAGCACCTCGACGCTCTTATCAGTTCTAAACTGCTCTAGCACCTCGAACTTATTGATTTTCGAATCGCCATAAATCATTACTGAATTATATCCAGCTTTTTTCAGCCTAATATTGAGATACTTGATGGTTTTCTTGAATATGGCAAAGACAATAATCTTTCTTTTGCCCTTACTGAAAGCATCATTGATGATTTTTAGTAATGCATTGACCTTTACATCCTCGTATTCCTCATAATCATCAATACCGCTATCCAACTGTTTATTATCACTAATAGTGGCCCAAATACTACTTGCCAACTGGCGCTTGACAGTGACAAGTCCCCAAGCTCCCGCTTGCGGTCTGTCGAATTCGTCATATATTACCTCGCCACCTTTACTTATAATATACTGCTCGATATGCCTGTCGAAGAAGTCTTTTTCAGTTCTACCCAGATCTACTCTAAACGAATTCGTATTACGCTCTGCTTGCGACCAGTCCTGAGTTACATCAGATTTTCTTGTTCTCGAGAATATGGTACTCATTGGACTCATCTCTGCAAGGTTGTATTGAATCTTAGCCCTGAGCGTATTTGATTCCTCAGAAGACAGGTCTTTCATTATTTCCTGATATATTGGATAATCGCTGAAATAGTCATTGATTTTAACCCTTACGGGAATCGAAACATCGCCAATCGTGTTGTACGTAACAGCCTCAGTTTCTGCAAGTTGTTTTTTTATCTCAGTCCACTTTACCCCATCTTTCAACTGACTCAAAGCCAAAACGAATGGTTCATTAAGTTGCGCGTTGTTCAGGAACACCTCTCTTCTATCGTAAACATCAGGTTCCAGCAGATGCAACTGGTTATAGAGATTATCTCGATTAAGCATAATAGGAGTAGCCGACATAAAGATCACGCTATCGCCTAGAGGCATTATCTTTGAAGCTCCCTTGTACAATTGGGTTCCATCATTACGAAGTCTGTGAGATTCATCACATACAATCATACTGAACTTTATCTGCCTTTCTTCTATAAAGGCAAGGAGTTCTTTATTATATAGTTTCTCGTAATTTATAACAGCCTTTACATAGCCTGGGTGGTGGCGCAGTTCATGAATAAGATGGGCCGTATCGTCGATATTTATAAAATCCAGACCAAATTTCTCGTTAAGTTCCGTTTCCCATTTCTCCTTTAGAGCCATAGGACACACCACAAGCGCATTACGGAATTCGCCTCTTGCTTTAAGTTCAAGCATGATATGACCAGCCTCGATTGTTTTACCAAGACCAACTTCATCGGCAATGAGCACACGCCTGCTGTCAGAATACAAGAACTTAAGCAAAGGCTTGAACTGATAAGGCTTGAAGATGGTTTTTGAAGCCTTAAGTGACGAAATGGTACTATTATTAGAACTTCTGATTTTAAAAGTTGTATTGTCTTTGAGATACTCCGTATAATGCCCAAAAATATTCTGGCGAACACGTTCAAAGGGATCACTAAGGTTAACATCCAACACCAAGTTGGCGCTACGCTCAGTATTCTCTATTTCGCGATCGTCATACTTAATCCTATACATTTGAGCTCCACGGTGAGGTGGCAATACTTTTATTACGTATCCCAACTCACCAGTACGGGTATTCTTTACTCTATCTCCAACTGCAAATTTACTCATCTGTTTTTAGTCATCGTAATATTTAATGCAAAGATAGATAAATTCGCTGAAACAGCCAAGAATTTCGCTAAAAAACGCTGTAAAGTAATGTAGTACTGTGCAACACTATCTTACCAGCCTAACGTTTATGGCATAGGCACTTCATATTTACCCAGCTTCATTCCATTACATATTCCGCATGTTCTTTATTAAATTAAACATGCCTTTCTCTAGTATCACTAGTCACCTATAGCAAATCTTTATATTGTTCGTACATTTCGTCCATTTCAGAAAGAAGTTTCATTGCTAATGCATTCTGACTATACTCGTTTATATAATCCGATATCACGCTAAATCCCGTATTTGCATATTTATCGGCTAGAGCAAAAACCCTGTCAGTATCTGCTATTTCTTCAACTTTATCCTTATTATCGTTGAAATATATAGCAGAGAATGCATAACAAATATTATTATTCTTTGTATACTCTTCTCGAACCAAAGAATCTTTTGCGCCATCAAAATCTGAAGGATAGCCACTTGCAAAACCGAGCGCAACCATAAAACTATATAGCTCTAGGCGGGTACATTCATCTAGCCCAAAATAACGCTCTTCATCTATTTTTCTGAGAATCCCATTCTTATTCTTAACAGAAATATTTAAAAATGCCATAATTTTATTTTTTTATTGTTGTTACACCTTTATCAAAACTCAACTCGCAATACGAACTGTATTCGTTAGCAAATAGTCTTCTTACATTATCATCATACTCCGTTGGAGTAAATGACAATATCACCTGTTTACTCTCAGCGATCCCAGTCAACACCTCAGTAAAATTTATACGATTTTTCTCGCCAACACGTCCGAGAGGAGTATCAATGTATAGAAGAGAATCATGACCAGATGTCTGCTGGAGTGCTATCGTGAAAGATAATGCAAGAAAGGCTCTTTCAGCAGCACTACATGCGCCCAAAGTCTGTTGCCCATATGCATCTAATAGTTCAAAAGAATAATCATCAAGAATATTGACTTTAGAAAAAGCATCTTTCTTCCAAATGAGTTTATTGAAAATCTCGAAAGTAACAACCTCCATTTCCTTTCTGCACTCTTCAATTATCTCATTCAAAGTCTCGTCTAATAGAATAATACCCTTCTTACAAAAATCAAGTTGTTTGCGATATTTATCCAGCAAGCGATTGCTTTTCATTGCATCGTCTAATTCGCTTTCTGCTCTTTTTACGGCCTTTGCCCGCGCTTCGAGAAGTAACTTCTCTCTTCCGAACTTCTCATGCAGAGGGCCTATATTTTTACGATATTCTTCGCGTTCAATTATAGCCTCTCTAATTTTATCCTGGTTAGGTATGCTACGAAGTTCTTTACTGAGTTTTTCATATTCCTCTTCATTTCTCCTAACTTGTGAATCAAGAGTCTTTTTCCGATCAATAATTGCTTGTTTCTTCTTGGGATAAACTTTCATGTTGTCAATGATAGCGTTTAACGCCGATGAAGCACGATTTAGTTCAGCCGAAGTTTTACTCGACACCTCAAGTTTTTGCAGTATAGACAAGACGTGTTGGAGATGTTCCGTATTAAGATGACTTCCGCAAATAGCGCATTCTTTACTGTCTATTATAGACTGAACAAGTCTTTTATCAATTTTCGGCGGCAAATTACCTTTTGATTCTTGACTATGTATATAATTTCTAAACTCATTAAGAGCAGGGAATAATGCAAAATTAATATAGTTCTGTCGAACAAATTCGTTTAGATCCTCGTTCAACTTTTTCTGATTCCTTTTTAGATTATCGGACTCTTCTTCAAGCTCTTCCAGTCTATCAGTTTTATCCTTTAATGTATCGAATCCTTGAATTTTTTCTGTCAGTTTTTCTATTTCATCTTCTGCTTTTTTAATCTGGCTTAATATCAGGCCAACCTTTTCCTGTTGATCATCACGTCTTTTTTGCTCGCTTTCAAGATTAGCCTGAGCCTCACTGACACGATTATCACCATTGTTCTTTAAGACTGGCGCGATATTGGTCTTCGCATAAGAGTTCAGCTGCTTCTTTGTTCTCTCAATAGTTGTAGCCTTTGTCAGATCTTTAATTCCTGATTCAATGTTTCCTCTTTTTTCTGATTTAAAATACTGATCCATTAGTTCACCATCAAAGAATATATATTCGTTGATTTCTTTTGGAACATATCTGGAAACGTACATTTCGTAATCATCCTTGTTATCAATTATCTTATTACCACTATTTGTATTCGCAATTGCAATTACATCTTGTTTGGTTTCTACAACATTACTTTGAGTAATGCTATATATAGCAGTTCTCATAAACGTTATTTTGCCACCGTCTTCGATTGACATAACAACCGTAACTTTTGTCTCACCATTCTTTTGAGAACGGTCGCGTAATTCTTGTACGTACTGACTATTTATTTTATTAATAGCGGTATTTTTATCTCCCAGATGAAGTTCTTCACCATACAGACACCATGTAAGTGCATTTAGAATGTTGGTTTTACCTTCACCATTCTCACCAATAATCACATGAATATCTTTTTTCCCTTTTAATTTAGGAAACTCGAACTTCTCTTTTCTATATTGGCGGAAGTTTTGTATTTCGATAGATTCAATTCTCATACCATTACTTAATTTCGTTGATTATTTTTTCTATTTCACGTTTGGGTTGTTTTCCCTCATCAACTCTTGATAACAAGGAAATCATCTTGTTTCTAAGAAAATCGTCACTCCCGGCTTTTTCCTTAATCTTCTTTGTAATTTTTTGATTTAATGCCATAGTAATATTGTTTTTAATTCATTTTTAATATATTTTGAAGTGCATCAACAGAATTAATAGCATTCTCAGCTATCTCTTGAAGCCTTTTACGCTCATTAGCTCTGATTTTAGTATCAATATCCTGAAGGTCTTCACTTAAAGATCCCGAAGACTCAACGCAAATATCATATAGGAATGCAAGGTTTTTATCCTTATCTTGCCTAATAATTCGACCTATTCTTTGAACATATTCGCGAGGATTCGTGCTGCTTGCCATCAAAATTCCTCTACTTGCACTTGGAATATCAATACCTTCATCTAGGCATTTGATAGCCACCAAAGCTTGATATCTTTTTTCTTTGAATAATTTTATAATATATTGGCGCTCTGTCAACCCTCCAAATTCTTTTCTGGGCGCATTCCCTTCTTCTTGGGTTAACTGATGATGAACAACCCCTTTACCCTCCAAGATTTCCAATACTTTACTTTTCTGTTGAGGAGAGACGAATATGATAAGATTTTCTAATTGTCCATCATCTATCATCTTATCAAGAATGTTCGATAATACCGAATACTTATTCTCTGCATTCTTAATTATTTCTGCTCTTTTTTGCAAAAGACGGTCATAAGCCTCAGCAGTCTCAGGATCATTATCTTTCATACGATAAAGTTTGCTTATTTTCTCTGTAAGCTCTGCATATCTTTGTCCCTCATCTTGATTAAGACAAATGCGGCTAATAACGTACATATAATCGACTAGAAAATGCTTGCCTGTAATTGGATTAATTTCAGCAAGAGCATCCTTTAGGGTGAATTCATAGTGACAATTACCGAAATAATTTTCCAACAAACGTGTTCCTGTATCATCAAACCAGCGTGAAGGTGTTGCACTTAGTCCAATTCTGTATTTGTAATTAAGCAATAATGCCTTTCTTAAAGTCTTAGCACCCAGCCAATGAACTTCATCTCCAACAAAAGTCAAAGCTGTCTTTGGAGATATACAATTTGAAAGAGCCGAAATAAAACCATCAGAAGATGCCGTATTGTGGGTTGTATAAATGATGCAATGGTCAGCGAAACCCGCTCCATTCTCAAGACAAACATCTTTTAATAACGATTTCCAATTTGGCACTGTACCATCAATTATAACTTCCTTATCAAAGTCGAGACTAAAGTTTGCTACTTCATTTTCTTTCCATTGCTTTGCTAGTGCATTCTGCGGACAAGCAACAACAGTAATAGTCTTTGCATGTTTATGTCTAACATAGTTAAATCCTGCAATAGCCGTACGAGTTTTACCTGTGCCTGTCGCCATCTCAAAAAGCATACTAAAACCTGACTTCATCCATTTATTCAAAGCTTCTTTTTGATAATAGAAAAGAGAAATACCATCAAGTTCAAATGGAGATGCCTGTTTTCTTTTTCGCTCGACATATTGTCTGGCGGAAATTCTTTCCACATCGAAATCCTTAGAATATTCGATTAACTCATTTTTTACTGCATGAGGTAAATCAACGATGACAACATTGCGCTTCTTGCCGTCCCACAAGTTATTAAAACGTTCACGGTCTTCGTAATAATATGAAGAAGATTCATCCCAATCTTTAAATACTTTAAACTCTTCATCGTTTTTTGTCCATGCACTTGCTGTCTCATTTATTGATCCACTAAATGAAATATGATTACCTTCAATATCGGTAAGAATTCCTATTTTCTGGTGAAACAATCCTGCGGAGAGTACCTTTTCTTTTGTTATAGGTTTATTATCTTCACCAAGCAATATAGCAAGACGAATATCGATTTTCCCAGCAGACAATAGCCATCCAAAAGCTTTAACATGATCAGATATAAAGGTATCTTCGAGTGCATCCAAATCCAATCCTAAGTCTTTACTTCTAATATCGCTTTTCTTTTCAACCAATTGTTCGATAATTTCAATATCATCAGATGACAATACAGGACTGGTAATTATACGCATAATTCCACCATTTTTGATAAAATTACACATACCCCTTGCCGCTACGGCCAGGCTTGTTGATGTAAAGAATCCAGAGATTCTATCATACAAGACAGCATCAGTCAAGATTGGTTCATAAAAATCTTGAACGATGTCACCGACACCAGATTCGTAACTAGGTTTAATATCTAATGATTTGAAACTCATATGGCAAAACTTTATTAACTTGAGTTATTAAAGACCAAATATTTGTTAGCCTTCTTTTTTGGGTTGATTGAGAAAGAAATGAAACTGAGTCAATGATATCCTTATATTTTGCATTTGTAACATACTGATTAAAAATATATGGAATAAATAAAATCAATCTCGGCAATAGTTTAATTTGAGATTCTTTATCAAGATTACAAAATGTAACTCCAAGATATGAAGGATGGATTCTTGCGTTTTTTATTGAGCAGAGTCCCATCTGAGCTGCAGTTTTTGATTGATTTTCACCATATTTTGTGTCTGCGCATTCTTTTCGAGGGTGGGTACGTAACATAAAACCTAACTGAGTATAACCTAGTTCATCTATACCGCAATCTCTAACCAAAGCAGGAACTTTAAACACACAATCTTCTAAACAGCTAAATTGTGGAACATCACCATATGAGATCTCAAAAATAGGTCCAACTTCTTTAATTGCTCGAATAATGTCCTCGCACTCTACATTAAGAAGACACGATAATATATCCTCACATAATTTCATAATACCATCAGAAGGGCAATCTTTGTTACATGCATCTTCAACGTGTAACTTATGTGAGTAAAAACTAATTATCAAAGCTTCTTTTATTGGATCCATTATTTCAAATTTATATAGATTATTAAAACAAGAATAATTATCTTTAAATATTTATGCTACAGTCAGTTTCATCGCTTAACCAATTTATAGGGGTTCAACTCTTCAAATCTCAAATCGAAATACTTCTTGGCTATCTCTGGGAACTCTACTTCAAAGTCGAGCATTGTCCGATAGCAGCTACAGTAATTATCTCTTTTGGGGTGTCCTCGGGGGATTTTCAACTTTTTACTATACTTCCCCTTGGGAACCAAATCCTGAATACCCTGATGATACTCCTCATTTCTAACACAAAACTGCCTGAAACTCATTTTCTTGAAGAAACTAGGCTGATTACACCAACGAGCTAGCTGAATATACATATCCTTAAACGCAGAGTTCTTATACTCTTCAAAACGCATTATATACGGTAGACAGCCGTACTCCATCAGGGTTTTTATTCTAAATAATGTTCCCTCTATATCCTTTTCATCCTGGCTATCATATGCAACTAAGACATATAACTTTGTAGATTTTTTGCAATGCTCTCTCCAAATCTTCAAGCCCTTAATAATCTGCTCCACTTGCTTCTTTTCGTTAGGGTCGTCCATACGATAATGATCAAAAGCGAAAATGTAGTCACCATGATATTTTACCTCATTTAGCAATTCAGCCTTCTGATGCGTCATCAATCTTATATCCATTCCCTGGCGAAACTGGAATGGTTTGCCAGAACTTTTAAGATCTTCCATAACTTTGGCAAACACCTTGGGAGGAGCTGCCATTATGTTATCATCCCAAAGGTATATATTGGGACGATCCTTATCTAAGAATTCAGATACAGGCGACCATTCAACTACCCTATTAAGTAAACGATTCACGCAGAATCCACAATGACGTATACATCCTCTTGTAGTAAAACCTATAGAATAGCTTAGATAATCGTCAAATCTGCGTTTCTTAATCTTTTCATCGCCACCAGTGGCATTTTCTATATATTCTTCATACAAATGATAATCAGGAGCATGATGTTCTACCTCGTCAGGAAGATTAGGTCCATTGACTTCAAAAAAGCCCGTACCTCCATAGAATATCAGATGTTCTTTTATCATCAATTGAATAAAATTTGGAATCTCTGTAAATTTGAAGACTCTTGAAAGAACCAAAACGTCATAGTCACAATCAACAATTGCTGGTTTTCCGTCTACTCTTAATTCATCATAACTACATATAAGCCTGACATTATGCCCGTATTCTTTGCAATAAGCAGAAACTTTTAGTAATGCAAGATTCGGATGCCTTGTACCATGATCTAACAAGTCGGCATCTATTAGGCCGACTCGTAGTTTCCGTTCCTTATTTACAATTAAATCAGTACAGAAGCCTTTGTTCTCTGGTAGGTATTCTAGCATTTAGCAGTCTCTTCTTCCTCTTTAGGCAAACACACTAATATATAATCATCAATTAAATATAACATATCCTTCTCAGGTATAGCCCACTCCGCCAACTCCTCAAAGCCCATATCGCTAGCTTCATGGTAGTCAACCGCCTTAACATTTTTGCTATATGCCATTTTCATCAACGCATTAGCAGTAGCAGCAGAGGTTACATTCATCAATTGATTAACCACTTGATAGCAGTAGCCTTCTTCGATTTTTAGAATCATACGTGTCTATATAAGTTATTAGTAAAAGGGGAAAAAGAAAACGTACCCTTCTCTTCAATGTATTTCCTATCTGCACCTGTCCTGGAAATAAGGCTTGAAACGAAAATACGAAGAAAGGGTACGCCTATAGGGCGTACCTAACTTCCTCCGAGGTCCGTTTCAATAAAGTTTTTCCAGGACTTTGCAGATGAAACCTCTTCAGATATAGATACTTAATCTATCCCACAATGTAATGCACCGCAGTCCCGCACTCCCATTGGAGATTGGTTTCTGCCATGAATAAGCACTGGGCTCAATCCGGCATATACCGCTATGCATCGGCAAAGGTACAAATAAAATTGGAAATAAAGAAGAACTTTGCAAGAAAAATCGTCTTGCAACAAAAAAAGTCCCCCAAATATTTGGAAGTTTCAATTATACTTCTTGCTAAGGCAAGCGGCAAAAGCCGAGCGCGTATCTTTAATACTAATCATCATTTTGTATAAAACCAATCCTACGCCTAGGTTTGGCTTTGGGTTCTTTAGCCTGAAGTTCAGATAAGGCTATAGTTATATTTTCAAGTTGCATACGGGTGCTTTCGTTTATGTCGTTCTGATCATGCAGGATATCCTCTATGTCGAGTTTCAAATCCTCGAAGTCTTTACGCAGTTGGGCGATATCTTTAGCGGTATTGGGGAGAGCCAACGTAGAAGCCATACGACGAAACTCAGTAAAGGCACGCATAATACCAATATTAACCTGAATAGCTAACGGTGAGCGTAGAACACTACTAAGCATGGCTACTCCATTCTCTGTAAAAGCATAAGGAGGTTTTCTTAAACCCATCTTCACAAAATTGGATGTCGCAATTTGCGATTTCCAATTGCTATCATCCTGATTATCAGCAACATTGGATGTCACAATTTGTGATTTCAAGATTTCCAGTTCACCCTTCGTGAGCTGAAACATAAAATCCTCGGGGAAGCGTTCAATGTTACGTTTCACCTGTTCGTTTAATCTTCTTGTTTCAACCCCATACATAGCTGCAAGGTCAAAGTCGAGCATTACGCGCTGACCGCGAATCTCGTATATCTTATTCTGTATTGTCTGTATCTCGTTCATTATGGTTATCAATAAATCAAGTAATCAATTGCAAAGATACAAATAAAATTGGAAATATAGAAGAACTAAGCAAGAAAAAACGTTTTGCAACAAAAAAAGTCCCAAATTGGGACTTTCTAGACTACATTATGTATTATTTATTTCATCGCGGAAGTACTTTAGTGCAAGTTTTTCCTTTGATACGAGTCCAAAAGAATATGCCATATACTCCTCTTGCGAAAGTCTCTTCTCACGAAGTCTGACTCCGTTTTTACTGGCGTGTATAGTATATTTCTCCTTGTTCTTCCGAATTACGACACTGTCGAAAATGCAAGACTGTTCAGAACCATCGTCAGCCCTCTGCTCCCCAACTTTCTCAGATTTAACATCTAAGTTCTGACAGAGTTTCTTCTGGATAACCTCTGCATAGACCTCGATCACTCCGTTTTTCAGGGCAAACTCCTTAAATCTCATCAAGACGTCAGATATCTCCTTAATGATGGATTCGGCTGCCCGTATGTCGTTTGCCTTTCCGAATTTCAAAAGGTCATCTTTCGTAATGTCTTTGTCTTTACCACAGACAGATAATTCATGGCGGTTGGCAAAGCCCATACCTGTAAGATCGTATGTAAAGCATAAGTCGTATGCTGGGGATATGTGCCAATCTCCATTCTTATTCATCACAAAAGAGAAGTTCTTATTATGGTCGTCAAGGTTATCACCAAGGAAGTTGAACACAGTCTGTCGGTACAGCTTCACAAGTTCGTCATAAGGTACTGCTAATTTCCTTGCCACGCTAAAAAGATCTTCATATGAATCAGCTTCTGGGGCCAATGCAGCCAATGTCTGGGTATAGACTTTAGTACCATTCACCCTATCGAAACGCTCTGTCCCCAAAGACTGACCCTTACAATATTATTTTCCATGCCTTATCCTCTTTGGAGTTTTCTCTTGATATTGTCTTAGCACAGATGGAGGAACAGGAAGCTCCGGAAGGATATTCCCTACACACTCCAACTGCTGTAAAGCCCTCAGTATAGCAAGGAAGGACTGCATATTTATATTTGCAGTCTTAGCATTCTCAAACTTCTTTAGAGTCAATACCGATATACCAGCCTTTGCAGCCAACTCTTCCTGAGTCAACTGTGCCTTCATCCTGTATTCTCGCACCCTTTTTCCAAGTCCTGCAATAATTGATGAATTTGATTGTGCGTATATATCATCTTTAAACATATTGCAAAGTTAATAATAATATACTTAAAAGCCAAATTTTGAGAATAAAATATATTTAAATTAACTTTATTTACACATTTTCATAGTCACAATATTTTTAGAAGTACAAACAAATAACGAAAGAAACACTCAAGAGGCTCATGGCTCTTCTCTCGTATCATGAGGTCGTAGGAAATACCCGGCACCTCCACTGAGGCTCAAATATCCTGCCGAAGCAGCGTCGTGTTACGACGATCAGCCGATACTTGATGCAAAGATACAAATATAATTGGAAATATAGAAGAACTAAGCAAGAAAAACGTTTTGCAACAAAAATTTCGGGCTGAAATCTTAATAAAGATTTAATAACGGACAGGTTTTAGGCGTTTTTGAGGGATTTCGTGAATATTTTATGTATTTAATTTGCATATCTACCACATTATGGGTAATTTTGTAAGCGTCAATAGTTCATAAATTAAATTACAAAAAAAAATGAAGATAAATAAGAAAAGAGAACTATCTATCTCAGAAACTCTGTGGCCTCAATTTATCAAGGCCCTTATGACAAGATTGAAGGATGACATCAACAATGCGTACTTCACAATTCTTCGATTCTGCCAAACTAGCGAGGTGTTTATCTACTTTGATTTTGATCACATCAGACCAAAAGAGATCTACACGATAATCGCAGAGATTAGTATGGTTCTGAACTTGAGAGGAGTGTTTAGCAAATTGACACTAATGCTTGCAGAGAGTTCGAATCTTGGCGTAGACAAAGACTATACCGCCAGCGTCGAAACTAGAGGTGACAGTATAAGCCGATCAGTCTACAGATGTAAGGCAAAAATACAAAGAACAACTCACTAAAATCTACAAATCTTAACCATTAAAATTTTATGAAAAAAGAAGAAAATCAGAAGCCTTCTGATGTTCTGACCAACGAACTGGCGCATGCTGGGCAACAGCCTGGCATGTCGCCAGGACTACTGGAACTCGAGAAGCATCGTATCACTTCCGACAAAGTACTACCTCCGATGGAGTTTTTGTTCTCATTGTTTGATGAGCCTTGCTTCCCAAGGCGTGAACTGGTTGCGTTTACAGGCAGGGCAAAATCGGGTAAGACATTTGTAATGTCAATGCTTATGGTGCTGTGTATGATTGCTGAGGTATTGGCTTTTCGCAGACAGACAAAGGAGAGACTTCGCGTGATGTGGTATGACACTGAGCAGAGCGACAATTCAACGCAAGACATACTTAAGAACCGCATCATGCCTCTATTCTGGCGAGCAGCCGGCGAGGACACAGAATTCCCAGAAGAGATGTTCGACATTTTCAACGTACGAAATCTAGACCGCGATAAGCGAGAAGCATATCTACTGGAAGCGATTGAGTATCATAAGCCCGACTTGGTAATCCTGGACGGAATACGCGACCTAGTAGGCGACATAAACGATGGCACCGTGGCACAGGAGTTGATAGAGAAGCTGATGAAAATAGCGCAAACCAACGATTGCTGCATAGTATGCGTGCTGCACCAGAATAAGAGTGGCGAGAGTCGTGACCCTCGCGGATGGTTGGGTACAGAGTTGCTGAACAAGGCCTTCGACGTGTTCGCAACGGAGAAACTTATGCCTCAACTAATCTTTAAGTTAGAGCAGCTCTATACCCGCAAATACGACATCGAGCAATGTCTGTATTTTTCAGTAGACGAAGACGGGCTACCCATTATTACAGATGAGCCTCCAATCGCTTACGTATCGCAACAAGATGACAACGGCGAAGGACGCAGTCGACTGAACGACGACTACGTGATCCATCACATTGACAACTCGTGGGAGATTAACGTAGAAAAGCTGTTTACCGACGTATTCAAAGGCTATGACACGCTAACTGGCGCAGCGCTGCGCTATGCAGTAATGACTCTAGGCAAGATAGAAACTCGTGGAATGTACAACAACTGTCTGAACAAGGCTATGAACATGGGGCTGATGACAAAGAAAAACGACTCGAAGAATCGCAGGATATACAGTTTGAATTCCTCCCAACCCAAGAAGCCCGAACCACAGCAACAAGAATTATGGAAAAATGGTGACCCCTTTTGAGGCCTCCCCCAAGATTGGAGTACTCCTTTATAGGAGTACGTAAATCTTTAGGGGGAAGGGCCTCTCCGGACGCCCCCAAACCTTAACCATTTAACCAATGCACATCGACGATATATTTCAACATACATTCAAGGCTATCGGCCAGCAACTTGGGTTAAGAGTACGCATGGTGGATGGACATCTGCAGATAAAAGATCTTATGCGCCACCCCATGTGGGTAAGATGGCTGTCGTCCAAGAGCAGCTTTTGCCGAGCCGTGGAGCAATGCGGAATACTTACTCATCGGCAAATGGTGCATGCGGCACTGCGCTATCGCCTAGGACGGTCGAAAGACGACGCTGTAATCTATTGGCAGATAGACCAACTGGGACAGGTGCACGATGGAAAGCTGATGTGGTACGGCCCTGATTGTCATCGTGTCAAAGGCAAGAATGCCACTTGGGCGATGTATCTGCTGAAGGATTACTTCAAGATTCCACAGGAAACGTTTCAGGCTACACATGTGTTCTTCGGGTTGCACTTGCTCAGTTCATCCATCACCCATCACACAGCAACCATCTGCATAGTAGAGGCAGAGAAAACTGCAGTAATACTATCGGAACTCTATCCGCAGTACGTTTGGCTGGCAGCCGGTGGGTTGTTCGAACTGCAACCACAGAAGTTTCTATCGCTAAGGCACCATAAGGTAGTGCTGTTTCCTGACACCGACAGCGATTGCAAGGCATACACCATCTGGTACAACACCGCCCAACAAGTGATGCAGTCGTTTTTCTGGCCTCGGAGCAACGTCATCTATGTATCCGACTTCCTGGAGCGGTATGCCACCGCCGAGCAGAAAGAGCGCAAGATAGATCTGGTGGATTTCATTATTGAATCCCGCTCAAAATCAACTTAGAAACGAACGGTTTCCTTATTACTTTTCATCAATAATCAACTTACTTTTTTATGGTAAACTATTACGATAAGCACAAATTCGTGAGTAAGAAACTATTGGCCGAGCTTGCAGGAGTTTCAGCCAGAACCTTTTCGCGTTATATCAACAGCCGGCGCCATATACTGGATGCGATGGGTGTTAAGCCTAATGCCCGACTGCTGCCACCTCAGGCTGTGAAGTATATCTGCGAAGACTACTGCATCGACCTGCCGCAGGAGTTGCAGGATCAGCAGGTAATCAACAAGTCGCCGATGTACAAGAAGATTATCCGCGAGATACAACTGGGAACGTTTTTTGAGGGTGAATGGATGAAAATAACAGAGATTCCACATGATTTCTAACTTTTTTCAATCCTAGCCCGCCATAACCCGCCAACGCCATCTGCGAATGTAGTACCTTTGTACTCGCATTCCGGATGCAAATGTTTCATGTTTAATTTAAAATCTTATGGTACGTTTCATTTTACAGCAAATCAAAATTACTGGCAACAAGTGCTTCGGCAAGTGGTTCGCCAAGAACGTGGTCGAGGAGACCGTAGACCTGGATGCTCTCTCAGAGCACATGAGTTCTCACAACTCGCCTTACAGCAAGGGCGTCATCAAGGGTCTGCTCACCGACATGATCTCGTGTATCAAGGAGCTGCTGCTCGAGGGAAAGAACGTGAAGATTGATGACCTTGCCATCTTCTCGCTCGGAATCAAGAACAAGGCGATGGCCGACAAGGAGGAGGACTTCTCGGTGTCGAAAAACATCGACGGCGTAAAGCTGAAGGCCCGCGCCACTGGCGAGTTGATGAGTAAGAGTCTGAACCTGGAGGCAACTCTGAAGAAGGCAACCTTAATCAATGGTAAGTTGGCGACGGACCCAACGAGTCCTTCAAGTGGCGGTAATACCTCTGGCGGCGGCAGCACCTCAGGAGGTGGTAGCACCAGCGGCGGTGGCAATACCTCAGGCGGTGGAAATACCGGTGGAGGTGGTAACGACGACGACGTCACCTACGATTAATCGTAGCGCCCCCTGTCATCTCGACTAAGCGTAGCGCATGGAGAGATCTCTTGACTACGCTCGAGATGACAAGGAGGGGGCGCTCGAGATGACAAGAAGGGGAACGCTCGAGATGACAAAAGACTATGTTTAACCCAAAATCCTATTAACAATGATCAAAGTAAAGTGGACTACAGTTGCTCAGGTCCTTAAATTCATAGCAACAGTCATAACAGCAGTATTGAGTTCAGTAGCAGTGCAGAGCTGCAGTCCCCTGTGGCATTAATCTGTATAATCCGTATAATCCGTAGGTAAAAAATGGCTAGAAAGATCAATCTTATCGTAATCCATTGCAGTGCCACACGTAGCAATCAGCGGTTTACCGTTGAGATGCTCCGGGCCTGCCACAACGCCCGATTCCATGGTAAGGGCGTAGGTTATCACTACTACATCGAACGCGACGGGCAGCTGTACCAGACACGCTCTGAGGACGAGATAGGCATGCATGCCCGCCACTACAATGCCCACTCCATCGGCATCTGCTACGAGGGCGGTCTCGACGAAAAGGGCAATTCAGACGACACCCGCACTCCAGCCCAGAGACGAGCCCTTATCGCCCTACTCCGCAGCCTAAAGATCGACTACCCCGATGCAGAAATCATGGGCCACTGCGAACTAGAAGGCGTCCACAAAGCCTGCCCCTCATTCTCCTGTCAAGAGTACCGCGACTACTTCGACAAACTTGCGAATTAAAATCCTAGCATCTCCCCCAGCCTCACTCCATCAAGTGCGTTGGGGGAGTTTTTTATATATGACGACACATTTTTGTTTTTATTTTGCATTCATTCCAGAAAAAGTTGTAGCTTTGCAGCGATGTTTGAAAATGAAATTAAAGAATACGAATACATCCGTAAGGAATATCAGCAGAAGATAGCCGACAGGATGGGTAAGACTCAGTGGATGGAATACAATGAGATTCTATTCTCTGCTAATTCCTGCGCCATAGAGGGCAATTCGTTTACTGTCGACGATACGAGAATACTGCGCGAACAAGGTATGGCAATGATTCCGGTAGGTCGTTCACTCTTGGAATGTACAGAAATGGCAGACCATTTCCGTGCTTTCGATTATATGGTCGAAAACCTGGAGCATCCCTTTGACGAGGCTCTGCTGAAAGAGGTGAACTGCTTAGTTACAGAGCACACCCTGGCCTATCGTGCCCCAGGAGCCATCGCTGGCGAATATACCACTGAAGATATGGCCGCAGGCGATACCGTATTTGGCGACCACGAGACTCTGATAGCCCGAGTACCAAGCCTGATGGCGTCTACACAGAAAGCCATCGAAGACAGTCAACATCCGATGATTGTAGCAGCTAAGTTTCATGGTTACTACGAATACCTACACCCCTTCCGCGATGGCAACGGCAGGACAGGACGCCTGTTATCAAATTTCATTTTGCTACGTGCAGAACACCCCTTGCTGATAGTAAAACTAGAGGATCGTTCTGCATACATATCTGCGCTCAAAAAGATTCGCACCGAAGGCACTGACGAGTTCCTTATAGCCTTCTTCTTCCAGACCGCCATCAAGCGAATGAAAGAAGAACTAGCCCAAAAGCGCAAGAATGGCTTGCCAATGATGTTTTTCTGATTATACAAGCTGCGTCTTTCCACCAATAGAAATGCCAGAACCACTACCTAATCGCCAACTTAGCCTTAGTTGGCGAAGCTATAATACTTGCAATGAGAACAAGCTGGCAGGAATAAACTATAATGCAACTATTTTTCTAAGTGATTTACCAATTGAAGAAGCATGCCATCCCATACGACTTATGAGCGTAGAGAAGGTGACACGATCATGGCAGGAACCTCAAGTTGGTAAGTATCTGCCAAAGACTCAGAATCATCACACAAGTCAGAAGAATCAAAGTAGTAGCCTGCCTCTGGCAACATTGACTCTTTTAAATCAGATTGCTGAAGCAGCATTGTTGCGGTCAGAGTCTCGTTTACTACCTTTACAATATATAATCCATTCTCAACCTCCGGATGAACATAGGCATCGCGCAAATCAAGTTGCCCTCCAATAAACGCCATTAAACGGGGCTCAGATATCTGAACACCTACATAATTGTAGCCTTCTGCATCTCGGCTATAAAGAGTGCAAAGATAGCGCGTACCTGTTGCATCTGTCGCAGTAATAATCTGCGGTACGTCGTAGAATTCGAGTGTGGCTGTAAGTGTTAACTGTCTCATATGGCAAGCATGTTTTATGGTGCAAAGATAATACTTTTTTTGTAAACTCAAGTTTTTTTTGAAAAATATCTTCTTCGCAAGGCTTGCGGAGGGGGAATGTTCGTTGGTTTGAGAAATAATTTGTATCTTTGCAGCAGAAAAAATATTCGATAGATATGGGGGAAGAGATTTTAGACTTTGGGCCCGTTAAGGACACGATGCAGGGCATCATCAAGGTGATTGGTGTTGGCGGAGGTGGTTGCAATG
>JAEEGG010005332.1_pt1 | contig 30676 bp, 19 predicted proteins | sample 9134161 | NCBI WGS metagenome assembly JAEEGG01 (sample SAMN16246543, study PRJNA631951) | gut metagenome | biome: gut microbiome; feature: rumen; material: CR-attached | host: Bos | place: Iran: Karaj | collected 2018-10
CGATTTTCTTCAGCGTCTCAGCGTCATAATATTCAAAATGCAGATTGATGCCGAAACGGGCGCGCAGCGGACTTGTGAGCAATCCGGCACGGGTGGTGGCGCCAACCAATGTGAACGGGTTGAGCGACAACTGCACCGACCGTGCGGCAGGGCCTTTATCTATCAGAATATCAATCCGGAAATCTTCCATCGCCGAATAAAGATACTCTTCCACAACGGGGTTGAGGCGGTGAATCTCATCGATGAAAAGCACATCGTTAGGCTCAAGGCTTGTGAGGATTCCCGCAAGGTCGCCGGGCTTGTCGAGCACGGGGCCCGAACTGATTTTGAAGCCAACGCCCAACTCGTTTGCCACAATGTTGGCAAGAGTGGTTTTGCCCAATCCCGGCGGGCCGTTGAGCAACAGATGGTCGAGCGGCTCACCGCGCATTTTGGCGGCCTGCACAAAAACTTTCAAGTTTTCAAGAATACGCGCCTGCCCGTTGAAGTCGTCGAACGTGAGCGGCCGCAACTTGTTTTCGTACTCTTTATCAGATATTATGGCGGCATTCTGCCGTATGTCAAAACTTTCGTCCATAGGCGGCAAGATAGTGGAAAAGTTGCAAGTAGGAAGCGTTGGGCGCGGATTTTTTGGATTTACCGGGTTTCCCTACCCGTCAATCTCTGTCCGACTTGTTTTTGAGAGTTTTGTTATCGTCAGAACTCAAATTTTCGGTCTCGTATTTGGTGAGTTTCTCGATAACCTTGTTATAGAGTTTCTCATAGTCATCAGTATGACGACTATAATATTTCATTGTATTGCTGAACTGTTTCGGTGTGATGTTATACTTGCGAAGCACATAATCATAAGCACCCTCTATTCGCTCGCGGTCGCGGTCGATGCGGGCGCCGCTGTACGATAAGTAACCATCCGTAAGATGTATGTCGAAAAGGACGTTGATCAGCACGTCTTTCTTTATCTCTGGTCGATCGCCATCCTCATGCGAACACGATAGCATCGCAACAGCAAAAACCAATAACAGCAAAACTTTTCGCATTATGAATCAATTAAAAAAGGCCACCGTGTTTGCGGCGGCCTTTCGATGTTTATCTAATCTTACGTTTCGATTTCGACTTGCGGATGTCCTCAAACTTGACACCGAGCATAATCTCGTGTGAACCGTAGCTTGCCGAACTCAACTTCGATATGGTCAAATCGTATGAGTAGCCGATATTAATCATATCGTTGTAGTTGTAACCTACGAATGCGATGACAGCCTCAGGATTCTTGAAGTTGTAGCGGAATCCTAAACCGCCCCAAACCATCTTCTGGTAAATCACGCGGCAGTTGATATCGGTCATGAAATCGTAGTTAGGAACAGTCTTGATGAGGATCGACGGCTCAAGGTCGAAGTTACGATCGATGTTGTACTTGTAACCACCCTGGATGTAGAAGTGCGGTTTCACGCGACCATCCTTCACAATGTAGCCCTCGTCGTACTTGTCGAGCAACGACAGATTGTTGAAGAACAAGTGATTAAAAGAGATACCTGCGTAATACTGCGATGTATAAAGGTAAACACCAAGTGAACCGTCGGGATAAACCTTCTTGTAAACTGTGTTCTGGAATCTTTCATCCGGATCATCCAAACCATTGACATCGGACAAATCCACTTTCTGCTGAACCACGCCCACGAACAAACCACCTGATATGCGGATGTCACCCGAAATGCGCACGTTGTAACTGTAGGAACCATAGGCACCCATGTTGCCGATTGGACCGGTCACATCGTTGAAGATGTAGCCGCCGTAGCCCATAGGCATCACTTTGTGCGGTCCGTAACCACCGAGCATATAGGTCTGCGGAGCATCCTTCACTCCGGCAAACTGATAACGATAGTTCGTCTTAATCTGCCAATAGTCACTTGTTCCACCTATTGCAGGGTTAAGCGCATACTCGTTGAACATATACTGCGAGAATTGTGGCAGTAACTGTGCTTTGGCACTCGGAGCTGCGATCAGAGCTCCTGCAAACAAGGTTAAAATAATCCTCTTCATAGCTGTATTACCTTATAATTGTAACAGGTCCTGTAACTTTCTTTCCTACGAGTACATTGTCACTGCATTGGATAACGTAGTAGTAGGTACCCGATGGCAGCGGTTTGTTCTTGGCATTCCGGCCGTCCCACTGATTAGCGTCATAATCAGCACCTGTGCCAGAATATTGCCATACTCGGCCGCCCCAGCGGTTGAACACGTAGATTGTGACATTCTCGTACGATGCCAATCCCTTAATTCTCCATACATCATTTGCACCGTCGTTGTTTGGTGTAAAGACATCGGCTGGCGTGATTCCGCTGATTGCGCTGACTTTCAATTCGTCAGTGTAATAGCAGGTCAAATCATCGTCAATGTTGTAGATGGCGTCATAAGCGGTGAATACCACACTATCAGTTACTTTGACTTTAATATCACCATAGGCTTTCGCAACCATCGGATTGCCAGTGAAATCTATCTCCGGCATAAGACCAGAAGCCTCGTTTTCACCTGCGAAATCCCACTTCCAGTAGTTCTCAATGAATACTGATTGAGAGTTGCCGAATTCAAATTCAGGAGTATTGGCCTCGAATTGTACCAATCCGCCTTCCGGAACCTCATATCCGTAAACTACCGAGCGGAACGATTCGTCGCCTCCAAGCCTTGCATTCAGTTTGTTGACTGGCTTCATCGAGGTTGCCTTGATTGAGTCGATATCCATGCAACGACCGTCGCTAACACTCACGTAGTAGTAAGTCTCGCCGCCGTATGGCATGAAGTCAGCCCAACCCTTGTTCGTTGCCGAAGAATCCTCAAATACTGCGTAAACTACGCCGTTGATTGTCTCCAACTTCTTGTATGCAGGCTTCTTCACCTCTTCTGGAACAACCGGTGTTTCAGTTGCTGAAGAATCTTGGTTGAGCGAGTCGGCATAGAATCTGAGAGTTCTGAATCTTGATACATAAGCCACGCCGTTGCTGTCAGCAGTAACTGTATCAACCGGAACCACAACTTCCTCTACAGGCTCCTCTATGTATTGTGCATAGAAACTATAGGTGAAGTTACCCTTTGCGGTGACGTAAGCTGAAAGCTCATTGTCGGGGCAAGTGAAGATTGCCGGTGAGTTCTTGCCGTTCTGGTAGAAGCCGGCCTCCTCAATTGCGAAACTGTTCTTGCCATTCACCTTAATTGTATCGGTTACTGCGCAGACGAGTTTGTCAGTGTAACCAACTGTCAGCAAGTGGTTGCCACTGGTAACTTTCTCAAATGTCGGCTGCTGATCCTCGGTTACCGAACGGTCGTCGAATCTGAACGATACAGTGCCCGATACTTGCTTGAAGTTGATCTTCACCCAACCATTATTAGATATCTTACCATCGGCTGTGTATGCCTGGCAGTCAGGTCCGGTTACATCGGCTGTGCTGACATAACTGCTGATGTCAATCTGCGGATACTTCGATTTGATTTCCAAATCAACAGGTTCGCTCAAGCAACTTGCAGCATCTTCTACACGAACTTTATATGTGCCTGAAACCAGATTGTAGTTGTCGGCATCAAGTTTCAATGTGAACTCTGCAGAATCGTTTACTGCAACTTTCTCACTAACACTCAATTTCACATCTTTTGCATCGTCCGGATTCAAGAAGATAAATTTGTTGAACGTTCTTCCCTCTTCGCCACTAAGTTTGGTGAACTTAACTTCGCCGTCAGCCACATTGTAGCAAGAGTTCTCAATTGTGTTCGATACAGAGAACAGAACCGGTTTAATTTGCTTAACAGTAATTGTATCGAACTTCACGCACAACGAATCGTCTGTAACTTTAACCACATAAGTGCCAGATTTCACTGTAACATTATTTGTTGTGTCATTCATCTTGTTTCCTTCAACATCTGTCCAGCCGTATTTGAATCCACCATTCTTGCTTTCGGCGGTAACGGTTATTGTACCATAGTCGTCGTAGCAAATCGGTTTCTCAACATCAACTTTCTTGATACGGAATTCTGACAAGTCGTCGATAGTGATTGTTGTGTTGTAGTCGCAACCAAGGCTGTCGACAACATACAGATTGTAATCGCCAATGGTCAGGCCGGTAACCTCAACTTTCTCCTCGTTGGCCGAATTCTTCACAACTGACCAGTTGTCGCGCGAGAACTTGTAGGTGAACGGTGCATTGCCACCGAACAACTTCTCAAAGCCTGTAGGTTGGTTAATCACAATTGCACCAATCGAGTCATAGCAGTGCGACGGAATGCTGTCAACCAACAGTTTTTCAACCATCAACTTGTTAACAGGTTGAGTCACCTCTATAGTATCGTACAAGCATTCAACACTATCAGTGCTGTAAAGTTGCGACAACTTCAATACGTAGAAGCCTGCCTTAAGGTCGGTGATGGTTTGAGTTGTGCGAACCGAATCCTCGCCCCACAGTTCACTGCTCCATTCGTAGAGGTAAGGTCTGTTCAGACCACCAATGCCTTGTGCTGTGATTTTGCCATCGCTCCAGCCGTTGCAAGTAACATTCGTCACGGTAATCGAATCGCGAAGCGGGCTGAACTTAATCTCGATAGTTTCTGTAAGTTCGCAAGTCTCAGGATTCTGGTCTTTCACATTCAATATGTATTTACCAACACTTAATCCGTACAATGCTGTATTTCCTGCGGTGGTATCAACCTGCAAGGTATCACCTGCCTCATTCTCCCAAACCACAGTGTACTTCGGATAACCACCGCCGATTTCAGCGATGAGTGCGCCGTTAGTGGCTGTTTCAACGCCTCGAACAGGTATGTTATCGATAGTCAATATACGCAGTGCGTAATCATCTGTGAATTCTAATTCACCAAACTTGCGGCATCCGTCAGGCATTGAGATAACCTCAACGATATTCTTACCATAATGCAGAGTCTTGATTGTATCGCCAATATTGACAGTGTCGTTACCGGCATTCCAAATGATTTTTGCATCAGTGTATAATTCGAATGTCTTTCCGTTCATGACTTTAGATATCATGGCACCACCATTAGGATTGGTGAGACAGTAGAGTTCGTTGGTAAGATCAGGCTTAAATCTCAAATCGCCATCGTCGAGAACCTCAACACTGTCGGCAATGCTGCAACCTGTACCCAATGCATCAACTACAGTTACATAGTACATGTCAGGACCAACATTGCTCAACGTATCAACCATTACGCCCGGAAGCAGGGTATCGGTTCTGATGATTGTGTCGGTGCTGTATTTTGCAGTCCAACTTACTACATACGGAGCCACACCACCGTTAATCTTAACGGCTGCATAACCTGTTGCACCTGCACATTCTGATTTCTCCGAACCCATCTCTACGAACAGCGAATCAGGATATACAATGTTGATGGTGTCGCTTGCCGAGCAACGATGTGCGTCGACAACCTTGATTGCGTATGAGCCTTCACCAACACCCAACATTGCTGAATTGAGAGACAGAGTGTCGCCTTCGATGGCATCGGTCCAAACGAAGGTATATCCAGCGGTACCTCCCTGTGGTTCTGAATGGAAATCGGCCTCAGTGTCGCCGTAGCAAATAATCGGCTTGTCGAACTTGACATTTGTCAGCAGTTCACGTGGCTGGCCAAGTTCAATCAGTTTTGTTCTCTTGCACAACGAGTCGTCAATAACTGTAACAAAATATGCGGCAGAATCCAAGCCAACCAGCAATGCTGTTGTGTCGTCAATTGCAACATTGTTTCTAGTCCAAGAGTAATGGAGGTTGCCATTTCCGCCCTTTACATCAAGCCTAATAAAGCCATCATTCATGCCATGGCAATCAGGCTCCTTAGTTTGGAAGTCAATTGTGAAATTCGACAAGTCTTCAACCGTGATTGTGTCAACGAACGAGCAACCATTCTCATCCTCAACCTTCATTCTATAATCACCCGATTTCAAGTCGGTCAATAAAGGAGTTGTTGTAACCACATCACTTGTCCATTCATCGAACGAGAATGTGTAAGTCTTCGGAGTTCCGTGGAACGCTTCGGCATTCACACCTATTGATATTGAACCAATTTCATCGTAGCAGGGCGTACCAACCACTTTTATGCTGTCAGCCAATACCACGAACTTGTTTGTAGGCTCGTTTACTACAATTAAGGTGTCATATACCAATGTGTCTTTTACCAAGCCGCTTTCATGATACTGCAGCACCTTCAGATTGTATGAACCAGTCTTAAGGCCATTGATTGTAGCAGTTGTGCGAACTGAATCCTCGCCCCAAAGTGAACTGCGCCACTCATAGACATATTCATCATTATAATATCCGCCTACTGCCTGACCTGTAATAACACCAGTGCTGTCGCCCTTACAATTCACATGGACTACACCATTCTGAGATGCAAGCGCATAATAGAGTTTGCGGCTTTCGATTTCAAACGATTCGTCAACCGGGCAGTCTGAACCGCCTTCGATGTCGACATGCAGATAATATGTGCCAGCACAAAGATCATCAACCGATGTTATCTTCTTTTCTTGAGCATCGTAATTTGTATTAAGTTCCTTGCCTGCAGCGTCTTTTACTGAGTAAGTATATTCGCCCGAACCGCCTGAGATGGCAATTTCAAAGGCACCATTGCAATTGCCCTCACGGACAATCGGGGTTGAAGTAATGTCAGCACGCAATGCCTGCGAAGCATCAATGTTAACTCTGCCCGCACGGCAACCATCGGCTGTTGTCACCATGAACTTGTTCCAACCGAAATGCAATGTCTTTACAGTATCGAGTTGTGTGAACAGTTGGCTGTTATCGCCGTTCCATGCTATTTGAGCATCGTTGACTGGCACGCCATTCGATGTTACATTGAATACCTGTGCCCGACCATTCTCGATAGTGGTGCAAGTCACACCTGCAAATGCAAGATCGAAATCGATATTGCCACCACCGTTGATTTCAACTGTATCGTAGACTTGGCAACCGAGCGAGTCAGTTACTTCAACAATGTAGAAGTCGACGCCAAGGTCAGTTGCTTTTATAGCATTTCCAACCGATGTCTTATTCTCATCAAACATTGCGTACCAATTGTATTTGTAAGGAGCAAGACCTCCAGTTACTGACTCCAACTCAGCAGAACCATTGTTGACAGCGCAATCTGAAGCATTGACAGTTCCCATATTGATTGCTAGTGGAGCAGGATTTGCAATTTCAATTGTATCATTAACCTCGCAATATTGGTCCTTCACCTTAACATAATATGTGTTACCTGGAACTGCATTGTCAAATATTGAGTCGTTCGATACCAGAATATCATTCATATCATACCAAGCGTATGTGTAACTGTTATCCTTCGGCAGACCATCTTTTGCAGAAGCTTTGATGGTGGCTTTCTCGCTGCCAGCACACAATACATCTGCATACTCAATTGAAGGATCAATCTCGGCAGGTCCCTCTATTTCAACAGTCTCTGGGAACTCACAACCCAAAGCATCTATAATGGTAACCGTGTATGTTCCAGCTTTAAGATCTATTGCAGTTGCTGAGGTTTGCCCGTTACTCCATTCATAAGTGAATGCATTAGGATCTTTACCTTCAATGCTAACTGTAGCCGATGTTGTACCACCGAAGCACAATATCTCACCATCGGGCACAACTTTAATATCAAGCGAATCAGGAAGTGTGCTAATCATTGTATCGATTGAGCAACCTGCACCATCTGTGATGGTAAAGAAAATAGAGTCTTGAGCCGGCAAATTCTCTGCCTTAAGACCATCCACATCTTTAGGTATGCCATTCTTGCCAACTGTATACGAAAGTTTGTAACCAACCCCTGAACCTGGAGTTCCAGTACCCTCCTTGATCTTAAATTCTGCTACACCTTCGTTACCACAAGTCGGCGTAACTGTAAGACTTTCAATCTCGATTTCCGATGGTTGATTAACTGTGAACACTGTGTCAGACATACATTCATTTACGTCAGTTACAACCACTCTGAATTTACCAGCATATAGATTTGAAATAGTCGGCGTAGAATCCAATAATACATTGGTAAGTGAGTCATACCAAGCATATTTGGCCTTTCCAATCCAGTTTTCAGATGTCACTGTAATTGTTGCGCTACTATCGTTAAAGCATTTTAAGTCAGCATGTTTTCCAACCTCGCTAATCTTAATCTCCTCAGGAGAAAGAACCTCTATTGATGTTTCAGCCTGACATTTATTATCGTCAACTACGCGGACATAATATGTTCCTGCGCAAAGGTCAACTTTGTCTTCAGTATTAAACACTTCGATGAATCCTGGATCGTTAGCCCAGAAGAACTCTTCATATAAACCCGAACCACCGATTGCATTGGCAATGGCTCGTGCGTCACAAGTCCCATAGCAACTAGTACGCAGACCCATCGGCACATAATACGATGTGCTGGCATGGTCGGCAATTGGCTGCGAAATTGCTTTCGAGTCAAACATAATAGTCTGCAACTTTCCTTGCTGATTCTTGTCGGTAAACGCGATTGAGGCTTCGAGTAATGTTCCTTCCAATCCGGCAAAACCATCCTTAACCAAAACTGACCAACCACCCTTTGCTGGATCTTCGCCATATAAATTAGCCCAACCATTGGCATCTGTCACGCCAAAACTACCTGTATATTTACTATCTATAATTTCACCCGACCAGTTACACCAATCAAGTGGAGCAGAAACTGCTGTAGTAAATTGCAAATCTTTTATATCCTTAACAGCTTTAGCGGTCGCGTTACATCCATCACCTTCTGCATCTTCCAGATAATAATACAATTTTACTTTCTTCCCTGTCGGTGAAACCAAATAAAATCCTACTTGTCCAAAATGCTTATGTGACGCTGTAATCTTAACTTCGATTAATGTTTGGTCAGAAATATAGAACGGACTCACGCTACCAACAGCTGCCACCATTTCTGGCAAGAATACCAGTACTACGCTATCTGATATTATTCCGCATGAAGTGGTTACGTCAAAAGAGATTATTGCTGAACCAGCATCCCAATCTGCATCTTTCGCTTTATAGATTGCCTCAGTCAAACTCTCACTATTCTTAACGGAACCTTTTCCGCTTTTTAATTTCCATTCATACTTTTCTATAAGTGACCAATCACCCGTTATCTCTGCAATGTCTTCCAACGGAACATCTTTCATGCCATAGCAAACTCTTATTGTATCAACAAGGTCTACCTCTGGACTTTTCGCAGTTACAACTGTCACATTCTTAGTGTCTGTACATTGGTTGTCGTCTGTCACTGTCACCGTCAGACTGTAACTGCCAGCCTCGGGGCTGTTAAACTTCGGAGTAAGCGATGTTTTGTCGGAAAGATACTCCGAACCTTCACCACTCCACTGTACACCATCGGCAGCAGCAGTAGGCGCAACAACAACTATTTGTTTGTCAGCAGGATTGCCCGTACAGAAAGTCGCAGGATCTTCTGTAATTGTAATAGATGGCAATCCATTAACCAACACTGGATAAGTTGGGTCAGTTTCCGGTGCACAATTGTTTTCATTTTTATACTTCACCTTAACTATATATGACCCTCCATCACTCCAAGTGTGTTTAAACACATTGCTTGTTTCCGATTGCTTAGTTTCACCTATATACCACTCATACGAATTCATTCCAGACGCAATTTTGTATGTGCGTTTATCACCTTCGCAGACTGCTTTTGGATTATCATCAGTAATCAGGTAGGACGGACGGTCATTGATTTTTACGTTTACTACGTGTTCCTTTACTTCGCTCTTGTCGCAAGGGCCTTTACCTTTATACTTGAATATCAGTTTTACACCTTTATTTGTTTTATCGGTTGCGGTGAATGTGTAAACAGCCTCACAATTCATGTTGTTGTCAAAGCCAGTTGTTTCGCCGCTCTCTGTTTCCCAACCTAAAACCACGCAATTCGCTGTATCAACACTCACGGTGCATGTATTTTCACCCTCACAAACACTCACTTGTTCATCACCATTAACATCCGGTTCTGGCACAAATGTGACTTTTACTGTTTTTGAAGGAGAAGGACAATCTTTATTTGTCTCGACTACCGATACTCTTCCCACACCATTGCCATGTTCTGGCATGTTTTGAACTTTGAATACATGCACAAAATCTGTGCTTTCGGTGTTCAAAATATTATTAACATTTAATGTTGAATTCGGTATGCTCCTTATTCCGTTGAAATCAATCATTGTTCCACACACTGTGGTATCATCGGATATTCTTGGCTGAGGTATACCATATATGGTCAGATTAATGGTTTCACCTTTATAATCAGTAGCTTTACACATAGATGTTAATGGGTCAACCGATGGATACAATTTGATTGTTTCCGATGAATTGACATGCGCCAATGCTGACTCATACTTGTAATATTTAACATTACCTACTGTCTTAACAAACTTAATATTTGAGTCAACATTACAATCCTTTTCAACATCACTACAATTATGAAGTGTTATTTCTATTTCGTAATCATTTCCGGCGCATATCTCAGCAGGTTGGGCAGATTTCACTTCTATACTTGGCAAACCATCGAAATAGACATCTGCGAACACATCGTCACTTGAACACCCACCATCGTTAGTTTCCACTAATTTGATTCTGTGTGACGATAGAAAATCATTGTTTGTGAGTTTGAATTTAATAGTAGCGGTGCCTGATGTGGCCTTTTGTCCATTCGCAGGATCGCTGCTTATAATCTGCAACTCTGATGGCAGTGTCCAATTAATCGTGTTGCCTGATGTGACTGTTGCCGTCAACTCTCCATTGTCAGGACCACAAAAATGCTTTGTCAAATCTGTAGTAATGATAGGATTCGGTTTCGGATAGAATTTTAATGGGGTTGCATCCTTTGTCGAAACGCCGCATTTGTTTGTTCCTGTAACCTTAAGTAATACGGAATTATTTAAATCAGCTGCCAACGGCGCATAGGAAACTGAAGCCGCAGTGCTTCCAGTTATTGCAGGATTCTCGCCTTGCAAAACAGTCCATGACCATACGGTTCCTGATGCATTATTATTATCTTTAACGCTAACTGATACAGGATTTGCTATGCCGCAAAATTTCCCCTCATCCGGAACTGTCACTTCCAAATCAGGATCCAAATAAAATGTCAAAGTTATTTCATCATCGCTTAATTGTTCACATGTTACACCTGATTCTGTAACCGTCTCTAGAACTTTAAATTTGTATGTTCCTTGTTTATTAGCTTTGATATTCAAACCTGATATTGTAACACCGCTTTCATCATCGCCACCCGACCATTTCGCCTTCAAAGTGCCACCGTTTTTCGCTTCTGCCACAATATCGATAACTTTACATACGTTATCACTACCTGTTGAAATTTTCGGCTTTTCATCACCAATAATTCTGATCTTTCTTGTTGCTTTCAACGTATCGCACTTTCCATTGGTCACCCACATTTCCAACTCCGCTGCTACACTTGTTGCTTTTTTTAATTTTATTGTAGGTTCAAGCTTTGTTTTTTCTGATGCATCAATCTCAATAAATTCTTCTGAACCAGATTTAACCTCCCATTTATAAAGCGTACCTGTAGTGATCGTTGCTCCGCCTAACGTTTTTGTTTTATCGCATAGGCAAACCACAACATCAGAACCAGGATTAGCAGCAGGCATCAGGGCTGGCTCAACAGTAACATTTTTAGGAGCTGATACACAATGGTTACCATCTTCAACTATTACTGTATATGTATCTGCAAATACACTTTCATATACCATCGAAGTGATAGTAGGGTACTCCCTGGTACTACTTTTTACTGATTTAATATTAAACACCTCATTACCACCTTGGGCTGTTGCAACAATTTTGCCATTTTCGACACCTATGCAAGCCGATTCGGAAACAAGACTATTTATTTTTACTTCTTTTGGTTGATTAGTATAAGTAACTAATCCGTCTTCGTCATCTTCTGGATTATCATACAGGAATGGTGCAGAATAATAACATCCTTCTGCATCTTTAAAAGTGACCTGCCAATAACTTCCGAAGTTAACATCCGTCAACTCCGCCCCCAAAACAGTTCTTGATGGCATTGTTAGCCATTCATAACTGTCATATAAACCTGCTCCACCGCTTGGCACAGCCTTTACATTAATGGGATCCATATAACATGTTGCCGGTTTTGTAATATCCATAGCCACGATAAATGCTTGAGGACCAAGAGGATGCGATTTTTGGGTCAAACCACCATCATACGTAACTACATAATTTCCTGACCGGAGATCATCCTCATCAAAGAAATATTCTATCCCTGACTGGCATTCCGTTTTGTAAAATTGTGCTTGAACGCCTTTCCCTGATAATAACACATCAAGGTTCGTGATTTTTATAACAAATTTACCAGGAATATTCTTTACCTTGACACCAATAATGCCATTCGTTAATTTATCCTCATCTGTTAAATCTTCGGCACTGTTCCAAGGACAAGAAGGGGTCTGAATAGTTCTTATTTCAATATTATCTGTACCATCTTTCCCTTCATTCAAGTTGCGTATGGAAATTGTCTTGGAATTATAATTCTGATTTTCTCCAACAAAAATATTGTCAACGAAATTCTTTCTAAACAACATCTCTGAACCATCAGCCTTCACGGTCAATTTTTCGGCTGAGCTGGTATTCCACTTATCGCACACAATTGTGGATTTTTCAATATTAAGTCTAGAGGCTTTCTCGTTTGCCGTAAAATCAGCACACTCCATTTTGTAGCCGTTGATGTTCAACGAGCCTGCATTAAGGGTTATGTTGCCTTCGGTTGTCAAATCGGATGTCAAAGTCCAACGGCCGCCATCAATGACAATGTCGGCAATCAGTTCTGTAGGCAGATTAACATTGCCGCCATCACCCGAAAGTACCAACTCGCCGCGCAGCTTACCAAAGTCAACCTTATTGTCAACATCGATTGAGCCCTTCACTGCAAGTCCTGTCTTGCCAGAGAAGATGAAATCGGCATTTGAGGCCTTCAGCTCTGCTACTGTGACATTTTCGCCCACCGTGACAGTATTCCTACTACCGCTGAACGAGTTTTCATCGAACACTACACTTGTTCCTGATTCCGGCACTGTTGCGCCCGGCTCGCCTCCCGATACGGTTGCCCAGTGGCTCGCATCTGCCCACTTGCCGCTTCCGCCAACCCAGAATCTCGACTCTTGACCGAATAGTTGCGCTGCAACTAATAAAATCGATACGGTAAAAATGTGTCTCTTCATAACCTATATTATTGAAGTGTTGCTATTCTTTTTCTGCTCCATTCACATTTGTGTATTAAAAGCGCATAAAAGTAATTTTTTTTATTTCCACCTTTTTTTTTGTTTGATAATCCGACAATAATAGGCGGTTAATACACAAAAAAAAGGGTTGACGCCTTTTAGCACCACTCATTGCTTGCCCCTCATACCCTTTCCGGATATGCCTAATCACGACAAATCATGCGCTATTTGGCTTATGCAAATATGCACTTTTTTCACTATGATAGCCATTGCAGAACTTTTTTTTAACAATAATGTGTTAAATAAAACCTCCCGCACACATCCAATAGATTTATTCATTTGAATCACAATAAGATATTGCATTTGTTTGACGATTCTTCACTACCATGAGCATGTACATCGATGTCACAAATCAGCCATAAAGACATCTTTAACACCATAACAATTTGATTATATTGCATTTAAATCAAATGTTACTCCTATTCCTAATTCATAAATTCTAATTCCTAACTTTTATATACTTTTGCACCGTTTTTTTGGAAAACACATTTACACAATATAATAATGGATAAAAATTCTTGGATTGGCCTACTGTTGATTATGGCCATCTTGTTTGGGTGGAGTTTCTTTACACGCCCGTCGGAAGAGCAGATTCAGCGCGAGCGCGCACGCCGCGATTCAATCGCACGTGTCGAACAACTGCGCCAACTCGACCTTGAGATGCAAAAAACGCAAGCCGCTGAGCAGGCACAAATCATTTCGCCCAAAGCATCTGATTCGGCTGCAAGCGAGATGCTCCGCAACCAATATGGCGATTTTGCCGTTTGCGCCGCAGGTGAGCGCGAGTTCTACACCGTTGAGAACAACCTGATGAGCGTTAAGTTCACCAACCTTGGCGGACGCATCGCATCAGTCACTCTGAAAGAGTACGAATCGTTCGACTCGCTGCCAGTGGTGCTCTTCGATGGCGACTCAACCATCTTCGGTCTCAGTTTCTTCGCGCAGAACCGCCTTATCGAGACTGGCAAACTCTTCTTCACACCATCATCTAACTTCACGACAGCAAAAGTTGAGAACGACTCGCTTACCATCGGCTTCACGCTCGACCTCGGCGACAACCGCTCACTGGAATATGTTTACACCATTAAACCAAATAGTTACGTTGTAGGCTTCAACATCAAGATGCACAATCTCGACAAACTGGTGCCAGCCAACCTGGGCTACCTCACTCTCAACTGGGAGTCGTACATCAGACAGCAGGAGAAGGGCGTGAAATGGGAAACGATGAACTCGACCATTGCCTATCGCTACTTCAACGACGATGTGGAGCAACTCGGCGATGGTGACTCTGACAGTGAGAACGTCAACAGCCGCCTGCATTGGGTATCGTTCAAGCAGCAGTTCTTCAACTCAACGCTGATTGCAAAAGACGGTTTCGCCAACGCAGTGCTCAAACAAGAGAAATTGTTGACACCTAAATATTTACGTCATTATACTGCCGACCTGTCGCTTCCATACGAAGGCCACGCCGAAGAGAATTTCGATATGGAGATGTTCTTCGGGCCGAACCACTTCAAGACACTTAAGGCCTTGGATATCGACCTTCAAAACATCATTCCGCTGGGCCGCAGCATCTTCCGCTGGGTGAATGTGGGCATTGTGATTCCTGTGTTCAACCTGCTCGGCCGCTTCATCGACAATTACGGCATTATCATTCTGATTCTGACCATCTTAATCAAGTTGGTTTTGTTCCCTCTCACCTACAAATCGTATAAATCGACAGGTATGATGAGCGCCCTGAAACCCGAAATCGACAAACTGAACGAGAAATATCCGAAACAAGAAGACGCCATGAAGAAGCAGCAGGCGATGATGGACCTCTACAAACGCGCTGGCGTGAACCCGATGGGCGGCTGTCTGCCGATGCTGCTGCAGATGCCTCTGCTCATCGCAATGTTCCGATTCTTCCCAGCCTCAATCGAGTTGCGCCACGAGAGTTTCCTCTGGGCCGACGACCTCTCGACCTACGACGCCATCCTCAACCTGCCATTCAGCATTCCTTGGTATGGCGACCACGTGAGCCTCTTCTGTCTGCTGATGACCATTGTCAACATCATCTACATCAAGATGAGCAATCAGGCCAACGCCAGCGGTCAGCAGATGCCAGGTATGAAAATGATGATGTATATGATGCCAGTGATGATGCTCTTCTGGTTCAACGATTACGCCGCAGCCTTGAGTTACTACTACTTCGTGTCGCTGCTCATCACCATTGTGCAAACCTACATTATCAAGCGCTCAATCAATCCTGAAGAAGTGCTCAACCGCCTGAAAACGGCCAAAGTGCAGAAGGCTCCGACCAAGTCGCGATTCCAGCAGCGCCTTGAAGAAGCCGCTAAGAAACGCGGAGTTAAGTTGCCGAAATAATTCTATAACAGTTAGATAACAATCAAAACAGACCGTCAGCAATGTGAGTTGGCGGTCTTTTTTTGCGTATAGCCAGCAAATCAGGACATTTTGACTATATTTGGGTATTGTATTATTAAAAATCTATTAAACTACATTTTACATGGAAATTGATGAACAAGATTTGAAATGGGGACTTGAGTTTATTGTCGGGACCTGGAAGATTGACTACATCGTGAATTTCTGGTCAGATAACCTTGAACACATACCTGTAGCAAAGTTTAAATCGCCCGATGGAAAGAAATATAACGGAATAACCTTTGAATTTTTCGAAGACCACAGACTCATCATGAAAGACTCTGTGACCAAAAAGAGTGTGGAAAGCACTTGGGAGCAAACTGGAAGCACCCAATTCCATTATGCCTTGAACGGCTTTTTCGACCTTTCTGACGGTGTTGATGCCGAAAATGTTGAAACTTTAGAGGTGTTTGACGGCTATTTGGCGCTCCCGCTCGGATTCATCAGCGCAGGAATGAAAAAGACCAAAAAAGGAAAAATAACAAAAGCCCCTGATATTGGCGACCTCGAACCGTCGGCTGATGATTTGAAGATGAACGATATTGTCGGCAAATACAAGATTGTGAAGTCGTTGGCCATGGTTGGCGATAATTTTGACATGTACACCCGCGAGGAAGCTTTGGCCGATGCCAACAAACGCAAAGCCGCTGGCGAAATTGATGACCACGAATTGTGGGAAAGCGTTTTGTGCATGTTCGACAGTGTTATCGAATTCACTGCCGACCATCAAGTGAAGATATTCACGCCGATACCTCCGTATGCCAGCAAAAAGGAGATTGACGAGGCCGTGGCTTCGGGCGAAATCACCATTGTCGACGGAATGATTGACTCGGGCGACAATTACGAGTGGAAGGCTGTGAACGGTACCTATTACTACGATTCGCGCGAAGAAGCAGAGATTATGGGCGAGAAAGTTTCGCCATGGAAAAAACTCGAACCCGACAGCGACGGCCTGATTAACTTTGAGCCGTTCGTGATAAAAAAGATTTGATTATCAATGTCATATTGGAAGATGCCGACGGACTATTCTGTCGGCATTTTCTTTGCACAGCAACTACTTATTGTTGAACTGGTTCATTATGCCAGGAACGCCAACAAAAGGCAGTTGCTGCACGGCCTGGCAGCAAAGGTTGACGCGCTCATCGATTTTGGCTTGCTCCTCATCGGTCCACTGGCCGAGCACGAAATCGACCTGATGACCGCGAGAGAACTCGTTGCCGATGCCGAAACGCATACGCGCAAAATCGGTGGTTGAGAGCGATTCGGCAATGTTTTTCAATCCGTTATGGCCGCCATCGCTGCCACGCTCACGGATGCGTATCTTGCCGAAAGGCAGAGCCAAATCGTCGCAAATGATGAGAAGATGGTCGAGCGGAATTTTCTCCTGCTGCATCCAGTAGGCCACAGCCTTTCCGCTCAAATTCATGTAAGTGGTTGGCTTGATGAGAATAAAAGTGCGGCCGCGCGATTTCATCTCCGCGCGATAGGCGTGACGAACCTCGCTAAAAGCAGTATTGGACGCCTTAGCCAAGGCATCCAATACTTTAAATCCTATGTTGTGGCGGGTGTTGTCGTATTCAGCGCCGATGTTGCCCAGCCCTACAATCAGATATTTCACCGCTCAAATTATTTTGCGTCAGCGGCAGCAGCGTCAGCATTCATGGCTGCACGAGTCATCTTAACTGTGGCAACCACAATGTTTTTAGCCTCAAGAATTTCGAGACCGTCGAAACTCAAATCCTGAATTTTGATTGCCTTGCCAAGACCAAGGTTGGTAACGTCAATCTCAAGAATGTCAGGAAGTTTCTCAATCAGACCTTTAACGCGGATTTTGCGGATTTTCAGCACCAGTTTACCACCCTGGCGAACGCCTTCGGCCAGACCGTTAAGTTTAACTGGCAATGCGATAGAAACAGGTTTCTTGTCGCTAACTTCAAGGAAGTCGATGTGCTCGATGGCGTCAGATACGCAGTTGTACTGAACGTCCTTCAGAACAGCCTTGCAAGCCTTTCCGTCGATTACAAGGTCAACAATGTAGATGTTCGGAGTGTAAATCAGACCACGAAAAGCCTCAACAGGGGCTGAAAAGTGGGTTACTGACTCGCCGCCGTACACTACGCAAGGAACCTGTCCGTTTTTGCGAAGTTCGCGTGTTGCCTTTTTGCCAAGGTCTGAACGAACAGAACCTTTAATCTCAATAGTTTTCATTCTAATAAATTTATGTGCTACTTGCGACTGAGTCGCCCATTGCACGTTAGACAATAAAAATTTTAAGCGGCGCAAAGGTAGAAAAATATGTGTTTGGTGCAACAGCCGCCAACTTTATTATTTTTGGGGCAGATTTGATGAACTGTTTTTTCGCACAGATGACACAGAAAACACTGATTTACATAGTTTTTGTTTCTAACCGATTATAGCAGATTCAATCAGAATAAGCCATCGGTTAATCTGATCGAATCGGTTAGAGTATATCAACATTTCTGTGAACAGATTTGTTATCGGGCTGTGTATTCTGTGTAATCAGTGTGATATTTGAAATGATTATGACCGACACCGAACTAAAACGATTCCTTGACAGCCAGGCCGCGCGGTTCGACTGCGTGGACTTCATTGCCGAAGACCCGATTTCGATTCCGCACCGCTGCAGCCGTCCCGACGATATTGCCATTGCTGGATTTCTGGCCGCAACCATTGCGTGGGGGCAGCGCAAGAGCATTGTAAAATCGGCTAACCAACTCATCAACTGGATGGACGGCGCGCCGCACGATTTCATCACAAACTGCACCGAAGCCGACTTGCAGCCGTTTGAAAAGTTCGTTTACCGCACCTTCAACGGCACCGACTGCACCACTTTTCTGCGCTCGCTGCACAATATATATATGAATCACGGCGGATTGGAACAGGTTGTAACTGAAGGATTTAAATCATCAGGCTCGATACGCGGTGCACTGTCGCATTTTTATCAGGTTTTCTTCGAGATTGACCATCAGCACCGCACCGAGAAGCATTTGGCCAACCCCGACAAAGGTTCGGCGTCGAAGCGGATGAATATGTATCTGCGCTGGATGGTGCGGCAGAGCGGCACGGGTGTCGATTTTGGCATTTGGAAGAATATTCCGCAGTCGGCATTGTGCATTCCGCTCGATGTGCACGTAGGCAATGTCTCGCGGCAGTTGGGACTGCTCACACGCAAGCAGAACGACTGGCAAGCCGTTGAAGAACTCACCGCCCGCCTACGTCAGTTCTGCCCCGAAGACCCTGTGAAATACGATTTTGCGCTGTTCAGTTTAGGTGTGAATAATTTAGAAATTAGGATTTAGGAATTAGGATATGATTCACAATGTAATGATGTGGCGCGCCGCGTCTCTACAAACGATTCACCGATTAACCAATTAAACGATTCACCAAATAATGAGCAACAACTACTTCTGTTTCAAGCAATTCGCCGTTGTGCAAGACAACGCATCGATGAAAGTTGGCACCGATGGTGTGCTTTTGGGTGCGTGGTGCAGTTGCGCTGGAGCGCGCCGTGTGCTCGATGTGGGCACAGGCACAGGGCTGATTGCCATTATGGCAGCGCAGCGGTCAGAAGCGCAAGTGGCTGCCGTTGAGATTGACAGCCAGGCGTGCATTGATGCCGTGACAAACATCGGCAACTGCCCATGGGCCGACCGCATCGAACTTTTCAACCTTTCGGTTCAGGAATTTGCTGCCGACTGCCCTGACCATTTCGACTTGATTGTCAGCAATCCGCCGTTTTTCAGCAACTCGCTCAAAGCACCAAGCCAAGGCCGCGCCCTTGCCCGCCACGACGATACTCTACCCGTTGCCGACCTATTCAATTGCGCCGTCCAACTGCTGACTGATAATGGCCGCCTGTCGGTAATTATTCCTGTGGACCGCCTCGACGATTACGATTCCGAGGCCGCCCTTCACGGCTTACGCCCCGTCCGCCGCGCTATGGTTCGTCCCAATCCTAATTCGCCTTTCCACCGCGCAATGGTGGAATATGGTTACGGCGAATCATACACCACTGACGAAATTATCACAATCGAAACTGATGAGCACGGCGTTTACTCGCTTGAATATATTGCACTTACGCGGGATTTTTATTTGAAATTCTGACGGGATAAACCACAAAAAAGCGCGGAATCATCCGCGCCTTTTTGTATCAAAATCAATAATTTCTACCTATTAAATAAACTTATCGCCCGTCTTGGTCTTGATGTCGTTCACAATAACCTTCACTGTCTGCTCTTCGTCCTTGTCGCAGATGAGCAATGCATCGGGAGTGTCAACAACGATATAGTTGGTAAGCCCTTGCACAACAACAAGTTTTTCTTTCGGAGCATACACAATCGAGCGGTTGGTGTTGTAGAGCAGCACATTGTCGCCGCCAACCACGTTTTGCTCGTTGTTTTTGGGGCGGTTCTCGTAGAGCGATGTCCACGTTCCCAAATCGGACCAGCCAAAGTGTGAACCCAAAACAGCCACATTGTCAGCCTTTTCCATCACACCGTAGTCGATAGAAATGTTCGGGCAGACAGGATAAATTTGGCCGATGGCATCTTCCTCATCGTCAGTGTTGAACAGTTCCGACTTGCTGTTGAACAGATTGTAAACCTCTGCCAGATGTTTCTTGAAGGCTGCCTGAATCGATTTCAGCGACCAAAGGAAAATGCCTGAATTCCAATAGAATTCGCCACTTTCAACAAAGAATTTCGCAAATTCAAGATTCGGCTTCTCGGTAAAGGCTTTCACGCGCTTCAGGTCGGCAATGTTGTTGAAGTTGATTGCCTCGTCGAACTGAATGTAGCCGTAGCCCGTGTCGGGGCGGGTGGGCTGAATGCCGAGAGTGAGCAGATTATCGTTGTTGGCCACAAAATCGAAACCGTTTTTGATGGTTTCGATGAACATCTCGTCGTTCAGAATCAGATGGTCCGATGGCGCCACAACAATGCAGGCGTCGGGGTTCATCTGCTGAATGCGGAAGTTGGCGTAAGCAATGCAAGGTGCGGTGTTGCGGCGTGCAGGCTCAAGCAGAATCTGCGATGCGCTAATCTGCGGCAGTTGTTTGAGTGTCAAATCTTTATATTCGGCACTCGTGACAATGAAGACGTTCTGCGGCGGCACAATCTTTGTGAAACGCTCGAAAGTGAGTTGCAGCAACGATTTGCCAATTCCCAATATATCAATGAATTGCTTCGGGTACGATGAACGGCTCACTGGCCAAAAGCGTGTTCCCGCTCCGCCAGCCATTATCACGCAGTATAAGTTCTGGTTCATAATTATTTGTTTTTTAGCGATATATAGTAATATAAGTTGTGTTCACAAATCTCTCAAATCCAAATTCGAATATAAACATTAAACGCAAACGAAAAAACTTTTAGTGTGAGTTTGAAGTTTATTTCCGCCTTCCACTAAAAAAAACTTTCGCTTAACTAAAAAAAATAGTTGCACGTAATAAAATTTTAGTTACTTTAGCGGTATCGAAATTAAATCGTCTGTTATGGAGAAGATTACGAAGAAGGAAGAAGAAGTGATGAACCTGTTTTGGGAGCACGGGCCGATGTTTGTGCGCGACCTGGTGGAGTGCTACCCCGACCCGAAACCACACTTCAACACCATATCTACAATGGTGCGCGCGCTCGAGAGCAAAGGTTATGTCGACCACAAATCGTACGGGCCCACGTATCAGTATTTTGCAGCGGTCAGCCGCGACGAGTTCGGCAAGCAGACGCTGCGCGGAATCATCGGCAAATATTTCCATAACTCGTACCGCAGCGCCGTTTCGGCACTGGTGAGCGAGGAGGATATTTCAGTCGATGAACTTAAAGAATTAATCAGTCAAATCGAAAAACAGTAACGCTATGGATGCCATTGTTTACAGCCTGAAAGTGTCGGTGTTTCTGATTGCTTTCTACTTGATGTTCAAATCGTTGATGAGCCGCGAGACTCTTCACCGCGCCAACCGCTACTTGATTTTAGGCTCAATCGGCCTGTCGTTCGCGCTGCCTTTGTGGCACATCACTCTCAACTCGACAAGCAGCGCTGCGGGCGGCCACACAATCGCCCAATCGGTGGTTATGCTTCAGGAGGTGATTGTTGGCGGCGGCGCCCCGAGCCAAACGTTCGACTGGCGAGTGCTGGCTGTGGCGGTCTTCTATACGGGCATCGGCATATGCCTTCTGCGTATGATTATATCAATTATGGGAGTGCTGCGCATCATCCGCCGTGGCGAGCGACAGACTCTGCCCGATGGCACTGTGCTGGTCATAACCGACGATGAGCAGGCACCATTCAGTTGGATTAAATATATCATTATCAATAGGAAAGACCACGACGAGAACCTTCAGGAGATTCTCACTCACGAGCAGGCGCATATCCGCTGCCGCCACTCAATCGATGTGCTTGTATGCGACGTGCTCTGCTGCCTTCAGTGGTTCAATCCTGCAATGTGGCTGCTGCGCCGCGAGTTGTGCGCTGTCCACGAGTACGAGGCCGACAAGGCCGTTCTTGATTCAGGCATTAATGCAAAACAATATCAAATTCTATTAATTAAGAAAGCTGCTGGCGGGAAGTGGTATTCAATCGCCAACAGCTTCAATCACAGTAAACTTAAATATCGAATAACTATGATGTCACGTAAAAAATCGTCAGGCTGGACAATGGCCAAGGCGCTGTATGTCCTGCCGATTGCGGCTTTCGCTGCAATTGCTTTCGCCAACTGCTCAAAAACCGAAGGCGAAATTACAAAAAATCCTGATTTGCAGAATTTGGAAAAAATGCCCGCCGACCAATACAATCAGATTCTTGAATTGATGGGTGGAGAAGTGAAAGAAGATATGTTGGTTTTCAATTATGAAGATGCAACTGGCGAAATGACCGTTACTTCTATGAGTCCTGACGGAACAGTCAGACCTGTATCTGATGAAGAGTTGGAAAAGATGCGGGTTCCTGATGATATTGTTGTAGAAGAATTAATTGAAGAAAGCGAAAAGGATTTTGATAACGATCAAGTCTTTATGTTAGTTGAAGAAATGCCCGAATTTCCTGGAGGAGATTTGGAACTGCGCAAATTCATTGCCGAAAACGTTAAATACCCTGCAGAAGCCAAAGAGAAGAAAATTAAAGGCAAGGTTTTCGTTCAGTTTGTGATAAACAAGGATGGTAATGTTGAAGATGTGAAGTTGGCCAGAGGAGTCGACCCATTACTCGATGAGGCGGCAATGGATGTTGTGAAATCGCTTCCGCAATGGAAACCTGGAAGGCAGCGCGGACAAAATGTAAAAGTGTCTTTTACCGTTCCAATCAATTTCCAACTTGACTAGAAGCCCAACAACTAACCAACTATATAACAGCGTTTTGCATAATGCCAAGGCTCGCGCAAGCGGGCCTTTTTAAAACACTAAACTCTTAACATTATGAAACCACTAATGACCATTCTTCTTGCGCTCACGCTGACGGCGACGGCCGCAGCCCAAACGCGCTTTGAGCCGCTCACCGCCGAGGCTACAGCCATTGTGGCCCGTGGCGATTCGTGCCAACTGATGAACGACACTCACAACTCGCTGCTTTTCTACGAGCAGGCGCGACGGCTGGTGTTCAACGACACGGTGCTCTACAAACTCGCGCAGACAAATTTCCGTCGCGGGCAGTTCAACCAATGCCTTGCCCTGACCGACACTCTGCTGGCCGACACTCTCACCTATCAGCCGCTGAAACTGCGCTACAACTGCCTTCAAAAGATGTCGGCCGACGACTCGCTTCGCATTGAGTGCGCACGGCAAATTATCGGCATCAATCCGCTCGACGCTGCTGTTATCACCGATATTGCCACATATTTCAACGGCAATCAGCAAGCCGACAGCGCCATTGCCTACTGCAATCTGTATCGTACCATCGACTCAACCAACCAATTGGTAAACAAACAGTTGGGACGGGCACTTTTTATAAAGAAGGATTATTATCCCGCTCTCGACCTTTTCTTGGATGCCTTCCGCAACGGCGACCAGAATCCTGCTTTGCTCTTCTACATTGGCCGCACATACGAGTGCTGCAGCATTCCCGAGCGCGCCCATGAGTATTTGCTGATGGCCGCCGAGGGGTCGTATTTTACGAGCCTGCCCGTTGTGAAGGCTCTGGCGCGGGTGTCGGCAAGCAGCGTGAAGTACCGCGATGAGGTGCTCGATTATACCCAGATAGCCTTCGATCTTTGTCAAGCCGATTCAGCGTCGATGGCGGAGATTTACCGTTATCGTGCGAAATTCTACGGCAGTTACCACCACGATTATCGGAAAGATTCAGCCAAATGGGCGATTTGCCAAAAGAACAGCATTAAAATGCTGAAAAAGAGCCTTGAATACGAGCCGTCGATAGAAGCGCAGTTCGAAATTGCCACAACCTACAACAGTCTTAACGACCTTGAGCAGGAGAAACTATGGCTGGAGAAAGTGGCCGCCTGGCCGCGCAGTAAATCAAACGCCGAGTATATCCGCTATGCCGAGTTGCGACTAATCAGCATTCGGGAGGAGAAGTTTTTTAAGGGCGATAAGTTGGAAAGTGTTGTTGTTGAGGATTAGATTAATCTGAAAATCAATTTAAAACGGTCGGTATCGGACTAAAACGATGCCGACCGTTTTTTGTTATTTTCCGTTCGTCATCAAGAAATTAACAATCACCCCCGAAAATGGGAAGTTATCAACAATGGTGTAAAAAAGTGGGCAAAAGTGTATCGAAGTGGGAATTTTCAACTTATTTTGCGATGTTCAAACGTTTGAGATGGCAAATTTTATTGGCGATTACCGTTGCAAGGTCGATGCAAAAGGCCGAATCTTGTTCCCTGCAGGGTTGAAAAAACAACTCGATGCAAGCGGTAACTGCTTTGTTATCAAGAAAGATTTGTTTGAACAATGCTTGGTGATGTACACATCTGCCGAATGGGAAAGGCAGAACGAAATCATCCGCAGCCAAATCAACCCGTTCAACAAGGAGCACAACCGATTCCTGCGCGGATTCTACCGCGGAACGGCCGAAATCGAACTCGATAACAACGGCCGCCTGCTGCTTCCGAAGCGTCTGCTCGACGAAGTGGGCATCGACAAGGACATTGTGCTGTCGGGACAGGATACGAAGATTGAACTTTGGGCTGACAGCCGATACGATGCTATGGCGGAAGACGAGAATGAGTTTGCCGCCTTGGCCGAAAAGATTATGAAGGGCACGTCAAATGCGGGGGAATAATGGAAGCATATCACACACCAGTCTTGCTGCAAGAGAGCGTTGACGGACTGAAAATCAATCCGAAAGGCATTTATGTTGACTGCACGTTTGGCGGCGGCGGACACTCGCGCGAGATTCTGTCGCGGCTGGGTGCCGACGGGCGGCTGATTGCTTTCGACCAGGACGCCGAAGCCCTTGCCAACCGCCCCGATGACAACCGCCTGACGCTGGTTCACGGCAATTTCAAATACTTGAGCAACTACTTGCGCTTTGAAGGCGCGCCGCAGGTTGACGGCATTCTGGCCGACCTTGGCGTTTCGGGCCACCACTTCGACAGCGAGACGCGCGGTTTCTCGTTCCGATTTGACAGCCCGCTCGATATGCGGATGAACCAGCAGGCCGACTTCTCGGCACAGGACATTGTGAACAACTACTCGGTTGACCAACTGGCATCGATTTTCAGAATGTACGGCGAACTTGACAACGCGGGCCGCGTGGCCTGGCTGATTGACGGCTATCGCAAACAGCAGAAAATAAAGACTGTAGGGCAACTGAAGGAAGCCATCGCGCAAGCGACACCGCAAAAAGCGGCCACAAAATTCCTGGCAAAGGTGTTTCAGGCGCTGCGCATTGAGGTGAACCACGAGATGGACGCATTGCGCGAGATGCTCGAGCAGACAGCCGATGTGATTAAACCTGGCGGCAAACTGGTGATAATCACCTACCACTCGCTTGAGGACCGACTGGTGAAGAACTATATGAAGAACGGCAAGTTCGACGGTCAGGCTGAAAAAGACCTGTACGGCAACGTGAATGTGCCTTTCAAGATGGAAAACCACAAGGTTATAATTCCTGACAATCAGGAACTTGACGAGAACAGCCGCTCACGCAGCGCGAAATTGAGAATCGCTGAAAAACTTTGAAAAATGGCAAAACAGGAGAGCAAAATATCGATTAAGGGCTTTATGAGCGGAAACTTTCTGGGAGGCGAGGGCTTTCTGAAACAGTTGCCGTTCATCGGCTATCTGGCTCTGCTGGGAGTTATTTACATATCAATCCACTTTTACGCCGAAAAGGTTTTGCGCGAGACTCAAAAGATTGAAAAAGAACTACATGAGATGCGCGCCGAGTCGATAACCCGCGCATCGGACCTGATGACGAAAAGCAAGCAATCGGAGGTTTTGAACCTTGTGAAGCAATACAATTTGGGACTTGAGGAAGCAGTGACTCCCCCACAACAGATAATAGTTGATAGATAAATGGCAGTGAAGAACATTAAAGACGGCATTGAGAAGCGATTCGGGGTGGTGTACCTGTTCACCGCGCTGTTTGCTGTTGGTGTGCTCGGACGCATTGCCTGGCTCGACATTTTCCAGCACGACAAATGGATAAGCCGAATCAACGAGTCGCAGAAGGAGATTGCCATTGAGCCTAACCGCGGCGACATCTGCGCTGCCGACGGACAGAGCCTTCTGGCGACATCGGTGCCATATTACGAGGTTCGGCTCGACACCAAAGCGGTGAACAGCGATGTGTTTGCCAAAAATGTTGACTCACTTGCACTGCGGCTTTCACGCCTCTTCCGCGACCGCAGCGAACTTGAATACAAAAACGCACTTGTGGCCGCACGCAACCGCGGCGACCGCTACTATCTGATTCGCAAGCGCGTCAACTTTGTGCAACTCAAAGAGTTAAAGACATTTCCGTTGTTCCGTCTGGGACAATTCAAGGGCGGTGTCATATATAAAAAGGAGAACATGCGAGTGCGTCCGTTCCAATCGCTTGCCGCAAGAACCATTGGTTATGAGGGACTTGGAGGCGTGAAGGTTGGCATTGAAGGTGCCTACGACAAGGAACTGTCGGGCGAGAAGGGATACTTCATCGGACAGCGCATTCCTGGCGGCTACTACGTACCAATCAACGACGATGAGCAGGTGGACCCGAAGGACGGCTACGATGTAATCACGACCATCGATATAAACATTCAGGACGTGGCTCACAGCGCGCTTGAGAACCAGTTGAAGAAGCACGGCGCCAAATACGGCACAGCCATCCTGATGGAAGTGGCCACGGGCGACATCAAGGCCATTGTAAATCTGACAAAAGACGACGTTTCGGGCAAGTATATGGAATCGTACAACTACGCCGTGGGAACGCGCACAGAGCCAGGCTCGACAATGAAACTGCCGTCGCTGATGGCAGGGCTCGAGGACGGCTACTTCGACCTTGACGACTCGGTGGACACGGGCAACGGCAAGTGGAAGGTTTACGACCTGACCATCTCGGACACGAAAAAAGAGGGACACGGAAAAATATCTGTAAAACACGTATTTGAAGTGTCGTCGAACATCGGCGTGGCCAAACTAATAACCGAAAGTTACGGCAAAGACCCGATGAAATTCGTGAACCGCCTGCGCAATATGTCGCTGACGGCACCGCTGGAACTCGACATCCAGGGCGGCCGCGACGGCTACGTGAAAGACCCGACGGACAAACTGTGGTCGGGTGTGTCGCTGGCGCAGATGGCCTACGGCTACGAGACCGAGTTCACACCGCTGAACATTCTGACGTTCTACAACGCGGTGGCCAACAACGGCAAGATGATGCGTCCGAGGTTTGTGAAAAAGATTGTGAATCACGGACAAACGGTGCGCACAATCCCGACAGAAGTCATCAATCCGTCAATCTGCTCACGCGAGACCATCCGCAAGGCGCAAGAGATGCTCTGCGGCGTGGTTGAGAACGGCACGGCGAAGAATATGCGCAACTCGAACTACAAAATCGCAGGAAAGACTGGTACGGCGCAGTTGAACCAGAACGGAACCTACCGCTATCAGGGCCGCGTGGCTTATCAGGCTTCGTTCTGCGGATATTTTCCCGCCGACGACCCGAAATACTCGTGCATTGTGGTTGTGAACGCCCCGACAAGCGGCGTTTACACGGGCAACTGGGCGGCTGGTCCTGTGTTCAAGGAAATTGCCGACAAGGTTTACTCAACCCAACTTAATCTGCACAAAGACAAGCAGATGATTCCGTTGGCCGAAGCCAAAGACCGCGTGCCTGTGTCGAAGAGCGGTTACTACATCGAGACGAAATATGTGATTGACAAACTCGACGTGCCGTTTGAGTTTGCTGGCAGCAAATCGGAATGGGTGAGCACCAACAAAACCGATTCGACGATAAAGATTTCGAGCCGCACAATTACCCAAAACACAGTGCCTTACGTGATTGGAATGGGTGCAAAAGACGCCATCTTCATTCTTGAGAACGCGGGAATGTCGGTGTCGATTGTGGGGCGCGGAATGGTGACGCAACAATCGTTGCGGGCTGGCGATGTTTTCAGAAAAGGCGATAAGATAATTTTAACTCTATCATAATGGAACTCAATAAGTTATTTGAAGATATAAAGGTTAAGCAGTGGATTGGCGACAAGAACGTCACCATTTCGGACATTGCCGCCGACTCACGCAAAGTGCAGAAAAACAGTCTGTTCATTGCCGTGCGCGGTGTGAACATCGACGGACACAAGTTTATTGGGCAGGTGGTTGATGCTGGCGCATCGGTTGTGGTGTGCGAGGAAGCGCCCGAAAACCAACCGAAAAGCGTGCTATTTGTGGTTGTCGAGAACTCGGCAATCGCGCTCGGGCAATTGGCTTCGAACTGGTACGGACGTCCGTCGGAAAACCTGAAACTGGTGGGCATCACGGGCACCAACGGCAAGACCACAACCGTGACTCTGCTGCACCGAATGGCAACGCAACTGGGCTACAAGGCTGGCCTGCTCTCGACGGTGCGCAACATTGTGGGCACGCGCGAGGTTGAGGCCACACAGACAACGCCCGACCCGCTGCAACTGCACCGCCTGCTGGCCGAAATGGTCGAGATTGGCTGCGACTACTGCTTTATGGAAGTGAGTTCGCACGCCGCACATCAGCATCGCATTGCAGGGCTGAAGTTTGCGGGCGCCATCTTCTCGAACCTGACGCAAGACCATCTGGACTATCACAAGACCTTTGCCGACTACCGCGACGCGAAGAAAATGTTCTTCGACGGGCTTGGCGCCGACGCCTTCGCGCTTGTGAACGCCGACGACCGCAACGGCCTGTTTATGCTGCAGAACTGCGCCGCAAGCAAGCACACCTACGCGCTTCAGAAAATGGCCGATTTCCGCGCCAAAGTGCTGGAATCGAGTTTCGAAGGAATGCAACTCGAGATTGACGGCGTTGAGGTTTGGACAAGTTTTGTGGGCCGATTCAACGCCTACAACCTGCTGGCGGTTTACTCGGCTTCGGTTCTTCTGGGCTTCGACAAGACCGAAGTGCTGACCGTTTTGAGCAAACTCGGCTCGGTTGACGGACGGTTCCAATGCCTACGCTCGAAAAGCGGCAAAACGGCCATTGTGGACTACGCTCACACGCCCGATGCTATTGAAAATGTGCTGAATACGATAAAAAATGTTACCGACGGCAACCATCAGATTATAACCGTGACGGGCGCTGGCGGCAACCGCGACAAAACCAAGCGCCCGATTATGGCGGCCATTGCCACCGAGTTGAGCGACAAGGTGATACTGACGTCGGACAATCCGCGCAACGAGCGCCCCGAAGACATCATTGCCGATATGAAGGCTGGCGTGCAACCCGCTTACGCACAGCGCGTTCTGTGCATAACCGACCGCACCGAGGCCATCCGCACGGCGTGTATGCTGGCGCAGACGGGCGATGTGGTGCTGGTGGCTGGCAAGGGCCACGAGACCTATCAGGAAGTGAACGGCGTGAAGCACCATTTTGACGACCGCGAGGTGATTAAACAAATTTTTGACGAGGAATAAAGATGCTGTACTACTTTTTTGAATATCTGCAATCGTTCGATTTCCCTGGCGCAGGAATGTTCCACTACGTGTCGTTCCGCGCGATTCTGGCGCTGGTGATTTCGCTGCTTTTCTCGATGTGGATGGGCCGCAAGTTCATCGACTTTATGAAGAGCCGCAAGCACATTGAGGCTGCCCGCGACGCCGAGACCGACCCCTACGGCGTGCAGAAAAAAGGCGTTCCGTCGATGGGCGGCGTGGTGATTGTGGCGGCCATTGTGATTCCGTCGCTGCTGCTCTGTCAACTCGACAATATCTACGTTATTCTGCTGATTATTACCGCCTTGTGGTTCGGCACTCTGGGCTTTATCGACGATAAAATCAAACTTGGCGGCAACAAAGACGGTATGAAACCGCTGCACAAACTAATCGGGCAGACGGTGCTTGGCTGCGCGGTTGGCATCGCCCTGTGGCAAAGTCCGCAAGCCGTTGTGTGCGAGACCGTTACCGAAAAGATTGTGAACGACAAGGTGGTGTACGAGAAGAGCGAGGCCCGCAAATCGACCGTCACCACGGTGCCGTTTGTGAAAAACAACAACCTTGACTATTACGAGGCGTTTGCCTGGCTCAAGAACGGCAAGGCCAAACGCGCCTGCGGCTGGATTCTGTTCATAATTGTCACCACGTTTGTGATTGCGGCCGTGTCGAACGGCGCCAACCTGAACGACGGAATGGACGGAATGTGCGCTGGCAACTCGGCCATCATCGGCACGGCGCTGGGCATTCTGGCCTACGTGTCGGGCCACATACAATTCGCTTCGTACCTGAACGTGATGTACATTCCTGGCACCGAAGAGATGCTGGTTTACCTGTGCGCTTTTGTGGGCGCGCTCATCGGCTTCCTGTGGCACAACGCCTATCCTGCCAAAGTGTTT
>JAEEGG010005335.1_pt1 | contig 30658 bp, 20 predicted proteins | sample 9134161 | NCBI WGS metagenome assembly JAEEGG01 (sample SAMN16246543, study PRJNA631951) | gut metagenome | biome: gut microbiome; feature: rumen; material: CR-attached | host: Bos | place: Iran: Karaj | collected 2018-10
TCCCGTTTACGATGATATGCCAGGCAAGCCCAAATGGTATGCTACCGCCGATTTCGTTCCGATGTTTGTAGGCTCACATGTAGAAAATTTGAGATTCAAGAAATAAATGAGAAGGCTATTCTTTTTACTGGCATTCATGCCATTGCTGTCCTTGGCGCAGCAACTGTCATCGCCTGACGGCAAGTATACCATATCGATAGATGGTATGACCTATTCTGTCGTATTCAATGGCAAGACTATCATCGAGAAAAGTCAGCTGGGCATTCTCATTGACAACCGGCTGTTCGAGTCGGCGCTTGCCGTGCCGCGTGGAGAAAACGAGGACTGGTGCTCCGATTTGTTGTTGAGGAGTGAGGAGCGAACGTCGGTTGATACGACATGGATACCTCTCTATGGGGAGAATCATCGGATTCGTGACCAGTATAACCAGTTGGTTCTGCATTATGAGAAAGGCAGTAACGGGCAGGGCGTAGTCTCTGAAGGCTATGACAAGCGAAAGTATTATGCCATGGATATGATTGTCCGCGCCTATAATGAAGGAATCGCTTTCCGTTACCACTTCCCAGAGACATCCAACGGCCTTTTCCTGCATGTTACCGGTGAGTGTACCTCGTTCCGCATGCCAGAGGGGACAGTAGGATGGTATCAGGAATGGGCGCAAGGCCCTGTCGACAAGCGTCCGTTAAAGGGAAATTGGTTTGAGAGCGAGCGGCCTTTGCTCCTGCAGCTTCCTGCTGGTGATTATGTGGCTTTGCTCGAGGCTGGCATGAGAGATTATGCACGTGGCAAGTTCCGTCTGAAGGCTGACAATGAGCTGCAAGTAGCCATGTACGATTGTGCCGACATAATTTCCCCATACGATACCCCGTGGCGCGTCATGATGGCTGGTGAGCGGGCAGTTGACCTGATTAATCATAAGGAGTTAGTACTCAATCTGAATGCCGAGCGTGATAACCGTGACTGGTCGTGGGTTCGTCCTGGCAAGGCCTTCCGTTGTTGCCGTCTCGATAAGGCCAGCATCTTGAAGAGCATTGATTATTGTGCCGATTTCGGTATGGAGTATGTTGAGTTGGATGCTGGCTGGTATGGTCCTGAGGGAAAGGTTACCTCTGATGCGACGAGAGTGGCGGAGACTCGTGATTTCTCCATGCCCGAGATCTGCCAGTATGCCAAAACAAAGGGCATCGGAGTGTGGGTATACGTAAACCAGCGTGCGCTCTATCGTCAGCTCGACCAGTTATTGCCTTTATATAAGGAATGGGGCATCAGTGGAATTAAGTTCGGTTTTGTGCATGTCGGTAACCAGCAATGGACAACGTGGCTCCATCGTGCCGTGGAAAAATGTGCCGATTATGGTATTATGGTTGACATTCACGACGAGTATCGTCCCACGGGCTTGAGCCGTACTTTTCCGAATTTGCTTACGCAAGAGGGTGTCCGGGGTAACGAGGAAATGCCCGATGCCGTCAATAATGTGACTCTGCCTTTCACCCGTTATCTTTGCGGACCGGCCGACTACACACTTTGCTATTTCAACAATCGTGTAAAAAACACCAAAGGGCACCAGCTGGCCATGGCTGCTGTCTATTATTCACCGCTTCAGTTCTATTTCTGGTATGATAATCCATATGTCGACAAGGGGGAGGCCGAGCTGCAATTCTGGAAAGATTGTCCGACGGTTTTTGACGAGAGTATTGCTCTCGACGGATGTCCTGGCGAGTTTATCATTCAGGCACGTCGTAGCGGAACCGACTGGTTTGTGGGTGCCATGACCAACACCGAGGGGCGTACTGTCAGCATTCCGACTGCATTCCTGCCCAAAGGACAATATACTGTTGAGGTGTACAACGACAATCCCGCCCTTGACACACGCACCAAAGTGCAGTCATCAACGCTGCGCATCAAGTCTCCTGGCAAGCCCGTCAGCCTCACGCTGCAGCCCAGCGGTGGCGCTGCTTTGCACTTTGTGAAAACCAAATAACACGCATCGCTTCATGAAAAGGAAACACTTTCTCTTATTCTGCCTTCTGACTCTTGTTCCCTCCATCAGCCGTGCTGTAGGGCCGAGTGGCATGTATCAGTATTCGGTAGAGGTGGCCGGCTACATCTCCAATGAGACGGGCAAGGCTCCGACAGCCTATCTGTGGATTCCCGAGGGATGCCGGCAGGTGAAGGCTGTGGTGTTTGCCCAGCAGAATATGACCGAGGAGATGCTTTTCAAGATGCCCTCCTTCCAGCGCCACATGAAAAAGATGGACATTGCCCTCGTCTGGGTAGCCCCCCGGTTCACGATGAGCTGGGATCCGAGTACGGGGTGCCAGAAAGTGTTCGACGAGATGATGGTCGGGCTGGCCGGACAAAGCGGACATGCAGAACTGGCAACAGTGCCTGTCATTCCTTTCGGCCATTCGGCACAAGCCACGATGCCCTGGAACTTTGCCGCATGGAACAATCAGCGTACGCTTTGTGTCATCTCTTTCCACGGCGATGCGCCGCGCACCAATCTATGTGGTTACGGCACGGCCAATGTGGAGTGGGGGAGAACCCGCAACATTGATGGCATTCCCGGCTTGATGATAGAGGGTGAGTATGAGTGGTGGGAAGCCCGCGTTCGTCCAGCTCTCGCCTTTCGCATGATGTATCCCGAGAGTTGTGTCTCGTTTCTCTGCGATGCCGGTAGCAGTCATTTCGAGTGCATGCCCGAGACAGCCGAGTATATAGCATTGTTCATTCGCAAAGCCATGCAACAGCGCCTTCGTGCCGACGGCACCCTCTGCCAACTGAATCCCCGTGATGGCTGGCTGGCGTGCCGCTACAATCCCGATGCTCCCCCTTCCGACGGCGATGGTGCGCAGACCGATGTCTTTGCGATAGACCGGCGGCCGGCTCCCGCACCCTGTCATCTGTATCAGGGAGACCCTCACGATGCCTTTTGGTATTTTGACGGCGAGATGGCCAGGCTCACGGAGGCCCGTTATGCTGCCACACGGGGCAAGCTTACGCGTCCTGTCAGCATCGGCAATCCGCAGTTCAGCGATAGTGGGCGCACCGTCACCGTCAGCGTAACCCCCGGAGCCCATGTGGAAGTGATTTGCGGTCCCCTGCAGAAAGTCAGCAACACCACCTTCCGCTTTTATCCTTACGAGTGCGGCATGGATAATCCACGCCGTTCCTATAGTGCCTGGCTTGTGGCAATCCTCGATGGTGACAAAACCTACAAGCGAGTGGTCAAACCCTTGGAAATCAAACTCCCCCAAACCATACTGCCATGAGACGACTTTCCGCCTCCGTTAGGAGCCTTTTCGTGTGTGCCGCATTTCTTCCCGTTGGCTTACATGCCCAGGCTGTTTGCCAGCCGTTCGCACTTTCCGATGTGCGGCTGCTTCCGTCGCGTTTCCAGCGCAACATGCAGCGCGACTCTTTGTGGGTAGCGTCCATACCCGTCAGTTCTTTGCTCCACTCTTTCCGCACCACGGCAGGCTTGTTCTCCGGCAAGGAGGGCGGCTACATGACCATGCGCCGTTTGGCGGGATGGGAGTCGTTGGATTGCGATCTGCGCGGGCATATCACCGGCCATCTGCTCTCAGCCATGGCCAACCTGCAGATGCGCGAGAAAGCCGACTCGCTGGTGCAGGGACTGGCAGAAGTGCAGCGGCACTACGGAACTGGTTGGATGGCTGCTTTTGGCGAAGGCTTGATTGACCGCAATATTCAAGGAAAATCAGTATGGGCACCTTTCTACACCCTGCATAAGATTCTTCAAGGTTTGCTCGACCAGTATACGATGTGCCACAACGAGACTGCCCTCAAGGTAGCATGCGGCATGGGCGACTGGGCATACAACAAGCTGAGGGGATTGACCGAGGAGACTCGTCGGCGGATGATCCGTAACGAGTTTGGCGGATTCAACGAGGCCATGTATAACCTCTATGCCATTACCCGTGATGAGCATCATCTCTGGGTGGCACGTTTCTTCTATCACAACGATAAGGTTGATCCGCTGAAGCAGGGTAATGCCGACCTAGGCACCAACCATGCCAATACTTTCATTCCCAAGCTTCTTGGCGAATGCCGCAACTACGAGTTGTTTGGCGATGAGAGTAGCCGCAAGGCTGCCACCTTATTGTTTAATACGCTTGTCAACGACCACGCTTTCGTCACGGGTGAGGTCAGCGACAAGGAGCATCTGTTCAAACCAGGCACACAGGGTCAGCACCTTAGTGGCTACGACGGAGAGAATTGTTGTACGTATAACCTGTTGAAACTTGCCGACCGTCTCTTCACTTATGAGCCTGACAGCCGTATTGCCGATTACTATGAGCGGGCGCTCTACAACCACATCCTCGGCCAGCAGGACACGCTCACGTCGATGGTCTGCTATTTCACACCGCTTCAGACGGGCGCCTACCGCCTCTATTCCACCCGCGACAGCTCGTTCTGGTGTTGTGTGGGCAGCGGTTTCGAGAGCCATGCCCGTTATCAGTCGTCAGTTTACTACCACGATAAAAACAGCCTATATGTAAATCTCTTCGTTCCCTCCGAGCTCCACTGGAACGGCACGACGGTGCGCCAGGAGACCCGCTTTCCCGAGGGTAATACCACCGTCATCACCGCCACAAAACCCGTCAGCCTGAAAGTGCGCTTCCCCCGTTGGGCTACTTACGTGAAGGTGAACGGCAGGAAGGCGAAAGCCGACGCCAGCGGCTACGTCAACGTCCCGCACACCCGTCGGGCAGAGATAGAGCTGGGAATGACGCTCCGCGAGGAGGCCATCCCCGGCGATGCGTCGCGCGTGGCACTCCTCTATGGTCCCGTAGTCCTTGGTGGCCGTCTCGACACGGTCGACTATCCTTTCAGCAATCCCAGACGATACAACGACTACTACACGTTCGACTATGGTCTTCATCCCGACGTGCGACTCACCGCCTTGCGCCGTCTCGACGGCTTGCACTACCAGACTGCCGACGGCATCTCCGTCGAGCCTTTCTACAACCTGCAGCATTGCCGTTACGTAGTCTACTGGAAGAAAAACTAAGTAAATATCGCCCTTTGTTCGTATTCTTGTTGACGTATCAACAATGATCAATCAAAAAACTAAAGAATATGAAGCAGAGTTTACTTAAAATCATGGCGCTATTGGCGCTTGTCGTTACCGGAAATATAGTTTTGGCGCAAGAGACCTCAGTTACGCGGCCTGTTGCCGATACATGGGTCCGCGCAAATTCTCCCACCTCGAAGGGCGGTTCCAGCAAACAACTGGAGGTGAAAACCTACACCGATGCTGCTGACGCATCGAAAAGCAACTATTTCTATGCCCTGCTCACGTTCGAGTTTACCTCGCCCGCGACGGGAAACGAGGTGAAGAGCGCCACGCTGCGCCTGACCACCCGTTATAAGAAAGGTGACAGTGAGATTCAGCTTTTCCCCGTCGACTGCATTGTTGACGAGGGTGCCACCGACTATCATACCGTCGGTAACGCCATCGAGCGGGCTAAGTCGGCGATGCCCATCAGCTCAGTAAAGCTCAAGGGCGACGGCTCAAAGGCTCCGACCGACGTCATCGCAGAGGACTTCCAGACAGTTTCCGCCTGGCAGAACACCATCGACATCTCCAGTTATGTCAGGTCGCTCACCACGAACAAATTCACCCTTCTGATAGTCAAGCCCTACGACCAAAACAACTCCTCACAGATATATGCCCGTGAGGCCACCGACGAGACGCTGAAGAACGGCACGGTGTTCGCTGCCGACGATTTGGTTCCGCAACTTACTGTAGACTATCAGGAAGTCCAAGGGCAGCGTGCCGTCAGCAAAACTTCTGTTGCTGACGTATGGGTATCATCAAAGAATCCCGACAACAAGTACAACGGCAACACGGTTGAGATGCAGACAAATGGCGAGACATTATATTATGGTCTTATGTCGTTTACGTTCGACGCAGCCAGCGAGGACGAGGAGATACAGAAGGCAGAGTTGCGCCTGGTGACACGCTATAAGAAGGGCGACAGCCAGATGCTTGTCTACGCGTTCAACGGTGATGTGGAAGAGGGCGTTACTACCTACAATCTGGCAAGTGATGCCATCAGCCAGGCACTCGCATCGGCGCCCATCGCCACCTTTGCCATGAAAGGCTGCGCCCAGTGGGCTCCTACCGACAAGGGTGTCACCGAGGAGTACGCCACGGTTGAGGCTTGGACCAACCGCATCGACGTGACCGACTATGTGAAAAGCCTCACTGGTACCGCCTTTTCCATCCTCTTGCAGAAACCCTATGAGCAGGGCAACTCTTCGCAAATATGGAGCAAGGAGGCTGCTGATGTCTCCAACCATGCCGAGAGTAGTCTATCGTATACGTTCAAGGCAGAAGACCTGGTGCCACAGCTGACCGTCACCTATCAAAAGCGCGAGTCTACCACCATCGCCATTCAGGACGTCAGCCCCTCACGTGCACCTCAGGGCACTTTTACGCTTAGCGGTCAGCGCGTCAGCCAGCCGTCGCGCGGTATCTACATCGTCAATGGCAGAAAGGTAGTGGTGAGATGAGCGTGCGACAGTTATTCCTTCTAACCCTCGTTGTGCCGTCAGTCGTGTTGGCGCAATACCGTTCGCAGGTATGGTCGCCCGACCGTGGCGACGGCACCTACGTCAATCCTGTGCTGTATGCCGATTATAGCGACCCTGACGTGTGCGAGGCTGATGGCCGTTTCTACCTTACCGCCAGCTCGTTTAACTGCATTCCCGGCTTGCCCGTTCTTCGCTCCGACGATCTGGTGAACTGGCAGATTATCGGCCATGCGCTTCAGGAACTCGAACCGAAGGAAATCTTCGACCGCCCGCAACACGGAAAGGGCGTGTGGGCTCCCGCCATACGCTACCATCGTGGCGAGTTCTATATCTATTGGGGCGATCCCGACTATGGCATTTTCATGGTGCACAGCGCTGATGCTGCCCGCAACTGGTCGAAACCCGTTTGTGTCGTTCCCGGCAGTGGGATGATCGATCCCTGTCCGCTATGGGACGACGACGGCCGTTGCTATCTCGTCAACGGTTGGGCAAACAGCCGCGCCGGCTTCAACTCGGTGCTTACCGTGCGGGAACTGTCTGCCGACGGCACCCGCCAAATCGGACTGCCGCGCATTGTCTTCGACGGTGGTCAGGTGAACCACACCTCTGAAGGCCCTAAGTTCTACAAGCGCGACGGCTGGTATTGGATTATGTGCCCAGCAGGCGGTGTGGAGACGGGATGGCAGCTGGCCATGCGCTCCCGGTCGCCCTATGGTCCTTACGAGTGGAAACGCGTCATGTGGCAGGGCAAGACCACGATGAATGGTCCTCATCAGGGGGCATGGGTGCATGCCGGCAACGAGGATTGGTTCCTCCACTTCAACGACAAGGCAGCCTACGGGCGCGTCGTCTGTCTGCAGCCTGTCGACTGGTCCTCTGGCTGGCCCATAATGGGCAACAACGGTGAGCCTTACACCCGCTATCACAAGCCTCAGGCTCGTGGTAACACCGCAAACTCCAAGTCTCAGATTCAGAATCCTCAGGAGTCCGACGAGTTCAACGACGGCACCATGGGACTGCAATGGCAATGGCATGCCAACTACAACCAAACCTATGGCATGCCTGTCGCCGGTGGCTGTTACCGCCTGTACACATATGATTTGGACAAGCAGACTTCCGAAAGCCCCGTTACGCTTTGGAATGCACCTAACCTGCTGCTCCAGAAACCTACTGCCCCACGCTTCACGGCTACTGCCAAGGTGCGGTTTGCATCGAAGGAAGACCACCAGTACGGCGGGCTCGTCATGATGGGGCGCGACTATTCCGCACTTGTTGTTTGCCGTCAGGGCGACACCTTCCTTTTGCAACGACACACCTGCATGGGTGCCGACGAACAGCAGCCTGAGAGCCAGACAACGCTTGCCACCCTTCAGCCGACCGACCGCGACACGATTCCCTATTCACCGGCCATCTATCTCGACCTCTATTTGCGCATGACCGTCAACGATGGCGTCTGCCGTTACAGCTATAGCCTTGACGGAAAGCGCTATAAGGAGGCTGGCGATGCCTTTACCATGCGGCAAGGCAAGTGGATCGGAGCTAAGTTCGGATTCGTTTCAGAATGTATGAACCGCAAAGCCAGCCGAGGCTGGCTGGATGTCGACTGGATAAGGGTCACGAAGTGAGCCTGTAGCTCTTCATCCATGGAATAAAGTTCATAGTGAATAGTGCGTAGTTTTCGTGTCTTTGCAGATATTCACTATGAACTTTATTTTTTTCTTTATTTTTTTTACGTATGTTTTGGTTCAGAGTCGTATCATATATGAAGAATTCTCATGCATTAGTTATTTCATTTGGTTAATTGTTAGTAGTTTACATTAGGTTTTGTTAATAGGTATTATTTAGTTCGTGTGACAGTAACAACTCATTAGGTTAGTTAAGTTAGTTATTAGATTGTTTCGTTCAGAAAAGCCGGTCTTTTTGGTAAAGGCCGGTTTTTCATTGATGCCCTTTGATGCCTTCCAATACTCGTGGGCGAAAACCATGCCGCCCTCTGCGTTTCCCGAGCAGCCTTCTGCGTTTCCCGAGCAGCCTTCTGCGTTTCCCGAGCAGCCCTCTGCATTTCCCTAGCAGCTTTCTGTCATGTTCGGACATTTTCATTCGTCTTATGCAATCATCTTTGCTCATGAATCTCTGAAAAAACGCAGTTCTTTCTTGCTAGTTATCGGAAAAATGATTATCTTCGCAAACGAAAACTATTAATATAACAGCCTTGAAACTACCTAATTTTGTCGTAACAATTGTTCTTACGTGTTTGCTGGCATTTAGTCATAGCGTACATGCGGCAGGAATCGGTGAGGAGTCGATGGCGTGCCTGTCTATTGGCGATGGGCTTGCCGGTGAGACGGTGAACCGTGTGATGACCGACCATGGCGGACGGGTGTGGATTGCTACGAACAATGGCGTAAGTCTCTTCAACGGCAAGCAGTTGGCTACGTTCCGACTTTCGGATAAGCTGCATCGCACGGTGACGGTTGCCGATTTTTGCGAGACGGCTGACCACAGGCTTTATGCGGCTACTGATGCCGGTCTGTTTGAAATGCCGGCCGGTAGAGGTGATTTCCATCGGATTTTACCCGAGATTGAGAATCCTGAGTGCTTGTTGGCTGTTGACAATACGGTGTATATCGGTGGTAGACAAGGACTTCAGATTTACGCTAACGGCACATTGCGCCAGAAAGATGTGGGTGTGAGCCGCAAAGGGCTCGACAACGTTGTGCGCCAATATCTGAAAGGCGACGGCGGAAAGGTCTTGTTTCTGAGCCGTTACGACGTGAAAAGTTACGACCCTGCTACGGGCCGTATCACAGGCTACAATATTGACGGAGCCTTGTCTTCCAAAACGGCACTCTGCCAGATGTGCACGACAGACAGCGCTTTTTTCATCGGTACGCGCAACAACGGATTGTACCGTTATGATCTGCGCACACGCAAGGCTGTGAAGATTGAGGGCGTTGGCAATCTGGTTACCTCCGTGCAAATGAGTGGCGACGGTTTCGTTACTGTGTCTACCGACGGATCAGGCGCCTATCTCCTCGATGCTGCTGATGGCCATATCGTGGAGCGTTTCGATACCGATGCGGAAGGTTTGCATAGGTTGCCAACGAATGCGGTGTACAGTTACATGCGCGACCGTAACGGCGTGAACTGGTTCGGTTTCGTGCGCTACGGTCTGGCTTATACGCCGCACAATAGTCGTTTGTTTAGCGCATATGGCTGGGACGGTTTCAGCACTTTGGGCATGAATGTACGCACGCATTGCATGCATGGAAGTGATGGCGTGATAGGCACCCAGAACGGTTGCTGGTATGTCGACAGCAGTCGCAAGATGAGCCGGTACTTCTCGGCAGCAGAGATGGGCGGCCACATTGTGAACAGCGTTGCGTGGTTTGAAGGCGAGTATTATGTGGGAACGTTCGATGGCGGTATGTGCGTGCTCAATCCGAAGACACTCTCGTTGCATGCGATGGCGGAAGTCCCATTGTTGCGCCAGGCTTCTATCGGTGACATCAAGGCTGGTCCCGACGGCCGCTTGTGGGTAGGCAGTAGCGAAGGCCTGTTCATTATAGATAAGCAGGGGAATGTGGCGCGCTACACGGAGCAGAACTCACATATTGTGGGCGGAATCATTATCAGCATCACTTTCGACGAGCAGAAGAACGCTTGGCTGACGGGAGCCTCAGGCCTCTCGTTGTATAGTTCGACGAGCAACGAGATTGTGGAGGCTCAATTCCCCGAGGGCTTCTTCCATCAAGTTCACTATATGCGTGGCGCTACAGGTCACGACGGTCTTGTGTACATGCGCACAGGGCCTCAGGTTTACTATACTAACGCCGCGATGAGCAGCTTCGGGGAATTACCTTTGCCTGTTACGCTGACCGACAAATGGTGCCGGAGCATGGCAGATGACGTCAAGGGCCATTTGTGGCTTGCCTCTGAGCGCGGTTTGTTCCGCTTTAGCTACAATATGGACGAAATGGTTCAATTGGGTGGCGGAGAAGGTTTGCTGGGCGAGCAGATTAGCGAGGTGAGCGTCGACGGTGGCGGCCGTCTGTGGGTGGCTACGTCGCGCGGATTGTTTACAGCAGAGCCGAAGGAGTTGGAAGCATGGAAACACCGCGACGGTTTCCGTGTGCGCCTGTACAACATACGAAGGGGAAGTGACCTGATGCAAGCAGGTGAGGAGATTGGCGTAAATGAGACAAGCATTATCCGTCTGGGGTGGAACATGGGCTCGGAAGTGTTGCAGGCAGAGGCCGTGCTCAACGACTATGCTCCTCAGCGCGGGCGTCTTTATGAATACCGCATCGGCGATAGCGAATGGAAAATAGTGAAGGACGGCGAGCCCATTGAGGTTCGCGGCTTGTGGCCGGGCCGGCATCAGATGGATGTGCGCCAGGCGGGAGTAGAAGGCACGACCTCCACATTTACAATAAAGGTGATTCCTACAGCTTGGGCAATCATCTGGGCATTGTTGTTTGTTGTTGCAGCTGTGCTTTGTTGGTTATGGTGGAAATACAGGAAGAATACACGCATACTGCTTTCTGAGCGAAATGAGATAGAGGATGCTTTGGTTGCCATCGAAGAGGAACTTGTGACTCGTGACACGGAACTTGACAATTCTGAATTTGCAAGTTCAAGTGCCCAGTCGGCTAAGTATCAAAAGGTGAAGATTGACGAGAAAGAGTGTGAGGGCATCGTGAACCGCATGAAACAGTATATTGAGAAAAACAAAGTGTATACGAATGCGGATTTGAAGATGAAAGACCTTGCTGATGTGCTGCACCTTTCTCCCTCGAAGCTCAGCCAGGTGTTCAACCTTTATCTGAACGAGAACTATTATGAGTTTATCAACCGTTATCGGCTTGACGAGTTCAAACGGCAGATTGAAGCGGGCGAGTATAAACGCTTCACGATTACGGCTCTGAGCGAACAATGCGGATTCAAGAAGTCAAGCTTTTTCTCCACATTCCGAAAAGTAGAGGGTATTACTCCTGCTGAGTATCTGAAGAAACACGGCGTGAAGGTGTGAGAATTCTTTGTGGCTCAGAAGTGAATAAGTATAGAATAAAAGTGCTTTTCGATAGAAAAAAGTAGCTCTTTAAGTATTTCTAATTTAGATGGACTGATATGTAAAGTTCTGAAAATAAAGGCGTTGAATGATTTGGAGCGTCTACTAAACCAGTTGGCTGCAAAACGAGTAAAATTACTTGCTTGCAGCCTTATTTGTTTTTATCTTTGTCATCGAAATCTAAATCGAACCTCTAAACCAAAACAATATGGCAACAATCAGCAGTACTAAAATGGAAACCATCGCCAACATATATAATATGTACGCGAATGAGGTAAAGGCATTTCTGATGTCATATACACATAATGAGATGGCGGCAGAGGACATGCTCCACGATTTGTTCGTGAAGGTGATGAGTCTCGACGTCGTGAACGAACAGACTGCTAAGAGCCTGCTTTTCGTGACGGCCCGCCGTATGATGATTGATCATGCGCGCCATCAGGCTTTCGTACGTCAGTATGAGAAAGATGCAATGGCCGGGATGGAGCGCATGGATTCGTATTCGGTTGAGCGCAAAATTGACGGTGAGCGGATTCTCAGCATGGAGAGAGCTTGTATTGCTAACATGTCAGAGCGTAGTGCTAAAGTTTATCAACTCTGTTTCCACGATGAGCTGAGTGCCAAGGAGATTGCAGAGCATTTACAAATGAACCAGCGCACCGTTGAGGGACATATCTATCGTGCTCGTAAGGAGTTGCGTGATTATATGCGTAAGGTGATGTAGTGTACGTCAGACGTATTCTTATGGTATATAGAGATGTAAGTCGTGGTTATCGTTGTAAAGAAGAAAAGTAGAAAACGCTATAACTAATTTATTCATGATGAAACAGAAAAGACAATGGATCCTGGCGTTGTGCATGATGCTCACCTCGTGGGCATGGGCGCAGCAGGGAACTATCACCGTCAAGGGACAGGTGGTAGACCAGCAGAATGAGCCGTTGATGGGTGTCACCGTTCAGGCGGTGGGACAGTCGGGCGGCGCTGTGACCGATTTGGATGGTTACTACACCATCAAGGTGGCCTCGGACGGCAGACTGAAGTTTACGTATGTGGGCTATCAGGAACAGACGGTTGCTGTTGGCGGCAGGCCGACGGTGAACGTGACGATGAGCGAGGATGCGGAACTGCTGCAGGAGGTGGTGGTGGTAGGTTACGGCACACAGAAGAAGGAGTCGCTGACGGGTGCTGTTACCGTGGTGGACTCGAAAGCTTTTGAGGAGAAGGGCGGACTGTCCTCTCCGCTTCAGGCCCTGCAGGGTCAGGTGGCGGGTGTGATCATTACGCGCGGCTCGAGCGCCCCTGGCGACGAGTCGTGGTCGATGAACCTGCGCGGTGCCTCTTCGATGAACACTACCGAGCCGCTGATTATCATCGACGGCGTGGCAGCTAACAGTGTCTCGGATATGCGCAACCTGAACCCGAATGATATCGAGAGCATCAACTTCCTGAAAGACGGTTCGGCAGCTATCTACGGTAGCCGTGCCGCCGGAGGTGTTGTGCTGATTACTACGAAGAAAGGCAAGGAAGGGCGCGTGAAGGTGGAATACGGTGCCTCGGCAACGCTGAAGACGGTAGGCCTGCAGCCTACGATGATGACCATTGACGAGTGGGCCGACGGTGTGATGACCGCCCTGAGGAACGACGGCAACGAGAGCAACGTGTGGTACACCTATGCTGAGCTTGCCAAGCTCTACAAGGGCCGTTACATAAACTTGCAGGAGAGCGCAAACCCGTTCGGAACGGCTGCGTTCACCGACGTGCAGGACTTCGTGTTCTCAGAGGCTGACTGGCTGGGCGAGCTCTTCGGCAGCACTTGGAGCACGGAGCATCAGCTGAGTGTGAGCGGCGGTACGGACAGAAGCAGCTACCGCCTGTCGCTGGGCTATAACTACGACGGTTCTACGCTTCAGTATGGCGACAACAACAACCAGCGCTACAACTTCCGTCTGAACAACACATTTAAGTTTTCCGACCGCGTGGCACTGGAGTCGAGCATCGCCTACAGCCGTCAGGAGCAGGTCGCACCGACGATGATCAGCTCGGCGCTGACAAACACGATGCCGATGCCGGGACTGCCGTTTACGGCCATGGACGGAAAACCTTACGCCTGGGGCACATGGGGATCGCCGGTAGCGAAGGTGCAGCTCGGCGGCAACAACAAACTGACGGTATCGAACATCAGCATCAGCGAGACGCTGAAATACGACATCACCGACTGGCTGACGGCTAACGCCAACGTGGGCTACAACACGGGCTCTGCCTGGCGCAACACCGTGCAGAACAGCATCCAGTATTATAATTATATGGGCAACTCGCAGACCTTGAAAGACCCAGCTCAGGCGAACTCCATGTACACGCAGACGAGCGCCCGCACCGACTTCTACTCTTTCTCGGGTTATCTGAACGCGCATAAGACGCTGACTGAGCGCCACAACCTGAGCCTGACGCTCGGAGCCCAGTATGAATTCAAGCAGTATACTTACTTCGGGGCAAATGTGAAGGATATTCAGGAAGGACTGGAGATTGTGAATGGTGCCGGCGAAATTACGCTGACAGGCAAAGAGGATCTCTACGAGAACGCCATCATGTCGTACTTCGGACGATTCAACTACGACTATGCAGGCAAGTATCTCTTCGAATTCAACGGCCGTTACGACGGTTCGTCGAAGTTCCTGCCCGAGAACCGCTGGGATTTCTTCTGGGGCACGTCGGTGGGCTGGCGCATCAGCGAGGAGCAGTTCATGAAGAGCCTGGGATGGATATCGAACCTGAAACTGCGTGCATCGTATGCTGAGATGGGTAACCAGAGCGGTATCTCGAACTACGACGGAGTGCAGCTCTACAACCTGAACTCGGCTACGGGTGCCTACATCGGTGCCGACAAGCTCTCGTACATCGCCACGTCGGGTGTGCTCGCCTCGAAGAGCCGTTCGTGGGAGCGCATTAAGAACTACAACATCGCCCTCGACTTCGGATTCTTCAACAACGCCCTGACGGGTACCGTGGAGTATTTCGAGAAACACAACGACAATATGCTCGTAGGCATAACGTTCCCGGCAACACTCGGCGACAAGGCTCCCTCGGCCAATGCCGGTAAATTCAAGGACTGGGGATGGGAAGGACAGATGATGTATCGCGGACGCGTCGGCAAGGTTGACTACCATGTAGGCGGAACACTCACCTTCGCCCGTAACGAGCTGACCGACTACGGTGCCACAACGGTGCTCACCTCGGGCTACCGTTCGAACACACAGGGCTATCCGCTGAAGTCGATTTTCGGACTCCGCTATGCCGGAAGAATAGAGAATGCTGAGCAGCTGAGCGCTTACAAGGCGAAGTATTATGAGAACAATGGTATCGGAATGCCGTCGAACCTCCGCGTGGGCGACAACCTTTACTGTGACGAGAATGGCGATGGTAAGCTCGACGAGAAAGACTATATCTATCTGGGAAGCGACGACCCCGAAATCAGCTACTCTTTCAATGCTGGTGTGGCTTATCAGGGATTCGACCTGAACGTGGTGTTCCAGGGTGCCGCCAACCGCTTCGTCTATCGTGACATCAACAATTTCACGGTGCCCATGCGTGCCAACTATACCAATACCACCAACGCTTCGGTGGGTAACACGTGGTCGGCAGATAATCCCGGGGCATGGTACAACCCGTACACGAACGATGGAAACATCAACAACTATAACTATCAGGCTAACTCGCTCACCGCACAAGACGGTCGCTACCTGCGCCTGAAGAATGTGACAATCGGCTACACCTTCCCGCAGTCGCTGTTGAAGAAGACGGTTGTGCTGCATGGCCTGCGCCTCTATGTGACTGGTACTGACCTGTGGGAAACCACTAAGATTAAGGACGGTTGGGATCCGGAGGCACGCCGTGACGCATCGGGCGTCGGACGCTACCCCTTCACACGTAACTTCACTTTCGGTGCTAACTTTACATTCTAAATCAGAAAGGAGAAAAGAATTATGATTACCAAGATATATCAGTATATTTGCGTTGTCTGCATCATCCTCGGCTTGAGCAGTTGTCTGGACTTGGATCCGAAGGCAGACCTTGGTGACAACCTGGTATGGGGCAAGGCCGACAATTTCCAATTGTTCGCCAACCAGTTCTATGGCTGGACACGCGACTTCCAACAAGGCGCCAACTATGCGTCGGGCGTCAGCGACGGTCCTCACAGCGACTATCGCTCCGACCTGATCTGTACCAGCAGCATCAATACCTATAGTCAGGGAACGAATGCGATTCCTGCCACAGACGGAAACTTCACAACCCTCTACAAGCGCATCTATTATACCAATCTGCTGCTGAAGAATGCAGAGTCGTTTGACAATCAGGCAGCCATTGCCGTTCCCATGGGAGAGGCTCTCTGGTTCCGTGCCTACCTGCACTTCGAGCTGGTGCAGCTCTATGGTAACGCTCAGCTGCTGACCACTCCACTCGACATGGACAGCGAGCGGCTCTATGGCCCTCGTGACGACCGTGGTGCAGTAATCGACCAGATTGTGAAAGACCTCCAGCAGGCAGCTACATTGCTTCCAGCCACACCGTCAGCTGCCGGCCGTCTGTGCAAGGACGCTGCTCAGGCGCTGCTTTCCCGTGTGGCTCTCTACGAGGGCACGTGGCAGAAATTCCACAACAACAATAACGGCCGTGCACAAGAGTTGCTGGGCATCGCTAAAAGTGCTGCTGAGGCCGTGATGAACTCAGGCAACTACAGCCTCTTCTACAACGATCAGCTGGGCAAAGACAGTTACCGTTATCTCTTCATCCTCGAGGATGGCGGACAGTGCAATCCTGCCGGACTTACCAAGAGTGCCAACACGGAGTACATCATGACTACTCGTCACCGCGACGGCGACAAGATGGCTCTGAACATCACTCATGCCATGCTGGCTAACGTGTGCTACCCCACCAGTAAGATGGCTAACCTCTATCTTTGTCAGGACGGTCTTCCCGTTGGAAAATCGAAGGTGTTCCAGGGTTATGCTCAGGCAACAAGCGAATTCATGAACCGCGATAACCGAATGAACGGCACCATGCTGATGCACGGTGAGAAGCATTGGAACAACGACGGTAAGTGGCGCACCGCATGGACTGATGAGGATTTGGCCAATTCGTTGGAGGCTAATGTACGCTCGAACAGTGGCTACCAGACCCGCAAGTGGGCGGTGGAGCGCAAAGTTGATGATTACTACGAGGCAATGGATTATCCTGTAATCCGCTATGCTGAAGTGCTGCTTAACTATGCTGAGGCTGTCTACGAGATGAGTGAGAATATTTCTGACGCCGACCTTGACAAGAGCTTGAATCTGGTTCGTCTGCGTGTGAATCCCGATATGCCTAAGCTCTCTAACTCGTTTGTCAGCTCCAACGGCTTGAATATGCGTGAGGAAATCCGCCGTGAGCGCAGCGTTGAGTTGATTCTCGAAGGCTTCCGTATTGATGATCTGAAACGTTGGGCAACTGCTCCCACGGAGATGCCCCAGGATCAGTTGGGCGTAAAGATGAAGGGCACATGGTTTGAGGCCAACTGGTCAGGTCAGGCCCGCCAACTCAATGCTGATGGCAACATCATCATGTACACCGGCCGTTCGTGGAGCGATAAGCTTTACCTCTATCCGCTTCCAAGCGATGAATTGCAGCTGAACCCGCAACTCGGTCAGAACCCCGGTTGGGAATAGTATTCAGTGAATAGTTATTAGTTAACAGTAAATATATAAGAGTTATGATTATCAAAAATATCAAACATATATTCTGTGCAGGTGTGGTGGGTTGTGTGATGTCGGCATCCCTGGTCTCCTGTGGCGACAAAGAGGCTCCCATAGCTGATCTCCAGCCCGCTTTCTGCCCGGCAACTATCGAGTTTAATCTGCCCGACAACTTGCAGCAGCTGATTTATACCGACGAGACGGGTGCGCGTGTGCTCCCGCTGATTAAAGGCGAGCATGTGTCGCTTCCCTTTACGATGACTCCCGACAACATTACCTATCCGAATGTTGTATGGACTTCCAGTAATCCGGAGATAGCCTCTGTCGACGACCAAGGAAACGTAGACGCATTAAGTGGTGACGGTATCGGCTACAGCATCGTTCAGGTGTCGCCCGTTGGTATGTTCTCGGGCAGCGGTGTCAACTGCAACTTGAAAGTGCGTGTATCCAATTCTCTTGTCAAGGCCGAGAGCATTACGGTCAGCGTCTCAGGTACAGAGGTTTATGCAGGTGAGACCTTGCAGGCGTCAGTAACCATTCTGCCCGAAAATGCAACTTACCGCACGGTGAAGTGGAGTAGTTCGAACGAGTCGGTAGCCACGGTCGATGCCAACGGTGTGATTACAGGTCAGAAGACCTCTGCTATGCGCACACCGGTGACCATCACCGCTACCTCGCTCGATGGCAGCAACATCATTGGCTCGGCCGAGATTACCGTTCTTCAGATTGTTCAGCCGCAGAGTATTACTATCGACCAGAAATATGCAGCACCTAATTACTATTGTGCTATTAATGAGAAGTCGGTCGAACTGGCTTACACGACTGTTCCCGCTGAGTGCACCAAGTCGCTCATCGAGTGGAAGAGCAGCGATGAGACCATTGCAACCGTTGAGGGTGGTATGGTGACGTTCAACCAGACAGGTAATTTCGGTGATGTCATTATCACCGCACGCTGCCCGGAGACAGGCAACGAGTCAAGCATCAAACTGAATCTGGCTGCCGGTCTGATCCGTGAAACCTACCATAACCCGAACCAATACTCTTGGTACAATGCCAAGCAGAGCGGTAACGGTACCTCTTCTTCTCACGAGTGGCACGATGGCTACATCACAATTACCACTTACACGCAGAATGCTACCAACCAGCGTGCCGACATTAAGTGCTGGGATGCCCACACATGGTTCCACGCAGGAAACTACCCGATTTTCGCCTTCCGCATGGATGAGGTGAAGGAGCTCGGTCATGGAATCACCAGCCGTAACATTAACATCGACGCAGTAGGTAAGAGTGCCAGTGGCGCAGACTATAAGGCTATTGCCAATGGTAACAACAAGTATCTGCACGACTATAAGTGCTCTGACGGTTCGCATGTGTTCATCTACGATCTCTCGCAGCAGGCTTGCGGAACAGGCGGTCTGATGCCTACTAATGAGACAGTTGACTTTACCACCTTGCAGATTAAGCATGCCGATATGAGAACTGTTGACCACCAGTTCCAATACAATCTCTATTGGGTACAGACATTTAAGACAATGGCAGATCTTGAGGCCTACGTCAAGGGCGAAGGATTGACCTGGGAAGTGATTAAGTAGTTCCAAGTATAACAGTTCAAAGTTTAAGAATATGATTAGTTTCAAGAATATCATTACGATAGGATTGGTGAGTTGCGCAATATGCGCAACCGCCACCTCCTGCCGCGAGAACGAGTTTGGTGAGGTTGACCTGACCATGCCTGAGGAAAAATATGTTCCCGTAGCCGCAAACTACAGCTATGCGGGTGGGCATTGCGCTATGTTTACCGATGCCGATTTCCAGCGCGTGAAAGCGTCACTCGACAACGGTTCTGCTCCGCAGCCCGTGAAGCAGGAGTTTGACAATCTGAAGAAATCCAATTATGCATTGCTCTCCTATACCGCTACTCCGCAGACAAAGATTGTGCGTGGTGATCCCACTGGCACAGGTTTTGACAAGGAGAATTACGCTTATGCCATGCGCGATGCCGCTGCTGCTTATCAGATGGGTATTCTCTGGCGCCTTACCGGTGACGACCGCTATGCAGCAAAAGTCGTTGAGATTCTGAACGCATGGGCTGTCACTTGTAAGGAGATAGCCTCCAACGATGCCAATCAGGTGTTGGCAGCCGGTGCCCAGGGTATGACCTTTGCCAATGCAGCCGGTATTGTCTACAATTACAGTGGCTGGACTTCTTCGCAGCGTGAGCAGTTCAAGCAGTGGATGATGAGTGTCTTTGCCTCAAAAAACAAGAATTTCCTCGATACCCACACAGGCTCTAACGTATGCGAGGAGCATTATTGGTCGAACTGGGATTTGGTGAACATGTGCTCCTATTTTGCCATTGGTGTGCTGACCGAAAACAACGATATGGTGAATTACGTTGTCAACTATTTCTATCAGGGTGTCGGTAACGGATGCATCAACAAACTTATCCGTGGCACTCATGTCGACCCGCTCGGAACAGGCGAGACCATCTGCCAGAATCAGGAATCGGGCCGTGACCAAGGACACTCAGAGATGTCGATGATGGTTAGTGCCAACCTTGCTCAGATGGCATGGTCGCTCTATCAGGCCAATTCATCGGTGAAGGAACTTGATTTCTTCTCTGCTAAGGATAATGCTCTCATGAAGATGGGCGAGTATGTGGCTCTCTTCAATTTACGTAACGGTACCGATAACGCCAACAAGAACGGATCGTGGCTCGTTACTGCCACTCAGATGCCGTTTACTGAATTCAAGTATTGCATCAACTGTAACTGCCGCGATAAGAACCATGGTGCCACACACACGCAAGCTGCCGACGACAGTGGACGTGGTTCTGTCCGTCCAGGTTGGGAAATTCTCTTGGCACACTACGGTAACACGGCAGGTCATAAGTATATCCAGCAGATGGCCGACAAAATTCGTCCCGAGGGTGGTTCGGGAGAGGGCCTGAATCGTTACGGCGACAATTCTGGTGCCTTCGACCAGCTGGGCTGGTGCACGCTGATGCTTTATAAGTAATTCGCTGATTCTGTATTTATTATAAAAAAAAGTGAAGGTTACAAGCCTTCACTTTTTTATGATGTTTTCTTGTCCTAAAGGGCTGCTCTAGAGATGTAGAGTAGCCCTCCAGCGAGCCAGAAGGCTACTCTACATTCCTATGGAATAGCTTCATTACATTCGATGGTGGCCGCTGTGCTCGCAGCTCATTCGCCATGAAGTCCATATAAGGTGCCACATGGTCAAAATACATGTGGTAGCCTTTGCAAAGATAGTTCAGACCATTCTCTCCGTCCCTTGTGCTGACAAGACGGTTCTTGGGACACTCACCATGACAGGCAAACTCGAAGTTGCACTCACGACATTGTCGTGGAAGTGTTGTTTTCAGTTGGCGGAAACGGTTCTGCTGCTCACCGTAGCTGAAAGTAGCGATGGGCTGGTCGTTGATATTGCCTAACTTGTATTCGGGAAACACGAAATGGTCGCACGAGTAGACGTCGCCGTTGAATTCCATCACAAGCGCATTGCCGCACGAGCGCGCCATAGAACAGACACCTGGCTCCACGCCAACCCAGTTGGCAAGCGTGGCATCGAACAGCTGAACGTAGTACTGACCGACATCTTGGCGAACCCATTCGTCGAAAAGCGCACAAAGGAAATGTCCCCATTGGTCGGGACGAACGCTCTCGGCGGTAACCACGTCGTCGGCAGAACCATCGGTGGCAGGATTTCTGGCAGGTTCGACAATGGGCGTGAACTGAATATAGTGGCAGTCGATGCTTTTGAAAAATCGGTAGAACTCAATCGGATGGTCGGCATTCATGCGGTTCACTACCGCCATTGCGTTCCACTCCACACCGTAGCGGTTGAGCAGTTCGATGCCTCGCATCACACGGTTGAAAGTGCCTTTGCCCTGCCGGTCGCGGCGGTAGGCATCATGGAACTGCTGAGGGCCGTCGATGGAGATGCCCACAAGCCATTGATTGTCTTTCAAAAACCGGCACCACTCGTCGGTGAGCAGCGTACCGTTTGTTTGCAGACAGTTGTCGATGATGTGGTGGCCAGCATATTTACGTTGTAGCTCCAGCGCCTTTTGATAAAATGAGAGTGGCCGTAACAAGGTTTCGCCACCGTGCCAGGTAAACAAAACCTCGCGTTGCGTCTGTGCCTCGATGTATTGCCGGGTGAACCGCTCGAGCAGTTCGTCGCTCATGATGTGGCGTGCGGTTCCTGCATAGAGGTCTGCCTTATCGAGATAATAGCAATATCGACAAGACAAGTTGCACTGTGCTCCCACAGGCTTCAGCATCACATAGAGCGGATGCGAGAAAGGAGAGCACAGTGCATCATCCATAGCTTATAGAGTTGATAAAGAAATTCTTAGTGTTCTATGTTTACTTGACAATCTTTCCCAATGCCTCAGCAGCCTCGTCGTTGAGGTTGATGTTGCGTGTGGTCTTTGCCTCAAGCGAGCCGGCCTTCATGATTTCGGCCATATCGACACCAGTGGCAGACTTCAGAACATCAAAAGCCTGCTTGATGGCTATGGGCACATTGCCGCTCATGGCTGAGATGCCTTGTCCGTCGGCACTGTAGATGTTCACGTCCTTGATGGCCGAGATGGGCTTGGCAATGTTCTCAGCAATCTGTGGCAGAATCTCAATCATCATCTGCGCGATGGCCGCGTTGTTGTATTTCTTATACGCCTCTGCCTTCTTGTCCATAGCCAAAGCCTCAGCCTCACCTTTCTTCTGGATGGCGTAAGCCTCAGCCTCACCTTTTGCCTTGATACCCATGGCCTCCTGTTCAAGACGATAGCGGGCGGCATCGCTCTCTGCGTTCTGAGCCAGTGCGCGCTGCTCAGCCTCGTACTTTTGGGCCTCGGCTATACGCTTGCGCTGCTCCAGGTCTGCGGCTGCGTCAATCTCCACCTTATACTTATCAGCGTCGGCCTTTTTCTCAATCTCGGCAATCAGCGTGTTCTGCTTGATTTCAATCTGCTCTTTCGATAGAATCTGCTGACGGCGTGTCTTCTCAATCTCGGCCTCAACGGTCTTGATGTTGATGGTCTTTTGCTGCTCCTGCTGCTGGATGGCATAAGCTGCGTCGGCGTCAGCCTGAGCGGTGTCGGCCTGTTGTTTCAAGGCAGCACGCTTCAGAGCCAGGTCGTTGTTCTTGATGGCGATGGCGGTGTCAGCATCAACGCGGGCATCGTTGGCTTCCTTGTCGGCGTGTGCCACCTGAATCTTCACGTCGCGCTCGGCATTGGCACGGTTAATCGATGCGTCTTTCTTGATTTTTGCCGTATTGTCGGCACCCAGATCGTGAATAAGTCCTTCCTTGTCGGTCACATTCTGGATGTTGCACGAAATAATCTCGATACCCAGTTTGTTCATGTCGGGCGAGGCTTTTTGCATCACTTGGTCGGAGAAGCCGTCGCGGTCGGTATTGAGCGAGCGCAGGTCGAGCGTTCCGATAATCTCACGCATATTACCCTGCAACGAGTCTTTCAGCTGGTCGGCAATCATGGGCGGAGTCATGTTCAGGAAGTTCTTTGCTGCTAAGCGCGTTCCCTCGGGGGTAGGAGTAACGCGAATCTTTGCGACTGCATCAACGTCTACATTGATGAAATCATTGGTAGGTACGCTCTCCTCTGTTTTGATGTCGACGGTTACCTGGCCTAGATACACCTTGTCGAGACGTTCGAAGAAGGGTACTCTGATTCCTCCCGAGCCTATCAGAACTCGCGGCTCGCGGCTGATACCAGAGATGATATAGGCATACGAGGGCGGTGCCTTCACGTAAGAGATAAGAAGGAATAACACGAGGAACACTACTACGAGTGCGACAATCATGACAATAGTTGTTGTTTCCATATTTGCAATAATTACTTAGTTATACTTTCTTTACGGTTGATGCTGGATTGGATGGATTTGAGGGACTCAGATTCTTGCGCATGGTAAGAATATTCTTTCCGTCGATACGCTCATAGTTTACCGAGTCCATCAGTTGCCGGACGAGAAGGATGCCCATTCCGCCGATTCTGCGCTCCTCAACGGGTTGGCTGATGTCGGCCTTGGGAACGTCGGTGGGCGCAAAGGCTGAACCAGAGTCAATGACCACAAACTTAAGTCTATCTGTGCTGGCCTCGGCCACAACTTCGATGTCGCCAATAGCCTCTTCAGGATATGCATAGTTGATAACGTTGACGACAACCTCCTCGAGGGCAAGCCGCATTTTTATGATTAATGAGGAATTGAGTCCTAACCGTTCGCCAACCATCTTTACAAATTCCCCTAATTGCGGCACTTCTGACATCTGGTTTTTAAGATGCAGTTCTTCGTGCAGCACGCACTCCCCTTTCTCTTCCGGCTCGTAGCGCAAAGCGAGCATTGTCAGGTCGTCGCTTTGCTCGGCGCCGTCGGCGAAACTGTCGACTTCGGCTTTCATCTCATGCAACAATTCGTCGGGAGTAGTCAAGTTTTGTTTGCAACACTGCTCGAGTCTTTCCATCACACGCGGCAAGCCCAGCAGTTCGCGTTTGGTATTGCGCGCCTCGGTCAATCCGTCGGTATAGAGGAAGACTGAGGTTCCAGGCTGCAGCGTTACTTCCTGACTTCTGTATTCCACATCATCGAAGATGCCTACAGGCAAGTTGGGCTTCGCAGACAGTTTTTTAACTTCGTGCTCTATCATGATCGGGCAGTCGTGTCCTGCGTTGCAATATCGCATCCGGCCTGTAGGAAGGTCAAGCACACCAATGAAAAGCGTGACGAACATGTTGGTGTTGTTGTTCTGACACAAAGCCACATTGATAGTGCTTATGATGCGAGCGGGATTCGACTCATGAGTTGAGCAGGCTCTGAACATGGAGTGGGTGACAGCCATTACCAAGGCTGCCGGAATACCCTTGCCACTCACGTCTCCAATGCAGTAGAACAATTTCTCATCACGCACGAAGTAACAGTATAAGTCGCCACCTACCTCTTTTGCCGGCACTTGGAAGCCTCGCGTGCTGATGTCGGGCGACAAGACGGAGTTGCTGTTCTTGTTCCAGCCTTCTTCCATCATGGATTTCTGAATGTTGCTAGCCACGTGTAATTCGCTCCCCATGCGTTCTTTTTCAAGATCAGCGGCTCGAAGCTGTTTCTCTCCTTTGGCAAAGCGGTGAAGGATGAACCCTAATACTAACAGGCCTGCCAACATCATCAACAAAATCCAAAACCGCATCTGATAGAGTTTGCCGTAAACCTCGTCGTCGTAACAGGTAACGGCAACCTGCCAATAGGGCTTGTCCTTCTGTGAAGTGTAGAAGACGTATGCTTTCGAGTCGTCACGCCCGTCGGTAAACAGAACAACTTTGCTTCTGCCACTACGGCTTGTCTTTTTCTTTGTCGTACTGTCGTTGATGAGCTTGACAATGCCCTTGACGTCATCACGCGTATCATGACGGCTGTCATAACCGGCAATCAGGTCGCCTTTCTGAGTGAGTATCATATTAAATGACGATGGGAATATATGCCGGGTATTCAACGTGTCGGCCAGCCAGTCGAGAGATAAATCTAAGCCCAACACTCCCACAACCTTTCCTTGATCGTCGGTCAGAGGGTGGGAATAGGTAGAAAGATAGATGATAGAATCGCTTTTGTACTCATAAGGATCGCTCCATAAGTCACTATTCTCATGCCAGGCCTGTAGGAACGAAGGATTCTTCGTATAGTCATGGTTTTTGTTGGCAATCTGCTCTGTCAGGATCTTGTCGCCCGAGCGGTAAGCATAGGGCTCGTAAAGTTCACCTTTTTCTTTGTAGTAATAAGGAACGAATGCGATACATCCGCCAATGATGTTCTGATTGGATTCAATCATGCGGCGCGTCACATTCATCATTGAGTCGGCATTTTTCAGATTCTGTCTGATATCCCACATATGCTCTTGCAGTGTCTGTTCGGTGCTGTTCAGTGTGTTGTTAATCAGGTTCATCTTCGCCATCAGCTCACTTTCTGCACGGTGCTCAAGTTCTTGTTCCAATAATCCGCGCGTGTAATAATACTGGACGGCAGAGATTAGTTCCAACAGAATGGCTGCCACGATAATGACGCCAAGGCTGGAGGTCAGCTTCGGTTTAATCTTAGTCAGTTGTTTCAAACGTTGTGTCATAGGCATAATGACAGATAGTTATGAATATTGTTTTGTTCTTTTTACCATCATGGTGAGAATTCCTGAAAACCTCACACGTGTGAAAGCTGAAGTTAGTAATTGCAAAGATAATCAAAAATCTTAATAACCTCATCATCTCTTACCTTATTTTTTAAGTTTTTGTAAGCATTGTCGAGATTTACCAAGAAATTGTTTATCTTTGCATCATCCTATTATGATAAGGATGGAATAAAATAGAAAAAAGAGTTATACTAACACATTAAAATTAAATGAAGATGAAAAAGAGTTTGTTATTATTTGCCTTTTTGGTACTATCTACATCCTTTGGATGTGCGGAAGAAAAACAACCGGTAAAAAAGTCGTCGTTCGATGAAATAGTTGCCAGCAGAAGAAGTGTGCGCAAGTACGATGCAACTAAAACTATCTCTGAGGCAGAGGTGCGTCAGCTGATTGCAACAACACAAGAGGCGCCTTCATGGGCAAACCAGCAGTCCACACGGTATTATGTGGCCATGAGCAAGGAAAAGGTTGACGCCGTGAAGGAAATGGTGGGACGTAACAAGCAGAACATTGCAGGGGCACCTGTGGTCATAGTCTCTACCTACGTAAAAGGTAAATCGGGATTTTTTGCAGGCAATCCTACCAATGAGATCGGCGACGGATGGGGCGCCTACGACAATGGACTTAGCAACGCATATCTCATTCTGAAGGCACGTGAGATGGGATTCGATACGCTCATCATGGGTATGCGCGATGCCGAGAAGATAAGAGAGTTGTTCGGAATTCCTGCCGAGGAGGCCATTATGGCTGTCATATCGTTAGGTTATAGGGTTAACGACCCCATACGCCCTCAGCGCAAGGCTCTTGACGACATTCTGAAGTTCTACTAAATGGCTAAACTCCTTGCGCATGTGCTGGCGAATATACCTCAGGTAGAACGACTTTTAGTCGGGGGGACGATGCGTATGGAACAGCATGAGAATCGTCATAATCTCATCGTCGGACATGCGACAGGGACAGTTACGATGGCGTTGCCCTGGCTCTTGTAGACTATGTTTCCTGAGCTCTGGAGCAAATTATTTGCAGAATTCGTCGGGGATACAGAAAATACTATAATATATATGTGAGTTCGACGAATTCACGTTAACTTGAAACCGGCAGCTCAGCAGCCCTCATTCGTCACTAAACCTTGCTATCGCCTGACGGATAATGGCTTATGCTTGGTGACACTTGTCTTTCTGCCGTCACGATGCCTTCACACGCATTTTATAATCGATGCCTGATTACCCTCTAACTAGTTAATCAATGAAGGTCTAATCAGGCATTAATTAGCGTGTAACTAGGCATCAATTAGAGCATTATCAGGCATTAATTAGAGCATGATCAGGCATTAATTGCAATTTCCACAAGGATTAGGAGGATCATGGGGACAGGTTTGAATATTTCTTTCAAATAGTTCATTCTGCCGCTCCTTTCGGAGCACAAGAATGTCGAGAGGGTTGGCCATTCCGTTCTTGATGAATGGAAATGCCATCGTTCTAACACCGCCGTATGCCTCAGACGATATTATATTTATGTATATAGATTGGTCTGCCATAGTATCATGTGCGGTTTTCCATTATACATCGCAAAGATACATTATTATTCCATTCCTGCAAAATAATTTCCATATAAAATGGAACTCGCAAACAGGGAAATGTGTGTTCATTCTAATCTTATGTTTTGTTATTCTTGAATAGTATAGTCAACAAAAATAGAGCCATACTTGATGTTGCGAATTCTGTAAGAATGATCATATAGCAATACAAGAAGAGGATTTCTATGAGTTTCTGTTAAATTAAAATATAACGTTGATTCGTATAGAGAGTCTTTCACTTCTCGTATTTTTATTGAATGAGGAAGACCATTCATCATGCTATTGCAATAAGTGCTATCAGAATAAAGAACCATATTTGACATAAACAGTTCGCTATATCCGTCCTGATTCAAATAGTATTCTCCATTTTTCTTAACGAACACAATTGTTTTATCCGATGTTACTATTCCTTTAAAAATAGTTGTATCTGCGCGATATTCATATTTTTTTATTTTTGCCTTTTCTGCAATAACAATTGAGTCTTTTTTATATTTCACAGAATAGTATTCCACATCGATATTAGGAATAAAAATATCTTCATTCCTAATATTGGTTTTGTATTCGCATGAGAATAATACATATAAAGACAAAAAGAGCCCAACAATTCTAATAATTATATTCCTTTTCATAAAAATCAAGTTTTTGGTCAATGTATTTTTTAAAGTCAGGAAAAATTTTCATCAGTTCATTAACTGTATTGTAATAATTACCAGTTCCTTTTAATTTACTCCGTTCAGCTTTTAAAAGATCTTTATGTTGCTGCTTTCCAGACTCTTTATTCCACTCTTTTCTAACATCATGAAAGTCACCAGTTTTAATATACTTTTCTAAAACTTCAGAATAGATAGATAGGTGAATACAAAACTCATGACAAATAGTCTCTAATAGCTCATAAGTTCCCAATTGTGCATCGATTATTACATCAAATCTTGGTTTGTTTTCATTTGTTGAATTTAGCTGTGTTTGTCCATTTACAATTCCCACACCATTTGACAACATTGCAGCCTGTTCTCCTAAATTCGTATAATCAAATTCATGGATATACAAATCATAATCAGAATAACGGCCATTGCCTTTTACTCCGAAAACTGTACTTCCTTTTGGAGTAAAATCAGCTAATATTTGACGTCCAAAAGTTGTTTTCCCAAACACTATCATTGCCTGTCGGAATTCTGTTGGACTTCTATAATAAGTAGTTCCATTACTGGTAACATGAGCTGGTATAACTTTTCTCCCATCCGGATCAAACGCATTAATCGGATTATTTCCGCAATACACATACGGACTGATATTATAATACTTCTCGCACAGCGGGTCCATGGTTCTCCACATAGTCAATGCCCCGTCGTAGTGTCGTGCGCCATAGTCGTACCAGTCGAGGCCAAGCATGCGGTCCAGCTCCTTGCCGTTGTACTTATACCGCTGCACATCGCCGCCCGTCGACTCTGCTATCAGACCGCCATAGGGATAGTAGTGGTTCACCTGCTCCACCTGCCCGCTGACGTTGGCCACCACGCGGTTGTTGCCCAGATGGTCTTTCAGGTAGAAATGATACACCGGCTGGTTGCTGCTGTCGAAAGTAATATATCCACCCTCTATGAGAATCGTCTTCAACGTGCCGTTCTCGTAAACGTAGTTGCCGCAATAGTCAATGAGAGTTGAATCCTGTTCCAGTTCCTCACCGACATAATAGCCCTTGCGGAGCAACGTCCCCGCAGCATCATAGGTATAGTGGATATAAGAACCGTCCATAAACATGATTTCTTTTGGCAAATTTAGAAAAAATATCATTATTGGCTAAAAAGATAGTTCTGTCCCATGATAACACTATCCATTTTATAGAACAAAGAATCATCCAACTTCACCCTTAAATGCTTCTCAACAACATCTTGAGAGAAAAAAACAATGCCCAAATCTTTCCTATAAGTGTTTTTGAGGCAGATTACATTATATGTAAAAGTTTCTTTAGGCTTTATTTTTTTTATGAATGTATATCCAATCGTAGCATCTTGATTATTCAACAATCCTTCATAATAGAACTGAAGGAGACTGAAATCTCCATGTACTTTGAAAAAGAAATCGTGTATAATGTCTGTAGCTTTGTTACATGATGCTATCGGTGAAACCCAAGTGATATAATTCTTGTCAGAATTGTTTGTAATCATGTAACTGGTCATTCTATAGACTATGCCACCTATATGACTTTGCCATTCCATGTGTACAGTATCTACTTTTATCACATCTTGCGAGAATGAAGTGAAAAAAGGGAAAAGCAGTAAATATATCACTAATTTAAATCTCATTATTCCTGCATGTTTATAATGGTTTCTTGCTTAGATTTTAATATCATTTCTTTTAAAATAGTATTCAGTTCTTTTAAACCTATTAAAGGTGTTTGGTGACTAGCACCGTGATGGTCTCCTCCATTTAAGATATAAAGAAGAGCATGGCCATTCCCCAGCCTGCCGCAAACATAAGCAGAATCACTAACGCTTTTTTTATCATCTTTATTTCACTCCTTTCTGTTTGTTATTTATTCTTTTTTTTCGAGGCCATTTATAGAAATCGCAATAACATTATGTGGGTAAGAAATACGCTTTATACTATATGGCTCTTCTATTCCTGGACAGTTATCTTTTATTTGTTGATTACTAAAAATCCTAACACCTCTGATGACATTATGACAATCACTACAGTCAAGTGTTGGGCTGATTTCTTTGTAAAGCACTATCGTAAAAGAATGATTTGGCTCCAAATATTTGACAAAACAATCTTTTGGCGCACTGGGATGCCACCAATCCCCTACCATTTCAGGCTCGGTTCCTATATTAAAAATGGAGAAATCGCCTTTTGGCTTCATTAAATAGTACTTGATGGCTTTGCGGTAATCTTGCCCATAGTCTTGACTATCGAACCATATCCACAAAGCTTCACTATCGGTGTTTTCTATTGTAACTATAATTTGTAATACTTGACAAGTAGCGTGGTTTACCACAATGGTATCTACCTTTTTGTCAAATGCGAATGCAGATTGTGATGTTATCAGCAATAGCATAAACAATACTTTTATAGTCCTCATTTTACTTTTATATAAAAGAAACATTAATTTATTCATAGATTTACTTGTTTAAGTGATACAAAAAAATCTAAGGGACAAGTCTTGATTTTTCTTCCAAATAGTTCATTCCACCGCTCCTTTCGGAGCACAAGAATGCAGAGAGAGAATTGGCCATTCCGCTCTTGCCGAACGGAAATGCCATCGTTCTAACACCGCCGTATGCCTCAGACGATATTATATTTATGTATATAGATTGGTCTGCCATAGTATCATGCGCGGTTTTCCGTTATACAGGGCAAAGATATACTTTTATTCTTATACTTCCAAATTTTCCAGAAGGGGAAAAGGGAACTAACGAAAGAGAATTATCAGAACCGTCCCCCTGATCCCACCTTATCATAATCAGTTGACGTGAAAACAAAAAACATGTGGTAAAAGAATTTTCTACA
>JAEEGG010005340.1_pt1 | contig 30616 bp, 26 predicted proteins | sample 9134161 | NCBI WGS metagenome assembly JAEEGG01 (sample SAMN16246543, study PRJNA631951) | gut metagenome | biome: gut microbiome; feature: rumen; material: CR-attached | host: Bos | place: Iran: Karaj | collected 2018-10
AGCGCGAGCAGAGCGGCGTGGTCTCCTCAATCTCGTAGAGGTCCAGATGGGCATTATCGTGGCAATAGACCTCGATGACCTGGGTGGTGAGGAAGCGCTGCTTGTCGGCAGCATGGTCGTTGATGATGATGGTGGCATCGCTGCCCTGCTCCATGACGATGAGCACGCGGCGGTTCATCATCGTGGCGGCAGTGCCACGCAGCCAGTTGTCCACCACGATGGGGTCGTCCACCTTCGTGTTCTTGGGCACATACACCAGCAGGGCATCGTGCACCAAGGCTGTGTTGAGCGCCGTGATGGCATCGGTCTTGTCCGCCACCTGATGGTAGTAGGGCGCCACGTCGATGGGCGCGTCCTTTATATTATATATGTACGCGGAAGGATTGACCGTCAGTGGCGACAGCGAGATGCCATAGTTGGGGGCGAAGGCGGCATCCACGTCCGTGTATTTGTAGCGCTCCACCTTCTTCGAGGGGAAGCCCACACGCTGGAATGCCTCAAAAGCCTCGTCGCGCACGGCGTTCATCACCGCACAGCTCTTCCCCTTGATCAGCTCGCCCGCCTCGCGGTATAGTTCTATGTACTGCAACTCGCTCTTCATGCCAGTTCCTCTTTAATCCAGTCGAAGCCCTGTTCCTCAATCTGCCGCGCCAGTTCAGCCGTGCCCGTCTTCACAATCTTTCCACCGATGAGCACATGCACGAAGTCCGGACGGATGTAGTCGAGCAGACGCTGATAGTGCGTGATGACGATGGCGCTCGTCTCCTCCGTGCGGAGCTTATTAAAGCCCTCCGCCACGATGCGCAGCGCATCCACATCCAGACCCGAGTCCGTCTCGTCCAAGATGCAGAACGTCGGCTCCAGCATCGCCATCTGGAAAATCTCGTTGCGCTTCCTTTCACCCCCCGAGAAACCCTCGTTCACCGAGCGGTTCATCAGCTTCTGGTCAATCTCCACCAGCTTCCGCTTCTCCCTCATCACCTTCAGGAAGTCCGTCGATTTCAGCGGCTCCTTCCCCAAAGCCTCACGACGGGCATTCACCGCCGCCCGCATGAAGTTCGTCATGCTCACACCCGGAATCTCGATGGGTGCCTGGAACGACATGAAGATGCCGGCATGCGCCCGCTCCTCCGTGTTCATCGCCAGCAGGTCCTGCCCGTTGAACGTGATGCTGCCCTCCGTCACCTCATAGTTCGGATTGCCCACAATCACATTGCTCAGCGTCGACTTGCCCGCACCGTTCGTGCCCATCAGCGCATGAATCTCCCCGTCGCGAATCGTCAGGTCGATTCCCTTCAATATTTCCTTCTCGCCAACCTTGGCGTGCAGATTCTTGATTTCTAACATATTCCCAAGTTCTTTTTCGCCTGCAAAGTTACGACTTTTTTCCGACACAACAAAGAAAAGGGCCACCCGACTCACTCTCGGATGCCCCTTTTCATTTTCAACTTTCAGGTTTTAATTTTCAACTTTCAATTTTCAACTTTCAACTCCCCTAGTCTCCGTCGGGATCATCCACAAGGGTGCCGCCGCCACCCGCATCCGTGCATACCACTTCCTGATGACAGGCCCATCCGTCGCTTCGTGGAACCTCCTTCGAGGTTGTCCACTCTCTTTCATTTTCTTTTTTGCCATGTTTTTTGAGTTTGTTTATTATGAAAAATAAAAAGCTCCCACCCCTATTGGGAGTGAGAGCCTTTGATGATGTTCCTGATTCTGTGAACATTCACCAATGCCTTGTGGATTATTTACCTTTCACCTGCTCCACCGTATAGCCTGCACCGCGTAACAGCTGGATGACGCCGTGTTCGCCTATCAGATGACCTGCGCCGAAGACGAACATGGTGGGAGCTTTCTGCATGGCGTCCTTCATGCGGGGCAGCCATTTCTCGTTGCGTTTTTGAAAGAGGGCAGGGTTTGATGCAAGCGACTTCTTCCAGAAATCCATGTTGGCGAAACTCTTGTAATTCTTCAGGCACCAATAGGTGACGGACTGTTTCAAGACTTCCATCTCATCGATTGTTGCCTTCAGTCGCTGGTCGTAGTTGTTGACGATGGACATGAGCGAATCGACTTGCGCATCCATGTTCTTCATCAACTGTTCCTGCACCTTGGCGATACTGTCCTGATAGAGTGCCTCATCGAGTTGTCCCATTTCCATGCCGCGTAATTTGGCTCGCAGAATACATGTCACGTCGATGGGTGCACTCTGGCTGTTCGATTTCGGACCATACTTCAGGGCTTCCTGTGTCATGTAAGTGGTCAACATAACTGTGAACAACATGGGCTGGAAGTTCAACAGCGGCTTCATGGCAGAGTCGGTCAGGTGCACGTGTACCACCTCGAACATTCTGCTATCCAGCGCTTCACCCTGCTCCTTGCTCAGCACATCGAAGATGGTCTTGCCTTCGGGAAGCAGCATCAATTGTTGTCCAGTACGGTTCAACTCGTCCATGTTCCCCTGATCCGAGATGTCAAACTCTGTATAGAACTGCTGACATTGTGCTTCCGCCTCCGTATATTCGGGTGTATAGTCAAGCACCGCGCCGTGCAGCGTGTGAATCGTGCCGAGCATATACGACGGCTCTTCCTGTCCTCCGCCGCTGATGCGGAAGAGAAACTGCGCGTTGGCTGTCAGTGCCATGATGCCCAACAGGATGGTTAGGATAGTTTTCTTCTTCATATTCTTTTATTGGATTGGTTAGCCACAGTGTTGTGGCATAGGTCAACGACGGCTAGCCCACCGTTCCTTCGAGGGAGACGCTGAGGAGCTTCTGGGCCTCGACGGCGAATTCCATGGGGAGCTTGTTGAGCACGTCCTTGGCATAGCCGTTGACGATGAGGCCGACGGCTTCCTCGGTGGAGATGCCACGCTGGTTGCAGTAGAAGAGCTGGTCCTCGTTGATCTTCGAGGTGGTGGCTTCGTGCTCGACGGTGGCGGTGTTGTTGTGGATGTCCATATAAGGGAAGGTGTGGGCTCCACATTGACTGCCCAAAAGTAGAGAATCACAGGATGAGTAGTTGCGTGCTCCATCAGCCTGCTTACCCACCCGGACGAGTCCTCGGTAGGAGTTCTGCGACTTGCCTGCCGAGATGCCCTTGGAGATGATGGTGGAACGAGTGTTCTTGCCGATGTGAATCATCTTCGTGCCAGTGTCAGCCTCCTGATGATTGTTGGTGACCGCCACTGAATAGAACTCGGCCTGGCTGTTGTCGCCACGCAGCACACACGAGGGATATTTCCACGTAATGGCGGAACCCGTCTCGACTTGTGTCCACGAGAGTTTGCTGTTCGCACCACGCAGGTCGCCCCGCTTGGTGACGAGGTTGAGCACTCCGCCCCGACCTTCTGCATCGCCCGGATACCAGTTCTGCACGGTCGAGTACTTCACCTCGGCATTGTCCATCACCACAATCTCGACGATGGCGGCATGGAGCTGGTTCTCGTCGCGCATCGGCGCCGTGCATCCCTCGAGATAGGAGACGTAGGAACCCTCGTCGCAAACGATGAGTGTGCGCTCGAACTGACCCGTGTTGCGGGCATTGATGCGGAAGTAAGTGGAGAGCTCCATGGGACAACGCGTGTTCTTCGGAATATATACGAAAGAACCGTCGGAGAACACCGCGCTGTTGAGCGCCGCAAAGTAATTGTCCTTGGGCGGCACGACGCTGCCCAGATACTGACGGACAAGGTCGGGATGGTTCTTCACCGCCTCGCTGATGGAGCAGAAGATGATGCCCTTTTCGGAGAGTTTCTCCTTGAAAGTGGTCTTGACGGATACGGAATCCATCACGGCATCGACCGCAGTGCCCGACAAGGCAAGACGTTCTTCAAGAGGAATGCCGAGTTTGTCGAAGGTCTTCATCAGCTCAGGGTCAATCTCTTCCACGCTCTGAGGTCCTTTCTTGCTGTTGGCGGTCGGGTCGGCATAATAGGAAATAGCCTGATAGTCAATCTCCGGCAGATGCACATGACCCCACGTGGGCTGTACTTGGGTGAGCCAATAGCGGTAAGCCTCCAGGCGGAACTGCAACAGCCAGTCGGGTTCGCCCTTCTTCTCAGAGATGAGGCGAACCACGTCTTCGTTCAAACCCTTTTCGATGATTTCAGTGTGCACGTCAGTGGTGAAGCCAAACTCATACTTCTTCTCAGCCACACTGCGTACAAACTCATTCGTTCTGTTCGTTCCCTGTTCTTTCTCGTTCTTCTCGCTCATTCTTTCTTCTTCGACGGTATGATTTTCTCCGTAGCCTTGTCCACCACAGGCTTCAATCCATACTTGGGTTCACAACCATTGGCCACCTCCGTCTGGTCAGTCACCAGCAAGATGTCTGGGATGACCACCTGTGTGGCGTGCTTCATCTGATAATAAAGATCCGTACGCTCTCCCAACTTCTGCGGCTTAAAGCCTGCATTGCTGGCAATGAAATCGAAGAGGTTGAGTGCCACACTGAGAATCACAGCATAGCAAACCACACCCACCAATGCACCGATGATACGGTTCAGGAAATTGAGCTTGAGCTTCTTGAAGAATTCTGTCAAGAAAGCGGCAATCCATCCCAAAGCCAGTGGTACGATGATGACGATGAGCACAAAAGCGATGAGTCTTCCGAAACCGATGCTGGCACCTGTCTTGTCTGCCAAGAAGTCGCCAAATTGATGATAGAGTGTGGCGGCGATGAGCAATCCGACCGCCACACCCAGAAAGTGTGCCACTTGCTTGAAGGCGCCTTGCTTGAAACCAATTACGGCACCAACAATCAACACGATATAGATGAGTATATCCATACCCTAATTACTTACTTTAAAGTTTTGCCTTCACTTCCACCTCAGTGTAAGTTTCCAGCACATCACCCTCGCGAATGTCATTGTAGTTGACGATGGAGATACCGCACTCGAAGTCGCGACCAACCTCCTTCACATCGTCCTTGAAACGCTTGAGGGCAAGAATCTCGCCAGTGTGCACCACGATACCGTCGCGCACCACACGTACCTTGTCGTTGCGGTGAACCTTTCCTTCGGTCACCCAACAACCAGCCACCGTGCCGACCTTCGTGATGTGGTAAACCTGACGCACATCCACCTGAGCCGTCACCTCCTCCTTGAGCGTCGGAGCCAACATGCCTTCCATTGCGTCCTTCACCTCCTCGATGGCATCATAGATGATAGAGTAGAGGCGAATATCCACGCCATACTGCTCTGCCAAACGACGGGCAGCAGCCGATGGACGTACCTGGAAACCAATGATGATGACATTCTCTGAAGCGTGTGCCAACTCCACATCGTTCTCGCTGATCTGACCCACAGCCTTGTGGATGACATTTACTTGAATCTTCTCTGTGGAGAGCTTGATAAGTGAGTCGGAGAGTGCTTCGATAGATCCGTCCACGTCGCCCTTCACCACCAAGTTGAGTTCCTTGAAATCGCCCAATGCGATACGACGACCAAGCTCGTCGAGCGTCAGACGTGTCTGGGTACGCAGCCCCTGTTCACGCTTCAACTGCTCACGCTTGTTACAGATTTCGCGAGCCTCCTGCTCAGTCTCCATCACGTGGAAAGTGTCACCTGCAGTTGGCGCACCATTCAAACCGAGAATCACGGCTGGTTCGGCAGGCAAAGCTTTCTCGATGCGCTGACCACGTTCGTTGAACATGGCCTTGATACGGCCGTAGTGTGTACCAGCCAGCACGATGTCGCCCTGATGGAGCGTACCATTCTGCACGAGCACGGTTGCCACATAACCACGTCCCTTATCCAATGTTGACTCAATGATGGAACCTGTTGCCTTGCGGTTAGGGTTCGCCTTGAGGTCGAGCATCTCAGCCTCCAGCAGCACCTTATCCATCAAGTCTTCCACACCAATACCCTTCTTGGCACTGATGTCCTGACTCTGGTACTTACCGCCCCATTCCTCCACCAAGAGGTTCATGGCGGAGAGCTGTTCCTTGATCTTGTCTGGGTTAGCACCTGGCTTATCAATTTTGTTGATGGCAAAGACCATGGGTACGCCTGCTGCCTGAGCATGTGCAATCGCCTCCTTGGTCTGAGGCATCACGTCATCGTCGGCAGCAATGATAATGATGGCGATATCGGTTACTTGAGCACCACGGGCACGCATAGCAGTGAATGCTTCGTGACCTGGGGTGTCGAGGAAGGTAATCTTACGACCATCCTTTAATTTAACCTTGTAGGCACCAATGTGCTGTGTGATACCACCCGCCTCACCGGCAATCACGTTAGTGTTGCGGATATAGTCAAGGAGTGATGTCTTACCGTGGTCAACGTGACCCATCACCGTGATGATAGGTGCACGTCTTTCGAGATCTTCCTCCTTATCTTCCACTTCTTCGATAGCGTTGGACACCTCACCCGACACATATTGTGTGGTGAAGCCGAACTCCTCAGCTACAATGTTGATGGTTTCAGCATCCAGACGCTGATTAATGCTCACCATCATACCGATAGACATACAAGTTGCAATGACTTGATTGACAGAAATGTCCATCATCGTCGCAAGTTCGTTGGCAGTTACGAACTCTGTAATCTTCAGCACTTTGCTTTCTGCACTTTCAGCCATTTCCTCTTCAGCCATACGCTCGTGGATAGCCTGACGCTTGTCCTTGCGGTACTTCACGCCCTTCTTTTCCTGCTTGGCTGTGAGACGTGCCAACGTCTCCTTTACCTGCTTTGCCACTTCCTCTTCAGTCAGTTCCTGTGGCTTTGGAGGCTGTTTCTTCTTGTTCTTCTTTTTACCTTGACCCTGTTGCTGAGCCTGCTGCTGAACCTTCTGCTGCTGGTTATTGTTCTGCCCCTGCTTGCCACCTTGCTTCTTGCCTTGACCTTGCTGGTTCTGACCATTGTTCTGCTTGGCAGCGGCATCAATGTCAACTTTGTTGCTCTTGATGCGGTTGCGCTTCTTCTGGGCATTTTGTCCGTTCTGACCCTGTGCATCGCCCTGCGCCTGCTGACGCTCTTTACGGCGTTCAGCCTTACTCTTGCGATCAGGACGTGTCTTGCTGTTCAGACTCGACAAATCGATGAAGCCCACCTGCTTGAACTGTACACCTGCCTCAGCTGGTGCTGCCAAATGATAGACACCATTCTCGTCCTGTTCCAGACGGTCTGCTGGAGTTTGCTTGCCCTTCTTCTTGGTAGATGGCTCACTCGTCGCAGCCTCTTCCACTTTTGCAGGCTTTTCCGGCTCGGCTGGTGCAACGGTTGCAGCAGGTGCTTCGTCAGCCGCCTTCTTTGCCTCAGCTTCAGCAACAGGAGCCACTTCTGGCTTGGGAGATTCAGCAACGGGCTTCTCCTCCTTCTTGGGAGCAGGTGCAGCCTTCTTTTCGGGCTTGGGTTCCTCCTTCTTCAGATCGTTGATGTTGCCAACAATCTTCAGTTGAGGCTTCTTGGCTGCCTTTTCTTTCTCAAGGCGCTCTTTTTCCAAGCGTTCTTTTTCCTCACGGGCTGCCTGCTGCCGTTCCTTCTTCTCCTGCTGTTCCTTTACCTTCTGGTTCTGGATCTTTTGCTTCGTCTCGGCGTTCTGCTTCATGTCCTCGCCGAACTCCTTTTGGAGCAGCGCATATTGCTCGTCCGTGATTTTGGCGTTTGGCGTCGCGTCTTGTAGCGCCAAACCCTTCTTTTGCAGGAATTCAGCCACGGTGTTGATTCCTACATTCAGTTCTTTTAATGCTTTGTTCAGTCTTACTGCCATATAGACTTATTTAATTGTACATGAGATTATTCTTCAAATTCAGCCTTCAAAATGCGGAGCACTTCGTCCACAGTATCCTCTTCGAGGTCGGCCTTCTCAACGAGCATTGCACGTGGAGCACCCAGAACAGCCTTTGCTGTATCCAGACCGATGCCCTTGATAGCGTCAATGATCCAAGGTTCGATTTCGTCTGTGAACTCATCCAGATAAATGTCTTCCTCGTCAGGCTCTTCGCCGTTCAGTTCACGGAATACGTCAATAGTGTAGCCTGTCAGCATACTTGCCAACTTGATGTTGTCACCATTCTTACCAATAGCGAGACTCACTTGGTCAGGCTGCAGATACACCTCTGCCTTTTTCTTCTCATCGTCAAGCGTGATAGAAGATACGGCAGCAGGACTGAGTGAACGCTGGATGAACAGCTTGATATTGCTCGTATAGTTGATGACATCGATGTTTTCGTTGTGCAACTCACGCACGATACCGTGAATACGGCTACCCTTTACACCTACGCAGGCACCTACAGGGTCGATACGTTCGTTGTAGCTCTCTACAGCAATCTTGGCACGCTCGCCAGGGATGCGGGCAATGCGCTGTACGGTAATCAGACCATCGTTGATCTCAGGCACTTCTTGCTCCAACAGACGGCGCAAGAACTCTGGAGAGGTACGTGAGAGGATAATCTTAGGATTGTTGTTCAGGTTGTCCACTCGGAGCACCACAGCGCGAGCTGTCTCACCCTTACGGAAGAAGTCGCCAGGAATCTGCTCGCTCTTTGGCAGAAGCAGTTCATTGCCCTCATCATCAAGCAGCAGCATCTCGCGCTTCCAGATCTGATACACCTCACCGCTCACAATCTGCCCCACTTTGTCCACATACTTGTTGTAGAGGTTGTCGTGCTCCAAATCAAGAATCTTGCTTGCCATCGTCTGACGCAGCGTCAGGATTGCACGGCGACCAAATTTAGCGAATTCCACCTTCTCACTTACTTCTTCACCCACTTCGAAGTCCTTGTCAATCTGCTGTGCCTCTGACAGGCTGATTTCCGCATTTTCGTTCTGCACCTCACCATCTTCCACCACCACACGATTACGATAAATCTCGAAGTCACCTTTGTCAGGGTTCACAATCACATCGAAGTTTTCGTCCGAGCCATACGTTTTTTGCAATACGCTGCGGAAACTGTCCTCAATCACACTCACCAGAGTGGTTCTGTCAATGTTCTTGGTCTCCTTGAAGTCCTTAAAAGTGTCTATCAAGTTGACACGTTCTGAAATTTTCTTTGTAGCCATTTTATTTATTTGTCGTTTATCATTTTTCAATTTATCACTTAGCGAAGCGCTACTTAAAATCAATGATGTTCTTTACCCACTTCACGTCGCCATAACCAAACGCCTTGTCCACTTCCACCATCTGAGGGCGCTTCTTCCCCTCTATCTTCTGCTTTTCAATCACCGTCACCACAAAGCCCTTCTCGTCAGCACTCTTCAATGCACCCTCCATCTTCTTTCCATCAGCCGTCAGCAACTCCACGTCATAGCCAATAGAATTGATGTATTGCTGCAGCACCTTGAAGGGCTGTCCAATACCAGCCGAGCCTACTTCCAGTTCGAAATCCTCCACATCGCGGTCGAGGTGATCTTCAATAAAGCGGCTCAGTTCACAGCAATCGTCAATCCATACGCCATCCTTGTGGTCAATCTCTACGGTGATTTTGTTTTGCTCGTCCACTGTAGCGTCCACCAAGAAATACTCTTTGCCCTCCAACCATTCGAGAGCCAAATCCTTCACTTTGTTTTTGTCAATCATACATTATTTATTCTTACAATCAGCCACGAGCCATCGGGCCTAATAGAAATGAGGGAACTCTTCAGTCCCCTCATTCTTTTCGCCTGCAAAGGTACGACATTTATTTCATTCCACCAAATTTCTCACTATTTATTTGTGAAATAAAGTGAAACATTCTCTTTACTTGTACTGATTCCTCTTTGTCAAGATGTTCCAGCGATTACGGATGGCTTGTCCGATTTGTCGGAAGTTGCCGTAGCGGAGGTTGTTGAAAAGTTCTTCGAAGGAACGACCAATTTTGAGCCAAGGATGTCCCCATGCGTTGGTGCGATAAACGTGTTCTTTGAAAGCTATGTGTTCAATGATATGGGCTGGATGTCGCAGAGGGAACTTGAGATTGTGGCGCTTCATGGTGTACATGCGACGCAAACGGGCAGGGATGGTGTTGAGATTGGCAGCGTAGTGAGTACTGTCGGGGGTTGCTCCGAGATTGTTGACAAGGTTGCGTGTCGGCATGATAGCGAGTTGGTGGTTGAGTACGAGGCTCATAAGGAAGATGGTCTCGTAATACTCCTTGCCAGAGTCGCGGTGATGATAACACATATCAAGTAAATGGGGACGATACTGGCGTAGTTTCCAGAGGTCGCGCACTTGCTGCATGGCATAGGGGTCGTCAAGGAAGGTGTAATGACTGTCCCACTGGTCAATGACGCGTCGCCAACTTGCCCATCCCCAAATGCTGAAGACGGTGGTGAAGAAGTAGTCGTCGGGCACATCGGGGGTGACCTCGTCGCTGTTGAAGCCGGCAATCATGCCGATGCGATCGTCATCGGCATAACGGTCAAGGAGCTCCTTGCAGAAGGGGAAGAAGGATTGTGAGGGTACATCGTCGTCTTCGAGTACGATGCAGCGGTCAACGATGGAGAATGCCCACTTCTGAGAGAGGTATTCAGAAGGGTCGCACCCGTAGTTCTTCTCTTGGTAGAGTTGGTGGACTTCACACTCCCAGTCGATGTCGGCAACGACTTGACGGCATTGCATGATGCGTTCCATGTCTTGCTCACCGCGTGGTCCATCCTGATAGAGGAAAAGGCGGGTGGGGCGTGCTTTCTTCACCTCGTCGAAGACTTTCTGGAGGAAGTCTGGACGATTGAAGAAGAGGATGAGGACGGATACGTCTATGTTGGCAGGATGTTTCATGTTCTTCCAAATAAATATTTCTTCAAAAATGGACTCATACGTAAGATTTCGGAAATGAGGAGGCAGAAGGCAATGACGATGATGCCCATGCCGACGGCGAGAACGATGTCAATGACGAAGTTGGGGTGGTGATCGTTGAGCCACTTGCCTACTTCGGGTAGTTTGGGCAGGAGGAGGAAATGGAGAAGATAGACATCGAGTGTACGTACGCCGATGTATTGGAGTCCTCGTCCGATACGTGTCTGTTGGGTGAAGAGGTTTTGGTGGTTACGGAAGTACATCACCACGATAAGCATGAGGGTGTACATTGCCATAGTTTTAGGCAGGTTTGTCCACTCGTGCTTGATGCAGTGCCACCTGAAGATGTCTGCGCAGCAGAAAAAGGCGAGCAGGACGGTGATGAGGAAAAAGCCCTTAGCGTCGAAAAGCCGTTGGACGCTTGGCCAGTAGCGGTGGGCGATGTTGCCGAGCAGGAAGAAGTGCATGAACTTCAAGGTCTCATAGAAAGAACTGTACATCATGAAATCGGTCTTCCACCATTTGCCGAGTGTCTGGGGTAAGTTGAGGGAAACGTAAGCGCAAAGGCTCACAATCCAAAGAACGATAATAGCGATGTGCTCAGTGCGTTTACCAAAGCGTTGGAAGAAGGCTGCCACCACGTAGTAGATAAGGAACATCTGGAGGAGCACCCATGTAAACCAATAACCGAATTTGGTGGGAGTCTTCATGGCACGAAGAAAACCCTCGTCGAAGGGGTATTGGGTGCGCAGCACGATGAACACACAAAGGAAAACGAGTGTGGGAAGTACCTGTACCTTGATTTTCTTCCAAGTGAGAGAAGCAAAACTTTGGGGTGTCCAAAGCCATTTTGCCTTATATGCCAGAAAGCCGCTGACGAAGAAGAATAGGGGCATGCGGAAGAGTACAAGGAAGGGCAGAGAAGCGGAAATCTTCTCTGACTCCATGAACCCTGATTGCGCCACGTGATAGGCGACGACGAGTATCATGGTGAATCCACGCATGGCATCGAGCCATTCAAGTCTTTGCTTCATACTATTCATTTTAACCTTGACTTTTATCTCTTAACTCTATATTCTCGACTCTAAAATCTCCACTAACTTGTCGCTTTTGCCACTAATGAACTTTCGTGCGAACATCTTGCCACTTGCCATCAGGGTGGTGTGGTCGGTCTCGTCCATCACCTTGATGACGGGTTCGTAGAGGATGTAGTGGAGGGGTGTGAGTGCCGCTAGTCCTGGGTATTTGCCTTCATGAAGGATGCAGCGCGATGCCCATTCTGGAGTGTTGAAGGCAATCGTCTGTATGAGGGTCTCAGCCTGTCCGAAAGAGTCGATGAAGTAGTGTCGGATGGCAGGCTCATTCATGTAGGTTTGATAGATATAGGTAGCTAATTGCTGGCTGATGCACCACCACGCAGAACCCTTGTAGAGGTGCCACAGTTGATCCCCAACCTGAAAAGAAAGGGGCTTGCGCATTCCCAACGAAGCTTTTATCTTTCGACATGCGATACTGAGTCTTTCGTTGCTTTTGTTGCTGAGCCATCCGAAGTGAAAGAAGGGGCGTGCTTGCGAGTAGAGATCATGCTGCTGTTTGCTCAGCAGAGGTGTGTCCATACAAATGCCGCTGAGGATTTCCTTGTCGCCTTGTTTCTCCAGCCACTCGGTGATGTGGGCGTTGCTCCACAGCGGATAGTCCATACCTGAGAGGAAAAAGATGCGATCAAAAGTGATGGGATGTTCGATGGCTGCTTTGATAAGTGCCATTTGATATTCCACCTCGAGTATGGTGCCCCATCGCACGTCAATCCTGTCCTGCAAGAAATGCACGTTGTCCCCTTGCAGTGCTGCTTGGAAAGGGGTGATGTCCGACTTCCTATCGATGTGGATGAAGAAGTGAGCATCTGGATGCAGCGCCTCCACCAATCGTTTCAGTTGGGGTGCATCGGTATGGGCTGATATGAGATAGGCGATATTCATGAAAGCGTTTAGAGTTGAGGGTTGAGGGTCGAAAATCGCCCAGGGCGTGGGCTGTTCCAGCGTCCTGACAGCCAAGGCACCTGCTCCACATATGGTACAAGCCAGGTGCAAAGAGCGAACACGAAAACGAGCAGGACGATAAAGTCGTCCCAATGCCCGTAGATGCTGTGGCCAAAGACGATATGGGTGAAGCGGTAGAATTGCAGGATAGGGTAGTGAGCCACGAAATAGACCATCGAATGCTGACCGATGTAATTCACTACTGGTACACGTGGCAAAGGCAGTTTGATGAGGAAACCGGACAGTCCGATGAGGATGATTATTGTGTTGAAGAAGGCTGCCCAAGGGTTACCTCTGAATAAGTTGGTGCTCATCACGTATTCGCCGTGCCATAGGATATTGAGTACGATAAATGCCACGATGAGTATGCCAGAGATGCTGAGCGTAGTGCGTCGTCCCATCTTGTCGATGAGCCATCGCCAGGTTCGTCCCATATTGAAGAAGAACACACCCATTGGTACATTGCTCAGACTCATAGGCAAAGGGTTTTCTTGTGTCCATAGCCAGTAACTCAGCAGGGGACAGAGAAGGATGATGACCGTCTGGAACACGGAGATGGGTTTGACGATGTGTATCTTCTTGATGAAATGCACGAGCACATAGGCTGCCCAGAAGGAGAAGAGGAACCAGACGGGTTCATTGCCCCAGAAAGAACTGGTCTTCCACAAGTGGCTCCACTCCATCGGCTCAATGGGGTGGTGGTAGCGGTCGATTTCGAAGGGGATGTAGATGGCGTAGATGATGAAGCCAATGGTGCCCCACACCACATAGGGGATGAGCAATCGCTTCGTCTTGTCTGTGATGTACGCCTTGGTGTCGCCTGATACGGTTTTGTTGAAGTAACCTGCCTTGAAGAAGAAAAAGCACATGAAGAAGAACGACCACCCCATCACCTCAAGCCACCATTCGTCGTCCTTGTGACCGCAGAAGGTGATGGTGTGCAGGCAAATCATACGGATGATGCAGATGCCACACAGGAAATCGAAAGTATGGTTGCGTTCCTTCATCGCTGCAAAGATAGGGAAAAGTTGGGAATTAGATGTTAGGAGTCAGGAGTTTTTTTGTATCTGCCACTCAGCCAAGGCACTTTTTCCACATATGGAGTGATCCAAGTGCAGGTGATGAGTACAAAAGCCATCATCAGAATGACATCTTCCCAACGATGCGCTACGGAGTGGTGAAATACGATATGCGTGAAGGCATAAAGGAAGATGAGGGGATAGTGAGCCACGAAATAGACCATTGAATGCTCACCGATGAATCCCACCCAGGGAACTCGTCGCATGGGCAGTGCCAACAACAGTCCAGAAATGCCTACCAATGCACATAAGGTGTTGATGCCTGCTCCCCACGGATTCTGCACGAACTTGTTGAGACTCATGTCGTACTCCCCATGCCACAGACGGTTGCACACTACAAATTCGGCAATGAGCAGTATGCTCAGAACGATAAGCCAACCTTTGGGCACCCGTGCTTGCAACCAGCGCCAGCTTCTGCCCAAGTAGAAGAAGAATACACCCATAAAAACGTTGTCGAGACTCAGCCACAAAGGATTGTGCTTCGTCCAGAGCCAATAGCTGATGAAGGGGAACGCTACAGCTATCCAGCGCAGGTATTTCACTTTGTTGAGGAAATGCACCAAGAGATACGACATGAAGAAAGACATGAGGAACCACAACGGAGGATCGCCCCACACGTGACTGTCTTCCCACAAGTGTGACCAGCGCAGCACCTTGTAGTATCGCTGGAAATTGTCTGGGAAGATCAGCAGGTATCCGAAGAAGATGAGGCTGCCGATCATGCCCCATGTGGCGTAGGGAACCAGCAGACGTTTTACCCTGTCTTTCAGATAGGGCCAAGTCGGGGTGGAAATGCCTTTGTTGAAGTAACCTGCCTTGAAAAAGAAGAAGGACATGAAGAAGAACGACCACGCCATCACTTTCGTGAACCAGAACTCACTCCTATATCCACACGTGCTCATCACGTGAAGCAGAATCATGCGGAGGATGCAAAGTCCGCACAGGAGGTCAAAAGCGTGGTTACGATGTTTCATGGCCAATTCTTAACTTTCAATTTTAAACTTTCGCCCAGCGCGTGGGCTGGTCAACTTTTAATTCTTCACCACCAGTCGGTCTTCAGTCATACGCTCCATGTAAGACTGGATGAGTCCTTTCAGCTCACGTTCCATCTGCTTCTCCGTCTTGCCTGTCTTTCCCAACAGGTTCTGCTTCAGATACCAGTCTTTCTTGTAGTTGTAGATGGCTTTGGTCTGTCCACTTTCCGTGAAGAGTAGGACATAATCCCCCTTCACGTAATGGTAGAGTCCGTTATTGTTGGTGATAGCCCATGTGTCTTGGTCAGCCGTATGGAGCAGGTCTTGGCCGAATGCCACGTAGGGTTTGTTATATCCTATGTAGCTCAATACCGTCGGCATGATGTCTATCTGTTGGGCAATGCAATGACGGCGTTCGGGTTGGATGTCGCCAGAGGGGTCGAAAATCAGGATGGGTACGCTGCACACGCCCAGTTCCGTCTGATACATGGGTTCAGAGTTCATGTTTGTGTGATCGGCAGTCAGCACAAAGATGGTGTTTTCGTACCAAGGTTGCTTTTTAGCCGTTTCGAAGAAGAGCCTCAAGGCGTTGTCCACGTATCGGATACATTTGTGCATGATGTTGTCATCGCCTGGTTCATCCTTGTAGATGTTCTTGTAGCGCTCAGGTACAGCATACGGATGATGCGAACTGGCTGTGAACACAGAGGTGATAAACGGCTCTTTCATCTCACTCATCTTCAAGGCATAGAACTGCAAGAATTCCTCATCCCAGATGGCCCACATGCCGTCAAAGTCTTTGTCGCCGTTGAACCGTTTGTCTTGGTTGTATTCCGTTCTGCCGAGATAGTGCTTGTAGCCTGTTGTCTTGGCAAATGCCTCAAAGCCCATTGACCCATTCTCTGCCCCATGGAAGAAGGCGGATTCGTACCCAACCTTTCCCAGTTCGCCAGCCAATCCGCTCACTTCATTCATCGAGGCAGGGGTGAGGAAGAAGGGTTCGATGAAGCGTGGAATGCTGGAAAGGATAGAGGGCATACCGTCAATGCTTTTGCGTCCATTGGCAATGGTCAGGTCAAAAGTCAACGATTGCTGGATCAGCGAATCGGTAAAGGGAGTATAACCTGGATAGTCGTTATAGGCACCAATATATTCTTTGCCGTAACTCTCCATAATGAGCACCACCACATTCTTCTTTTTCATCACCACACTGTCGGCAGGGGTGTGGATCGGGCTATAAATGGTGTCCAGTTCTTCGCGAGAAAAGAACTTGGGGTCGACAAATACATTCTTGTTGATGGTGCGTATCATCGAGAAGGGCGTGTTCAGAATCAGTGCTGCTTCAGCAGGTCGGTTGACGTACTGGTTGGCATTGCTGATGGTGATGGGACGCACAGCCGTTGTGGCACCACCACGCATGCCGGCAATCATGATAGGTACATAGAGTCCAAAACAAACGAGATGAATGATATAATAGGTGAGTTTGTCTTTCAACATGCGCAACTTCAACTTCCCTTTGGGTTTGGCATACAGCACCGCCAACCCCACGATCAGTACAATGCCCACCAAAACCAGATACCAGTGGCGCAGCAGTTCCACACCAATCACGTCGCCAATGTTGCCTTCGTTGCTGAACTCCTGAAAGACCGATGAGGTCGTGCGTCTTCCTGTATATTGGAAATAAACGGCGTCGGCCAGATTGGCAATGATGCAGAGTGCGTTCACCACCACATACACCCATTTCGTCATCGTCTGCCACCAGTTCTTCTCTTTGAAGTGCAAGGGAATCAGCATCAGCATCGCATACAACGCATTGGTGTAAAGGATGGCTGACGTGTCGAACATCCAGCATCCCTTGAACGCTTCCCAAAATGAAAGTGTGTCAAAACCTTCCGACAGGACTGCCCAGTTCTCAAACAGATAAGTCAATCGGCACAAACCATAGACGATATAGACCAGTGCCAGATTGTAGATGAAGGCAATCGGACTGGAAATGAATGACTTTTGAAGTTGTAAGCGTTTCATACCTTTTGAAATGGTTAGCTGTTATGGGTTAGCGGTTAAAGTGTGGGTTGGGAATGCAGAGGGAGTCGATGAGCGTTCCCATTTCTGCATTGAATGCCGTCAGGAAGAGGGTGTCACTGCTGATGCGCACTTTCTGATAGGTGCGGATGTCTTTTTCTATCTTGTCGAAACGTCCTTCTGGTGGGTTGATGCGATACCCCTTGGGAGAGCAATGACTGATGATGTAGGTGGTTGCGTGTTTGGTTGTGCGTCGGGCATAGGCATGCTCATGTCCTTGCAGCACAAGGTTCACCCCGTATTCTTGGATCAGGTCATCAAACATCCATCGCTGAATCAGATTGTTCATCTCTCCACGAACGGAATAGAACGGATGGTGCGCCACCACAATCTTCCACTTCGCTTGGCTCTTCATCAATTGTTCCTCCAGCCATCTTCGCTGAGTCCACAAATAGAACAGTTCGCGATTGCTGTCCAAACAGAAAAGCTGCACGTCTTTGTAACGAACAGTGAACACCTGGTTCTCGCCAACCATCGAGTCGAGGTAGTACGAGTGAATGAGCGAGAAACGCCGTTCCAGTTGGCAAATAACGCCTTTCAAATAGTCATGATTACCCGTCACTGTCAGTACAGGCATCACCTGTCCAATGGAATCAAGACTTTCGAACGTCTCACCCCAATAGGCATCGGTGGGTCGCTCCGTCAAATCCCCTCCACATACGAAGAACGCTGCATCAGGGTTCTGCTTGAAAGCCGCTTTCAAGAGCTGGTTGGCAATGCCACCAATGGAGTCTTGAATGTCGCCCATATAGATGAACGCTGTTTCGTGCTCATCCTGATGGGGTAGGTGAAACTCATACCATTCCGAGTGTTCTTTCCCTGTGCAGACACGATACCGATAGGTGTGTCCCTCTTTCAAGTCACGCAATCTCGCCACATAATAAGCGGCTTTTCCACTACGCGATTCAAACACCTCGCCTGTGGCTTGGATGAGTTGAGAGTTGAGAGTTGAGAGTTGACAGTTATCATTCAGTTGAGCGTTGTCAACCAGTTCTACATGCGCTGCCTGCACCTCATCGCCACACATCCAACTCACATTGCGGCTCCGCATCCCGTCCTCATCACCAAATGTCAACAGCACTCTTGTTGGTACAGCAGATGCTTCGTATGGTGCTTCCTCTGGGTTGTGAAACCACACATCCCAACGGCTGGCGCACCATCCTGCGATAGCGGCCAGCAGTACCAACCATAAGAGGGGACGTAATATGCTTTTGCTTTTACGCATGAGCTGGTTAGCAAACCTGACTGCCGCCCTTCACCGGCTTCTCCACAGTGGTCACGCTGATGCTGCCGTCATAGTTCTCGGCTGACAGGATCATGCCTTCGCTCACAAGTCCGTTCTTGAACTCACGAGGTGCCAAGTTGGCGATGAAAAGTACCTGCTTGCCCACCAACTGCTCGGGTTCATACCATTGTGCGATGCCGCTGACGATGGTGCGTCCCTTTGGCGTGCCATCATCGAGCTTGAATTTGAGCAGTTTCTTCATCTTGGGCACACGTTCACATTCCAGCACAGTGGCTACACGGATGTCGAGTTTCGTGAAGTCATCAAATGCCACTGTTTCTTTCACAGGTGCCACTTCTGCATTGGCGGCTTCGTTTGCCTTGATAGTGGCTTCAAGCTTGTCCATCTGGAACTTGATGGTTTCATCCTCAATCTTTGAGAACAACAGACTTGGCTTGCCCAGTTGCTTGCCAGCAGGCAGGAGATCGGTCTTGCCCAGTTCCTCCCAGTTCAGCTCGTCCATGCAGATCATCTCACGCAACTTTGCTGAGGAGAAAGGCAGGAACGGCTCGAAGGCAATGGCCAGATTGGCAGTGAGCTGCAGAGAGATATAAATGATGGTCTTCACACGTTCAGGGTCTGTCTTGATGACTTTCCAAGGTTCTTCATCAGCAATGTATTTGTTGCCGATACGTGCCAGATTCATCGCCTCTTTCTGTGCCTCACGGAACTTGAAGCCCTCAATGAGCTTCTCTACATTGTCTTTCACAGAAGCGAATTCAGCGAGTGTCGCCTTGTCTGTCTCTGTCAGTTCACCACACTCAGGCACGATGCCGTCGTAGTATTTCTGGGTGAGTTGCAAAGCACGGTTCACGAAGTTGCCATATACAGCCACAAGCTCGTTGTTGCAACGTGCCTGGAAATCTGCCCAAGTGAAGTCATTGTCCTTTGTCTCAGGAGCATTGGCAGTCAGCACATAACGCAACTCGTCCTGGCGATTGGGCAATTCTTCCAGATATTCATTGAGCCAAACGGCGTAGTTCTTCGATGTGGAGATTTTGTTGCCTTCAAGGTTCAGGAACTCATTGGAGGGCACGTTGTCGGGCAGGATATAGTCACCATGTGCTTTTAGCATCGATGGGAACACGATGCAGTGGAACACAATGTTGTCCTTGCCGATGAAGTGTACCAGACGGGTCTCTTCATCTTGCCACCATGTTTGCCAAGTTCCCCACTTCTCTGGTTCCTTCTCACAGAGTTCCTTCGTGTTGGAGATATAGCCGATAGGCGCATCAAACCACACATAGAGCACCTTGCCTTCAGCGCCTTCCACAGGTACAGGAATACCCCAATCGAGGTCACGGGTCACAGCACGGGGCTTCAAGCCGCTGTCCAGCCAAGACTTGCACTGGCCATAGACATTGCTGCGCCATTCTGTATGTCCTTTCAGAATCCAGTTTTCCAACCATTCCTGATATTGGTCAAGTGGCAGATACCAGTGCTTGGTGGCTTTCTTCACCAACGGATTGCCGTTGATGGCATTGACAGGGTTGATCAATTCTTCGGGCGAGAGGGTCGCACCACATTTCTCACATTGGTCACCATATGCCCCTTCTGCATGACAACGGGGACATTCACCCTTGATGTTGCGGTCCGTCAAGAATTGTTTCGTCTCCTCATCGTAGAACTGCTCAGAGGTGATTTCCACAAATTTGCCCTCATCGTAGAGCTTCTTGAAGAAGTCTGCGGCAAACTGGTGATGTATCTTGCTGGTTGTGCGTGAGAAGATGTCGAAGCTGATGCCAAAATCAGCGAATGACTTCTTGATGATGCCATGATAGCGATCCACCACGTCCTGCACCGTGCATCCTTCTTTCTTCGCACGGATGGTTACAGGCACGCCATGCTCGTCGCTGCCACATACAAACATCACGTCACGTCCCTTCAAACGCAGGTATCGTGCATATATATCGGCAGGCACATACACGCCAGCTAAGTGTCCAATGTGTACAGGACCATTGGCATAAGGCAATGCTGCCGTCACAGTTGTTCTCTTAAAGTTTTTCTGTTCCATGTTCTTCTTTCTGATGAATTTGCGTGCAAAGGTACGACTTTTTTGTTAATTATCAATTAATTTCACTATCTTTGCACCATCTTTGTATCACAGAAGGATTTTTAAGCATGGGAAATATAAAGGTTTGTGCGCGTGAAGGTGACAATTCAGGTCATGTAGTGGCAGGGTCTCTTGCTGCCGACCTCCGTTCTCGCTTCAATCCCGATGGCTCCCAGTTGCGCCGTCTGCAACTTCGTATGCTCGACATCTTGCTCGAAATCGACCGCATCTGCCAGAAGCATCACATCCGCTATTGGCTCAGCAGCGGCACCCTCATTGGTGCACTCCGACATGGAGGTTTCATTCCTTGGGACGATGACCTCGACATCGAAATGATGCGAGAAGATTATCTGAAACTGATGGAAGTGCTGCCCGACGAACTTCCCGACTGGCTTGCCTTGCAGAACAGCGACACCGACCCCAATTACTTCTTCTTCTATGCCAAGATTCGTGACCGTCGTTCCAAGATGCACGAAAACACCAACTACGACCGCATCTGGAAGGAACAAGGCATCTATATCGACATCTTCCCGATGGAGAAGCACCCCATAGGATTACACAAACTCACGGAGAAGACCGTCGGACACATGTACAAGATTTGGCGTACCAGCACCGACGACACCAAGAGCATCAAACAGGTGCGTCGCATCTTCGACTTCAACGACCAATTCCTCTTCCCCTTTCTTCGTGTCCTTTGTCGCCTGTTGCCCAACAAGGTCATCACCTCCGGCATGGGCATCCCCTACCACAACCCCCGTTTCGAAGATGAAATCTTCCCGCTCACCACTCACGAGTTCGAGGGACACGAACTTCCTGTGCCAGCCAATGCCGATGCCCACCTGCGCCACATCTATGGCAACTACATGCAACTGCCCGACCTGGACAAGCTGGCACCCCACGTGGCAAAGCTGGAGATGGACGAGGATCTGTGAAGTTGGCACATGACAAATGAAAATTTTATTTTTTTCATTTTTTTCTTTCTCCATTTCATACCCACAACGGGAATCCCCTACACCCTTATCCTTTCACAATCAACCTGTTGCAAAAGGTTTAAATCCGTATCCCTATATCTGTTATAGGAAATCCCCTACCGTTTGGGGATTTTCAGTTTGAAACGCCTGTCAAAAGTCCGTAACTTTGCATCGTCAACCAAAAGGAACGACAATTCATAAAAACAAAAACAAAAATTAATAACAATAAAAAAACCACAATTATGAAAAAGTTCATCACCCTCGCTCTCGCAGCAGTCATCGCCATCAGTGCCAATGCAAAGAAGGTTAACACCGCAGTGTTCAACTCAGTAAAGGTAAACGCACCCGTGCACCTGGTCATCGTCCCCAGCAGGGAATACTCAGTTGACGTCACCTCACGCGAATCAGGCCTCGCATCCGCCATCTCCTGGAGCATCAAGGACGGCGTGCTCAACATCTCAGCCCGCGACCTCGAGACCCTCGAACAGGCCAACGGCACAGTGGATGTCATCGTATCAGCCCCACAAGGTGTAGATTACACGATCGGCCAGGACATGCAGCAAGTATCCAGCAGCAAGAAGCGCGCTCCACTCTTCCGTCGCCATCATCGCCGCTAAACCATAGTTCCTCACTCTTATACAACATATATAACAAGGAAGAAGGGACTCCCGTGTGAGAGTCTCTTCTTTTTTATGTCGTAAAACAAAATAACTTTTTAACCTGGCTGATAGTTCGATTCTCTTCCAAAGTGGATCTGAGAACCGTCACTTGACTTGAAAAACAAGTCACCACAAAGCGACCTTTCCGACACTTCCCATATCAAGTGTCGCACGAATGCCCATAGAACGGAACACCCTCGCCATTGTAGCAAAAGTCAAATTGTGCCCCTTTTCGATACGTGACACCTGTGCCCGTTTCACACCAATCATATCACCCAACTGTTCTTGCGTCAGATGTTTAGAGAGGCGCGCCTTTCGAATTGCTTCACCCATCAAAAAAGAGTTCATCTCAGCCTCATAATCATCGCGGGCAGGAGTCCCCTTCTCGCCCAACACCTTGTCAAGAGCCTCTTCTTCTGTATAAAACTTCATTGTGTCCATCTTTACTTATTTTTTGAGTTGAAATATTCTTTTCTTATTCTTTCTGCCTTTGCAATTTCTTTTGCAGGTGTCTTCTGCGTCTTCTTGATGATTCCATGAGTCGTCAGCACTAACGTTTCCGCTTCTGTATCCCAAAATGCAAAAATGCGATACTGAACACCATCATATAGAGTACGGAACTCCCAAATATCAGAGCCCTCTAGCTTTTTGAAGAAAGTCTTGTCTATCACATACTTACTCTTATTGATATTGTACATGATTTTTGACTTGGCTTTAACGCTCAAGCTATTGAGGAAAGAAATTACCTCCTCCGAATAGACTATCTTAAATTTAGGCGCATCCATCATTATTTATTTTTTACGATGCAAAGGTAAAGAAAAGTTTCCATATATGTAACACTAAAAGCGTTTTTTCTTTTAATGAACATCATATTAAGATTGATCATTGTCTTCATTCTTCTCTGGCAGCAGATAATCACTGGCTTTTTCATTAGAGATGACAGAGCGCCCCAACTTGCTTTCCAATTGCTTGCGGGCAGCCTTTGCCACACTACCACCTTCTTGGGCAACCTTTTTCTGCTGATGAAAGCCTTTGGGATCACGCTGCTTGGAGATTTCTGTGGCCGAGGCTTCTGCCAAGATGTTGAGGGCAATTTCGAGGTTGGTCATGTTGTCACGCAGGTTCTCCTTCTTTAGACCCTTGTGTTGCTTGTACTGCTTGGTGGTGAAACCGCTCCACTCGCGAGTGATGATGTCTGTGAGCGAGGCATATTCCAAACCCTCACGCACACCGGTGCGTCTCCATTCGTCTGTCAGTTCCTTGCGCACTTCGATGCTCTTGATGCGTTGATTAATCCAGGCGTCGCTATAGCCAAGACGTTTGTAGTCAATGATGGCTTGGTCAATGCTCTTCTCCGGGTCTTGCATCTGGTCGAGTCGCTGACTGGCCACACTTGCCATCCATTGCTTGAAAGGTTCAGCCTTGGGCGAAGGGATGGATTGGATGATGCGGAAAAGTTGCTCAGTGTCAGCCACATCCGTCAGTCGCATCTTGCCGTCAGCAGCACGAAGTTTCAACTGGTGACAATTTGTCACCGTTTCATTTCCCTCTTCTCTGAGACGCTGTTTCAACTTGTTCCAATACTTACGCGCAGTCAGTGCATCCTTACTATCTGTGAGTACACCACACACATCTACTATAGAGAAATACCATTTCTCCTGTTCATCGTCCCACACTGTGCGAACTTTACGTTCCTCAAACAGTTGTATTGCTTGTTTCTTGGTCATGTTTTGCTGGTTTTTCAATATGGCACTCCCTCCTCATTTCACTTCCAGTTGCCTCCTCCATCGACCCCTGAAACGAATGTATCATCTTGTTTTCTATTCACTTGCAAAGTTACGGATAAGTGAGCGAATAGCCAAATAAAACAACAAAAAAGCCCATCCTTACGGACGAGCTTCTTCTTTCGTAGCAAAATGCTTCCCCTCTATCAGAAATCGAGACGGTAGAAGAGGTTAGGCAGTGAGATACCAGACTTGTCGTCACGGATCTGCCGTGTGCCGAAGTCGTAGTGCTGTGCATAAGGCGTCTCGTTTTGCAGAATATTGATACCCTCGAAGGCTATGGTATGACTCACCTTCTTGCAGTTAATCTTATAGCTGATGGTGAGGTCAATAAGATTGATAGGATCAAACTTCAAAGTCATCGCCTCTTCATCCTTGTAGATAGGATTGGGGTCAATTTTGTCTGCATCAACATTTGCCTGCATAGCTGCCACATCGATAGGTGTGTGGCGGAGAGCTCCTTGCAGGGTATACTTGGCACTGACGTTGAACACATTCTGCTTCTTCTTACCCATCATCCACTCTTTTCCACCGAGCACCTTGAACATATAGCCACGGTCGTAGAGCTGATTGCGCCACTTCTTGTCGAGTCCTCGATATTGAGACTTAAAGAGGGAGAAGTTCAACTGTCCGTAGAAACCCTTGCTCATGTAGTGCTCAAGCGTGATGTCAGCACCATAGTTGCGAGTGTTACCCTTGTTGACCAGCGGCTCTTCCACGTAATTGAACAAGCGGTTCACCGTACAGTAGGTGCTTCCGTTGATGCCCACAGGGACATTGAAACCATACTGATAGTAGGCATTGAAACGCAAGTTCAGGTTATCCATAAACTTATACATATAGGTGGCAAGGAAATGATGAGCCTTTGAGAAGCCCAAATCCTTGTTTGCCAATTTGCCCTCAGCATTGCGGAAGAAATAAGCATCCAGCTGCTCAATCATGGAGTGCAAACCATAACCGAAGGAGATGGAATGACGCTTGCCAGGTTCCCACTTCACACTAGCACGAGGCTCAAAGCTAAAATCTTTTGAGAGAAGGAAATAGCTGCCTGAAACACCAAAGTTGACGCTCAAATTATCAGTTGGTTTCCACAGGTTTGACCAGAACATGCTTGCCAATCCCGTATTGTCCTTCGTCGCATAATATGGCTCGTCAGGCACGGGGTCATAGACGTATTCTGCCGTGCGGTAGCTGAGGTTGAAGAAACGATGTGAGTACTCACCACCAAACTGGATGAGCCAGCGAGGATTGAGCTGCTTGGACAGTTCCGTATTAAACACTGCACGGTCTTCGTTCTGTTTCAGATAGCTGAAAGGATGTGAAGTTCCATCGAAAGCAATAGGTTTTTTATCGGCATCGAACTCAAGTCCACTGTAACGCATGTCCACCTTGTTATGCTGCATGTTGTATGCCGCTGTGGTACGCCAAGTCCACTTGTTGTCGAAGTATATCTTGTGTGAGACACCCACCGCTGCATTGTAAAGCCTACCATCCGTGTAGCTGGCGTCATAGATTGTGTGAATGTCCTGAATTTTCAAGTCTGTATCCCACGATTTGTCGATGAATCCCAAAGCAAAGACGGAGAAGGTACCTATTTTCTTCGTGGGGAAATTCAGCTTGAAAGAGAGGTCCTGAAAGTCGTATGCCGAACCATTCGTGTCAAGAATCTTCATCTCACGGGCGAGTGTCGTGAAGCCGAATCGATAGTTGATGATGAAGCTGGAGTTGTGCTTCTTCGAGATAGGACCTTCGCTTGTCCACTCAATGCCGACCGAACCCACCTGCACACCATTCTCGAACTTCGAGTTGTTACCAGATCGCATTTTCACGTCGAACACACCACTCAGAGCATTGTTATAGCTGGAGTTGAATGTGGAGACGAAGAAGTCGGAGTTGGTGATGACATTGGAGTTCAGCGCACTCACCATACCGTAACCTGCGTCGTAAAGACCCGAGAAGTGGTTGGGCGTGAAGATTTCGACACCTTCCAAGCGATACTTCATGAACTGCGGTGCGTTACCATGCACGGAGATGCCGTTGCCATCGCCCGCGCCAGCCACACCAGCAAAGGCGGTCACCAGTCGGGCTGGATCGTTATAACCACCTGCATATCGGCTGGCCTCCTCCATCGAGAGCATCATACCACCCGCCAATGCAGTTGGGTTAACGGTCGATTCCTTGTTCACACGAGGCTTGACCACCACTTCCGCCAGTTCGGAACTATTCTCACGAAGCGTGATGTCGAGCACCACCTCTTTGGCACCTGCCACGAGCACTTCCTTCAACACACTCGGTTCATAACCGATGTAGGATGTCTCGATAGTGTAACGTCCCGACTGGCTGAGATTGAAACTAAATTCACCATCCATATTGGTCACTCCACCCGTTCCTGGGAGTTCAACCACCTTCACGGCGGCACCAATCAGTGTTTCACCTGTGATTGCGTCGGTCACTGTACCCTTCAATGTTTGTGCCGTCATTGATAGAGGCAGAAACATTGCAATGACAAATTGTAAAAATGTTTTTCTCATTTGATAATAGAATTAAGTTGTATATGTTGTTTTACGTTTGCAAAGATACAACTTTTTTTCACATTTCCCAAATTTTCCTAAAAAATTCTGCTTTCCATACAAAATCCGCCTCAGTCCCTATGGAGAATGAAAGCAAATTTGTATACGAAAATGGAATGTGAAGGTGGCAAATGATCAGAGAATGGGCGGCGTTCCCTCCTTTTATGTGGCAAAAATTTGGTTATTCTCTCACTTATCCGTACCTTTGCAGGCTGACAAAACTTTGAGGAAAGTTTGCACAATTTACGAATGAAATCTCAAACCAAATAACACTTTTAACCATGAAAAAGGTTGCCCTATCTTCACAGACTGGACAACCATGCTCACAAAACTCATTATTAACTATTAAATTCAAATTATTATGAAATTAAAAACTAAATATGGAAAACAAAAAATTAACCAATTAACCTTTTAACCTTTTAACCTTTCCACATACGTTTCGTAGGCGACACGCAGGGCTTTCATGGGGAAGTCCGAGGGGTCGAGCTTCCTGAGCAGCCAGCAGATGACGAAGTAGCTGATGAGGTGGCTTTCGAAGTCAGTGTTCCATTTGCCGCCCTTCATCACGAAGGGGTACTGCCTGTACTGCTTCATCGAGTCCAGCTCCTTGCCGAACAGCACCTTGTCCAAGGCTCGCCGCTCAATCACGAGGTAGGGAAAGTGCTCGTCTATCCGCTCCAGCGCCATGGCGAAGCAATGCACCAGGTTCGCTGGTTCCCTGTCGAACTTGAATCGGAACGGGTTATTCCGCAAAGTTCCATCTGTCTGGCTGTTCCTCTTCATGGTGTTCCTCCTTTGGTTCCGCTTTTCCCTCGTCCCACACATAGCCCTCCGCATAGCTGACCTTGAGCATGATCTCGCCTGTCTTCATCTTGGGCGTGATATGTCCATCGCACATCAGCTGTCGAATCCACCTGTCTATGCCGTCCAGCACCTCGTCCCCTCCTTTCATGATGGGGGTGTCTGGGTCGATTCCCCTGCCCACGCAGATGGAGCCAGCCGGCAGTTCATGGGGCGCACATGCTCCGCTGAGGGTGGCGTTGTGGTAGGCGCCAGTCATCGACAGCTGGAGGTTCAGCTTCAGGTTCTCTCTCGTATAGACCTTCAACTTGTACGTGCCCTCCTTGATGGCGCAGTAGTTCTTGATGCCCCGCCAATGCTGGGGGTCTCGTCTTTCCATGGTGGAGCAGGAAAAACCTGTCACCCGCTCCACCATCTTGCCTGTCGTATAGCCCTTGCAGCCATACTCCCTTTTCAGTACTAATGTAATCATCTTTCTTTTTTCTTATGCTTTTTTGAGTTTTACGTAGTTGTCTCCTTCCTTCATGATGAGTCCGTTGGTCTTCCACAGCGAGAGCACCACCTTCAGCGGCGTCTTCATGCCCACCCTCTGCAGCATGAGGCGTACATCCGTCCTGCTGAAAGTCTCACTCAGCTTGTCAAACACCTTGTTGTGCGGAATCCTTTTCGCCACCGCCTTGTCCTGCAGTTCGTTGTAGCGTTCGCCAAACTGGTAGAGGGAGTTGTACAGGTCAACGCTGCAGAACCACTTCACGAAGTCGATGATCACCGCCTGTTCCCTCTTGCCCACATTGGCGTAGAGTCCGTGGCAGAGCAGTGCCAGACGGAATCCCTTCACTGCCGCCCTCCTTCTGAACACGTCCCTTGCAGGGTTCAGGGTGATGGCGCTCTTCACACGCTCCTCCTCCAGCCATTCCAGCAGGGTCGGATAGATGTACGAGAGGTCAATCTTCTCAGGCTCATGAAACTCATACTGCCAGGGCACCACCTGGTCAAAGTCCTCTGCCTTGATGTCCATGAGATCCGTCTGGTCAAACTTCAGCGGCTCCTTGTACACCTTGGCGTCCAGCCTGTTCAGGATATTCTTGATCTGCAGCACCTCGTTCTTGGGGATGGGCTTCCATGGCGTGAACCTTGCATACTGCTGGTTCAGGATGGGGCACACGCTGAACCTTGTCACCAGCCCGTCCTCCACATTCTTGAAGAAGCGGTCTATCTGGTCTTGGGTCGAGGTCATCAGCATGTTCAGGAACATCTGCGCCTCTCCCTTGAACGTGTTCGTGCTCTTGAAATACTGGCCATAAGTGCCGTTGTCCCAAGTCACGCGCCACAAGTCCGACTTGTCACCTCCTGCGCTCCTGTTGCCCTTTGCAAAGGTGTCCAGCTCTTCCACCTCGATATACATGTGGTGCCCGTGATTGTCCCTCATCTTTGTCAGCAGCTCTGGGATGGAGATGATGGGTTTTACGATTCTCACGCTCACCTTGGGCGCATCCTGCCCCCTTTCGTTGGCAGACTTCTTCCGATCCGATGCCGCATAGATCTCTTCCCTCCTGTTCGCCAGCTGATCTCTCTCCTTGATGTTCTGCAGCAGCCAGTGGAACCGCTTGATGAACTCCTTGCCCGACGATGGCGGGGCGAACAGCAGCGAGATGAACTCCGTGCTCTGCTCCTTGTCGTCGAAGTAGTCAGCCCTCAGATAGCTGGTCAGCGTACCCAGCACTGGCAGCAGCGCCACCACCGTCGGGATCTTGAAGTCCTCGGGTGCCGCATTCACGAACTGCCTGAACACGGGCGGCAGCTTGGGCATGGGCGGCAGCTGCTCCTCCTCTGGTTCCTGCATCTCAGGGCGTTCGGGTGCTGTCCGCTCCAGCAGGTAGCCCCTGTCCTTCAGGAAGAAGTAGATGTTCCTTTCCAGCCTCGTGGTGCGGTTCGAGGAGCAGAGGCTCACGCATTGCCCCCAAGTCTCCTCCACTGAGTTTCCGAACATGGGCAGCACGGCATGCAGGATTTTCGGGTCGTTGTTCACGAGGTTCCTGAACTGCACGATGAGGTTGTTGTACGTGCTATGTCTCATGCCTTCCTCAGGGTCGCCACCCGTCACGTCCAGATACTCCCTCACCAAGTCTGCCACCTTCTTGCCGTTGTACTCGTAGTCCTTGTACTCCTCATCGCTCTTGAGCACATCGCCCACCTTCAGCTGCACGTTCTTGTTCTTCTCGATGGTGCCGGTCGCCATCACCTTCTTCATCGCCTCCACACTCACTGCCGGCACTTCGTCAAACAGTCCCTTCTCATAGAGGATGTAGTCCGCTGGCACCAGATACGACAGCCTCGACAAGTCCTTGCAGGCAGGGTCTATATGCCCGAACTTCTCCAGTTCCAGCGCCTCCACACAGTGCCCGATGGTCGCTTCCATGCCCTCCGCATGGCAACACACCAGCAGTCGCAACCCCCAACCCGATGGAGTGATATGCACCAGTCGCACACCCATCCGTTCCAGCTCCTCCTTCTTCTCCTCAAAGTGCTGGCTCACACCCTTCATCCACTCCGCATGGCTCTCCCCATTATGGGGGAGATGCCCTTTAGGGCAGAGAGGGTCTGCGTTGTCTATGTCAATCATCACCAGACCCGTGGGCGTGCAATTCTCCTTCTTTCGGGTTCGGTCGCCCACCAGACCCATAGGCATCATGGCGGGCAACCCCTCCTTCTTTGTCTTGTCGCCCGTCTCCTTGATGGCGGCACACACCTCCACAATCTTCTTGTTCTCCTCAAGATAATTGTACATGTCTGCCTTGCTCCTCCAAGAGGTAATTGGGCGCACACTGCGCATACTTCCATAAATATCAATCTGCATTGTATGTATTAGTTTGTTAGTGTTATGAGTTCACTTGATTTCATCGCCAGTGCATCCTTTCTGATGCTCAATGCCAGCGGCGTGTTCAACTGAAACGACAGCGCCTTGCTCATGTAAGCCTTCTTGACCGTCCTGTGCTTCTCCTTCAAAGCCAGCCAGTCCTTCTTGTCATTCACGATAATCTTAGGCATCTTTAGTTTGTTAGTATTATGAGTTTGTTAGTTTGTTAGTTGGTTGGTTATAGAATACTCACACATCGCGTCAGCCCTTCTCTAACCTCTAACCCCTAACCTCTAAGCTCTTAATTAATTTTCAAGCTTTCGCTTGCTGTCTTCGCTTCCCTTATCAGCACCTTTCCGACATACGCCATACCCAGTCTTTTAGACACGCTCTCGTACATCTTGATGCGTTCGGGCGACTCAGTAACCCTACCATGTTCCAGATAGAAGAGCACCTGCTCCTTCGGCCTCTGGTAAGGCTTGCGGTTATAGGCATTAAAGCCGATCACCTTCTCGTTTTTCTTGTTTGATGGATTCAGACCCAATGAGCCCTCCACCCTCTTGCCACCCATGATGGCCTGCAACACCTCGTTGCTAACTTCAATTTGAATTTTCTGTGTCATGATCTTGAGTTTTTTTGCGAGAAGAAGCCTCTGAAATCCGATGGCCATCTTTAATCACGTGAAGACCTCATCCACTCCAACTCAAGTTGTTAATTTTTTAATTCCCGTAATCCCCGTAATTTCCC
>JAEEGG010005343.1_pt1 | contig 30610 bp, 25 predicted proteins | sample 9134161 | NCBI WGS metagenome assembly JAEEGG01 (sample SAMN16246543, study PRJNA631951) | gut metagenome | biome: gut microbiome; feature: rumen; material: CR-attached | host: Bos | place: Iran: Karaj | collected 2018-10
TGCTCCAGTTTGCGTTTGATCCTCATACTCCGAGCATTTATCTGCCGCATAACCATATCGAAAACTGCGTGGTATATACCGGAACACATGATAATGATACTACAAAGGGCTGGTTTAAAAATCTGAACCATGAGGAAAAGAAATATATCGGTGAGTATCTGGGATGCGGTGATGTGAAGGATGATGAGATAGCATGGGTATTTATCCGTGCGGCACTCAGGAGTCCCGCTAAACTGGCGGTAATACCTATGCAGGATATATTAAATCATGGGTCTGAGGCAAGACTTAACGCTCCTTCTACATTTGGCGAGAACTGGAAGTGGAGGATGCTGAAGGATGAGTGCACCCAGAAACTGGCAGAGAAGCTGGCAAGATGTAACTGGATGTATGAGAGGCATAGGTTTTAAAGATTAATATGCTATATATAATGCGACATGGGAAAACGGACTGGAACGAGCAGAGAAAGCTGCAGGGCCAGACCGATGTTCCCTTAAATGAAGAGGGGCGGGAAATGGCTCTCGCCGCCGGCAGGGAGTATGCCGGGATACATCTGGATGTGTGCTATTGCTCACCATTGATACGGGCTAAGGAGACAGCTGAGTTATTTTTTAAGGAAAGGAAAGAAAACATACCGGTAATATTTGATCATCGCTTGAAAGAGATGGGTTTCGGTGTCTATGAGGGAGTGGCAGAGTCTTTTGGAATACTTGACTGTCCGGTGAATGTTTTCTTTAAACGTCCTGAAGAGTATACAGTGCCTGTTGATGGTGGGGAGAGTATGGATGAGCTTTTCGAAAGGACGGGAGAGTTCCTTAAGGAAAGGGTTTATCCTGATCTGGAAGCCGGCAAGGATGTGCTGATAATCGGGCACGGAGCCATGAATTCCAGTATTATCTGTCAGGTGAAATTCAATTCTGACAGAAGCAGGTTTTGGGAGGAAGGAATCCCTAACTGTAAAATGATAAAGTTGTTGGAGGGATAGAAAATGCAATTTACTACATTACAAAAAGATATGATGCAGGCTATGAAGGATCATGACAAAGTGAAAAAGGATGCTTTATCCGCACTTGTTTCGGCTACAAAGAAGCTTGCCATAGATGCCGGATGCAGGGAGGAAATCCCTGACAGTATGACCGATCAGGCCATTTTAAAAGAAATCAAGACCTTGAAGGAGCAGATTGATACATGCCCTGACTCAAGGATGGAGCTCAAGGAAGAGTATAGGGCAAGACTGGCAGTATTTGAGGCGTATGCTCCCAAGATGCTGTCTGCTGAGGAAGTTGAAAGCATCATCAAGGAGAAGTTTGCCGATGTGCTTGCCTCGGGCAATAAAGGTATGGTCATGAAAGCAGTAATGGCAGAGCTCAAGGGTAAGGCTGACGGTAAGGTGATCAACGAAGTTGTTGGAAAACTGACTACATAATAGGTAAGAAAGATGTATTTAAGTGATTTGAAAGTATTGGTAATATATAACCCTATGGCAGGTAAAGGCAAGATAAAGAGATTAATGCCACAGGTTAAAAGTATGTATGAAAAGGCCGGACTCAAACCTTTGTTTCATGCAACCAAGTGCAGGGATGACGCATACAGGATCGCGAAGGCTTTTATAAAGAAGTTTTATAATGCTGTTAAGCCGGAAGCAGATGACAGAAAGCATAGTCTTTATGTTATTGCAGCCGGCGGAGACGGTACCTTAAATGAGGTTATGCGCGGAGTGCTTGATACCGGCTGTGATGTCCCGATAGGAATAATACCTGCGGGCTCGACCAATGATTTTGGGTATTCTCTGGGGATAAATAACGGAATGCTGGATGCGGCTGAAAAGGCGCTTAATGCGATACTTATGGATGAGGCCTTTAAATGTGATGTGGCTACATTTAATGGAAAGTATATCACTTATACGTCAGCTTTTGGATTGTTCTCGGATGTATCCTATGCTACACCTCAGAATTTTAAAAACAGGTTTGGACACTCGGCATACATTATGTATGGAGCTAAGAATATCTTGAAAACCAGGAAGATACATACAAGGATAATGTATAAGGATGATAAGATCCTTCGCTCTGCTCAGGATGACAATCAGGGAGACTTGGATACCGTGGATGTCAATGATGGACAGGAGTGTACAGGGAATTCATGGAAAACAATAGAAGGTGACATGCTCCTGGGCATGGTTGTCAGTGCCAAGTCGGTCGGAGGATTCAGGGGCATCACCGGATCGGGTGTTGAACTTGATGATGGCAAAAATGAGCTGTTATTTGTCAAATGGCCGGACAATCCTATCAAGCTTGCAAAAACTATAGGACATGCTATCGGAATGGTTAGAAAGAGTCCTAAAGCCAGAGAAAAAGCTCTCGATATGACAGTTGAAAATGGAATAAAAATTATCAGGGTCAAGGAGGCTAAATTCATTTTTGATAAGCCTGTTGCCTGGGCTTTGGACGGCGAAGACGGCGGAAGTCAGACCGAAGATATTATAAAGGTAAAAAAGCAGGCTGTTTCATATCTGGTCGTTTGATAATACTTATAAAATTAACTATAATGATGATTACCGGAGAACATCATGAAGAAAACATTTGAACTATCTAACGGAATCAGTGAATGCCTACAATTTCTGCAGGAGACTTTTGAAAACTTTAAGCTGAAGAAGTCAGAGAAAAACAGAGCTCTGCTTATGGCAGAAGAAAGCTTAACCAGCATCGCAAAGCATGGAACGGGCAAAGAGCTGGTCGTGACGATTAAAAAGAGTATCGGTAAGATCAAGGTGGATATGCTGGCTGAAGGAGAACGATTTGATCCGTTTGACGATGCATCCGATGCAAATACTTTGCTGATGAAATCATTTTCATCAGACCTGAAATATGTACATACAAAGACGAAAAACCGTATTAGTATTTCTGCTTATAAATCCAGAAATCTTTTCCTTTACCGTATTATCGGAGCAGCACTTTTGGCAGGACTTGTTTCTCTGATTATCAGGAGCTTTTGTTCGGACGAAACCCGTATCTATCTTACGGATAATGTTTTTTCCGTAATGAAGGATATCTATATGAATGCTCTGACGATGATGATCGCACCATTGATATTCTTTTCAATAGCTTCATCAATAGCGGGCTTCGGAAATGCAGCCGATATAGGCAGGGTGGGTGCCAGGATCATGGGCATTTATTTAATGACTACCATCATATGCATTTCAATCGGGTTTTGTCTTACATTCCTTTTGAAGCCATACAATTATGCCGAAGCGGTTTCACAAGGTACAGCAGATATGTCCCAGTATACAAGTACTCAGATAGATACATCTGTCAAGGGCTTTTTAATGAGTATTGTACCGACTAATTTCCTTGAGCCGTTTGTTAAAAATGATACTATACCCATAATGTTCCTGGCATTCCTGGTTGGACTGGCAACACTTCTGTCGGGTGAAAAGACAAGGCCTTTTGCTACATTTTTGGATTCGGGTAATGCCGTATTTATGAAAATAGCAGATGTTGTTATGCAGCTTATACCGATCATGATCTTTTCGTATGTCTGTGTAACACTTGTACCTCCCAAGAGTTCAATAAACGGAGGAACGCTAAAGTCGATGCTGGCTGCAGCTGCAGCATTTGTACTTACCATTATTATAATGATGGGCGTTTATATTCTGCTGTTAAGGGTGATGGGTGGATTAAACCCGATCAAGCTTATCAAGAAATATGCTCCACATGCCTTAAAGGTTATAGTGATGGGTTCCAGCAGCGCTGCAATACCTATCAACATGGAAGTGTGCGAGGAACTTGGAGTTCCATCAAAAATATATTCGCTGACAATTCCGCTTGGTGCTACCATTAACATGGACGGTGTCAGCATGTATCTGGCGGTATTTGGACTCACTTTTGCCAAGATTTATGGTATAGAGATTACTCTGCCGGTACTGCTTTCCATGGCATTTACGATCATAATGCTTTCGGCCGGGGCTCCGACTATATACGGTGTCAGTCTTATATGTCTGTCAGTTTTACTGACTTCTTTGGGTGTACCGGTGGATGAAGCACTTGGGCAGGCAGTCGGAATGGAGGTTATCGCAGGTATGTTCCGTACCGTAAACAACTCTATCGGAGATATGGTGGGGACGCTTATCACAGCATCTAAAGAAGGTGTGCTGGATCGGGAGAAATACAATAAGTAATAAAAATAACCTGATAATATTCATGAGACAGAGTATGGGCTCTGTCTCTTTTTTATGTCATTTATGGGTTTTGAATTATTATTTTGGCAGGTAAACAGTTAAATATGCATAAACAATTACTTCTTAGTATTAAATATTTACCTCTTAGCGAAAAGGTATTTACAATTTTGACTTGATAAAGTATAGTAAACTCATCAAAGAAATACAAACTTCCGAGCTGGAGACGACATGAAAATACGCGTAGAAATAGATGATCGTCTGAACGAAGATGAAGAGGAGGTTGTAATCCGGTGCAGTTCGCTTTCTGAAGAGGTAATGATGCTTCAAAAGCAGGTGTCGGAGATAGTCAGTTCAAAATTAAAGCTTGAGGTTTTCAAACAGGATACCGTCCTGTATCTGAAACCGGAGGAAATACTTTTCCTGGAAACTGCGGATAATTTCCTGGCGGTACATACCGCAAAGGATATTTTTTCTGCCAAGCAAAGGCTTTATGAGCTGGAAGAGCTACTTCCGTCTGCATTCGTCAGAATATCAAAATCGGCAATTGTAAATATTACGAAGATCAGGTCTGTAAAGAGAAATATTACGGGCCCCTCTGAAATAGAGTTTGAGGGAACCATAAAAAGAGCGTATGCTTCAAGGAACTATCTTAAGCAGCTGATGAACAGACTTGAGGAAAAGAGGTTGAACAAATGAAGGCTAGGAGAATAATGCTGGGGATAGGTCTATTGGCACTTGCCGGAGGACTGGTGGGAAGGAAGATGGGCATAATCCCGTCGATCCCGATATCAACTATAATTCTCGGCGGAATAAGTGTAGTGTTGATAATGGACGGACTTCGTCACAAGAATTTTTTCCTGATATTGATGCCGCTTGCTTTTATTGCTCAGAGAGTATACAGTTATTGGGGTGTGTTTTCAAGCATCGGTCTGGTTGAAGCACTGGGTATAGCAGCCATAGCAGCAGCAGGACTTACGGTGCTGTTTGGAAACAAAAAGAAAAAGATAATGGCAGGAAAAAACCGTGGTTATATAAATAATAATGGGTCATGGGGCGGAAACGGAGCCCCCGGACAGCCCGGTAGGGGATTTGGCGGCGGAGCCGGCGGCCAGGGCGGAAACGGTACAACGCTTGATCAGAACCGTTTCGTACAGCAGCCCGGGTTTACCGGTAACGGCGAACCGATACCGGAGGGATATGGGTACCCGGATGACGATGGTGATAATGTTGTTATAGATAACGGTTTTGGGAAGCTTACCCGTTATCTTCACTCAAGTAATCTGAAAAAGGTTAAGATAGATAACGGTTTTGGAAACTGCATAGTATATTATGATAATGTTTATGTTGATAAGGACGGATCAAAGCTGGAGATAGATAACGGATTTGGTCAGGTGGATGTATATATCCCTCCTTTTTACAGATTTAAGATGAAGCAGGATAACGGCTTTGGTTCAATCAACATTTTCGGAAACTGCAGCCTGGATCCGGATGCTCCGCTTATTGATGCCGATATAGATAACGGCATGGGTAAGGTTAACATTTATTTTGGATAAAAAAAGTTCTTGACATTTCTTTTGGATAGATGTATGATAGCCGTAACGTTTCAGCAAAGATGAAAGCTACGATCTAAAGAAACTTTTCAGAGAGCTGCCGTGTGGTGCGAGGCAGTAAGGGCTTGGATCACTCCACTTTCGGAGCTGCCGGCGAGGAGTCGGAGGGAGACGACCTCTATATCGTCAAAGAGATGTCATGGTATTTATGATAATTTGGGTGGCACCGCGGATAATATGATTATTACGCCCCATATATGTGATGAGCATATATGGGGTTATTTATTTTGTACAATTTTGCAGCGCAAGAGCCGCTGCCCTATATAAAAGGAGGATTTTTAGAAATGGCAAGAGTTTTCAATTTTTCAGCAGGTCCCGCTATGATGCCCCTGCCCGTACTTGAGGAGATCGCAAAAGAGGTTGTTGACTATCGTGGTTGTGGTATGAGCGTTATGGAAATGTCCCATCGTTCAAAGGTATATCAGCAGATTATAGATGAGGCTGAGGCTGATCTTCGTGATCTTATGGGTATCCCGGATAACTACAAGGTTCTTTTCGTACAGGGCGGCGCTACTTTAGAGTTTGCTATGATCCCTATGAACCTTATGAAGAACGGTGTAGCTGATTATATCGTTACCGGTGCTTGGTCAAAGAAGGCTGCTTCAGAGGCTAAGAAGTATGGTAAGGTAAATGTTATCGCTTCAAGCGAAGATAAGAATTACAGCTACATTCCTGATGTATCAGATCTTCCTATAGATGATGATGCTGATTATGTATATATTTGTGAGAATGAGACCATCCATGGTACAACTTACAAGGAGTTACCTAATACAAAGGGCAAGATCCTTGTATCTGACCAGTCTTCTATGTTCTTAAGCAAGCCCGTTGATGTATCCAAGTATGGCCTTATCTACGGCGGTGTTCAGAAGAATGTAGGACCTGCAGGTCTGGCTATCGTTATCATCCGTGAGGACCTTATCCGTGAGGATCTTCCTGATTTCGTACCTACATACTGCAGATTTGATACACATGCTAAGAACGGTTCTATGTACAATACTCCTAACTGCTGGGCTATCTATGTATGCGGTAAGGTATTTAAGTACTTAAAGAGCCTTGGCGGACTTTCTGCTATGGATGAGATCAACAAGAAGAAGGCAGCTATCCTTTATGATTATCTTGATTCAAGCAAGCTCTTCAAGGGTACTGTTGAGAAGGAGTACAGATCTCTTATGAACGTACCTTTCGTAACAGGCGATGCAGACAAGGATGCAGCTGTTGTAGCAGCTACAAAGGCAGCAGGCTTTGATAACCTTAAGGGTCACAGAAGCGTTGGCGGTCTTCGTGCTTCTATCTACAATGCTATGCCTATCGAGGGTGTACAGGCACTTGTTGATTTCTTAAAGAAATATGAGGCAGAGAACGCTTAATAGTTTAATAAACAGTATTTGTCATACATTAGATAATTGAAAAGGAGAAGTAACATGTTTAAGGTAAATTGCTTAAATAAGATTTCACCTGTCGGCATGGCAAACCTTACCGACAACTATACAGTAACTGAGAATTTTGATGAGGCTGACATCGTATTGGTTAGATCAGCAGCTATGCATGAGATGCAGTTCCCTGCAACACTCAAGGCTATTGCTCGTGCCGGTGCAGGCGTTAACAATATCCCGCTTGATCGTTGTGCAGATGAAAACATTGTAGTATTCAATACACCCGGTGCTAATGCTAACGCTGTTAAGGAGCTTGCTATCGCAGCTATGCTTCTTGCATCACGTGATATCGTAGGCGGTATCAACTGGGTACAGACTGTAAAGGATGATGAGACAGTAGCTAAGCTCGTAGAAAAAGGAAAGAGCAAATTTGCAGGAACCGAGATCAAGGGTAAGACTCTTGGTATCATCGGACTTGGAGCTATCGGCGGACCTCTTGGAAACGCAGCTTTAGGTCTTGGCATGAAGGTTATCGGATTTGATCCTTTCTTAAGCGATGCTGCTAAGGCAGCTCTTGATCCTGCTATCGAGATAGTAGGCAGCCGTGATGAGATCTATAAGAATTCTGATTTTATCTCAGTTCATACACCTCTTATCGACGATCCCGATCCTGAGAAGAATACAAAGAAGATGATCAATGCTGAAAAGATCGCTATGATGAAGGACGGCGTTATCGTACTTAACTTAGCTCGTGACCTCCTGGTAGATGATGAGGCTATGAAGGCAGCTCTTGAGAGCGGCAAGGTACGTAAGTATGTATCAGACTTCCCGAACCCTGCATCAGCAAATATGGCAGGCGCTATCGCTATACCTCACCTTGGAGCATCAACCGAAGAGGCAGAGGATAACTGTGCAGCTATGGCAGTTAAGCAGGTAGTTGATTTCGTAGAGAACGGAAACATTATTAACTCTGTAAATTACCCCAGAGTAGACCTTGGTGCAAAGCAGGGTGTAAGAGTAGCAGTTCGTTACGATGCTGAGGCTGTAGCTGATATGCAGGCAGCAGTTAACGGTGTAGGTCTTGTGATCAACGCTGTAAAAGATGGCAAGCGTGGCAAAGTAGGTTACTGCCTGATCGATGCTAAGGAGGCTCCTGCAGCAGCTGTTGACGCTATCAAGGCTATCGCTGGAGTACGTACTGTAACAGTACTTTGATAAAATATTTAATGAAAATAAAAAGGAACTAACTTTTAGTTAGTTCTTTTTTTTGTTTTTATGTGTTAAGATGAATATGTTTACTGAAAAATATTGTCAGAGTATATGCACCATAATAGTGTCTCTGACTTAAGAAGTTAGGGAACTCACATCGCAAGATATGCTTCGATGCTTGTGATGCAATTTGCACCATCTGCGGCAGCAGTGATTATCTGACGGAGGGGTTTTTTACGAATATCACCTGCGGCGAAGATACCGGGCATAGAAGTCTTACCTGATTCATCTGCTAAGATGTATCCTGCTTCGTCACATGCCACTAAGTCCTTGAACAGGCCGGTGGCGGGGGTGATACCTATGGCGATAAATACTCCGGAAACAGGGAGTGTGCGTTCACCGTCTGTTTTGACGTTTTTGACCGAAAGTTCTTCAACATTTGAGTTACCAGAAATCTTTTGAGAGACGCTGTCAAATACAAACTCGATATTTTCGATAGCATCTGCCGATGTAACCAGGCTCTTTGCTGCACGGAAGGCATCACGTCTGTGAACGATATAGACTTTGTTGCAGAGTCTTGAAAGAAATATGGCATCCTCGAGGGCTACATCGCCGCCGCCTATTACGGCTACGTCTTTTTTCTTAAAGAAGGCGCCGTCACAGGTGGCACAGTATGAAACGCCCATGCCTGCAAAGTCCTCTTCACCGTCTATACCGGCATGTTTATGGGAAGCACCTGTCGCAGCGATAACGGTTTTTGTAAGATATGCATCACCTTCACCTGTTGTGATCATATAGATTAACTCGTTTACGGAGTCAAGTCCTTCAGAGTGGGGATCGATTTCATTAAAGAAGCCGTTTGGAGCGATATGGCCGGGAGTGATATCAGTGATATCTGCTGTAACAAAATTACAGCCCAGCTTGTCACAGTGCTTTTTGAAGGCGTCCGAAAGCTCTCCGCCTGACAGTCCGGGAAGTCCGGGGTAGTTGTCTACTTCATAGGTAGAGAGAACCTGTCCGCCGGGAGCATAAGAACGGTCTATAAGACAGAAGGAGAGTTCTGCGCGGGCGGCATATATGGCAGCTGCCATGCCTGCAGGTCCGGCTCCTATGATAATAGTGTCGTAGATTTTTATATTTTCCATGGTGATCCCTTTCGTATATATATGTTTGTTATGAATGATGCTGTTATCATCCAATGAAAGATTCTTTGTTTGGTTGAAATGCCAATGACTAATATATCATAGAATTTGGATTCTGGCAAATATTTTTATGTACCCGAATAAGCATGTTTTGATAATGAGGATTGTTTTGATTTCTTTGTTCGATTATGTAAAGAATTGTTTAAATATTCTAATATTTTTAGTCATTTTCAAAAGATTTATATGTCAATAACTTTTTTGTTTTATTGTAAATTTATCACAAATGACAAAACAAAATTTCTGCTTGACAAGGTTTTTTCTGAGACTACAAAAGTGGTTATTTTTTGTGGATAAAGTGGATAAAATCGTTTATAAGTCAAAAACATACGAAAATAAGGCTATTTTTTGTGGATAACTTGCGGTATGCTTTACAGATTTTTTATAATTTATGGGTTGGGATATAAATTGATCATTAGACCGGTTTTGTGAAAATTGCACAATTTTGGAATTGTCAACAGGTTTTTTGTTCTTTTTAATTTTTGAATAATTGCTCATAAATACAGAAAAATTCAGACAATTATATCGCTCTTGATATAAAACGAAATGTCTATTATACAAGATTTTGTATGACATAGTTTGCAAAAATCACTTGACTATACAAGATTTATAAATGTCGTGATCATAAATCCTGATCAAGCAATGAAAATATCGTAAGAAATCATACCCAAATAGCAATATCTTATATATAAAAAGCAATAAACAATATTAACAATTTATAAAAAATACTTTACAAAACTGTGAACACGAGTGTATAATAGTACTTTGGTAGTTTATGCTTGTATGATTGAAACTTGTAGGGAAAAGGAGTTATTTTACATATGAGTGCAAGATTTCAATTGCGTCATGCAGCCGGGATATATTGGCTGCTGGATATGGAGCAGGAAATAGGAACGTATAAGAAGCCATTGCCAATGAATGAGGCAGGAGCAGAGATTTTTAAGCTGATGCAGGAGGGAAAGAATAGCCTGCAGATAGCAGAGATACTAGTGGGCAGATACAATTCAAAGCCTGAGGATGTGTTATCAGACATAGTAGGTTTTGAAATGCAGCTGAGAGATTTTGGATATGTACCGGAGAATAAGGCCTGATAATAGCGGCTTTAAGTTTTATGTGTACAAAATCCATGTATATTTCAAGGAGGCAGAGTGAACGTACTTCTTATAGGCGGATCAGGCAGCCTGATCAACAGCCTTATCATCAAATTCAAGAAAGAAGGACACAGGGTGTACCTTCTTACGGGTACCAGGCAGGACAAAGCACCTTATCAGAAGGTTTTTGAAAGATATGATTTCCCTTATGATTGTGCTTGCCTGAATGAGATTTTTGAAAGCATCAATATGGATCTTACCATATTCCTGGGTGCCTATGACACTAACTACAAGTGGAATCACGAAGAGGCGGATGCGGTACAATATTCATCAGGGCTCATGAACATACTTATGAGTTACGCTATGAAAAATAAGGGCAGGTTTGTATACCTTTCTTCAGACGAGGTATACAGTCTGGGCAGTGATGAGGACCTGACCGAAGATGATGCACCTACACCAATCGGTGTAAGAAACATGCTTCTTGCCCAGGCAGAAGAAATGTGTGAAAGCTACCGTTTAAGCCGCGAAAAAGATATTCTTACCCTTCGACTCGATCATGTTTATGTAATCCCCAAAAAGAGAAGTGAATGTCGTGACAAGTGCTCTAAGATGTGCCTTGAAGCTTTTGACGACAAGAAGATCACTGTAAATGAAAACAGCAGATTTGCTCTTCTGTATGAAACAGACGCAGTAGAGTTTATTTATCGTGTCGCTGTTGCGGATTTTCATGAGCACAGTCTTTACAATATTTCGTCCTGCAAGGAGGTTGCAGAACCTGAGGTAGCTGAGATTGTAAAACAGTATGCAGGCTCAGATACACAGATACTCAGCCTGCCGGGCGAGAAGAAGAGGATCGTCCTTTCGAATGAAAGGTTCATTAATGAATTCGGAAAACAGTATTACTGTAATGATGAAGGTATTATTAAACGTATAGTGAGAACCATGCAGCTTAATAAACCGGCATTTTACAGTGATGAGGAAAAGAAGAAAACTCTCCTGGAGAGAATATTTGACAGGGGCGGATGGCTGCTCAAGGCAATGATACCTTTTGCGGAAAATCTTATCGCTTTCATCCCCTTCTTTATGCTAAATAACAGAGCAACAGACAGTAAGTATTTTGCCAGACTGGATTTCTATTTGCTGTATGTACTGCTTTTCGCTATAGTGTATGGACAGCAGCAGGCTGTATTCTCGGCAGTGCTTGCAACTATCGGATATTGCTTCAGACAGATGTATGGTCAGTCTGGATTTGAGCTGATGCTTGATACCAATACATATGTATGGATAGCTCAGATATTCATTCTGGGTCTGGTAGTCGGGTACATGCGTGATCAGATCACCAAGATGAGAAGAGAGAGTGTGGAAGAAAAAGAATTCCTGACCGGACAGCTGGGGGATATGAAGGACATAAACTCGAGTAACGTCCGTGTTAAGGATGCTCTGGAAACCCAGCTGGTAAACCAGAATGACTCTGTAGGAAAGATATACAGCATTACTTCGGCGCTTGACCAGCGTAGTCCGGAGGAGGTGTTGTTCTATGCGGCAGATATGCTGTCGACTCTTGTTAAGAGTAAGGATGTAAGCATTTACAATATTGTTAATGACAGTTATGCCCGTCTGTTTTCAGCTACTTCAAAAAAGGCGAGGATACTGGGCAACTCCGTAAAATATAAAGAGCAGCTCGGAGATATGTATGAGGTGCTCATTAACAGAAAGGTTTTCATTAACAGAAAGATGCAGGAAGGCCTTCCGATGATGGCGAACATGATCTTTGATGATGATGGAAGACCTCTGATCATGCTTATGGTATGGACACTGCCTTGGGAGAATATGACTCTGGGACAGGCAAATCAGCTGGTAGTCATTTCTGCACTGATAAAGGGTGCGGTAGTACGCTCTACCAGATATCTGCAGGCTCTTCAGGAAAAGCGTTATATCGAAGGCACCAAGGTTCTTGAGCCCGAAGCCTTCGGACTTCTGCTCAATGCATTCCAGAATGCCGAAAAGAACGGCCTGGCAGAGTGCGTTCTTGTAAAGATCAATATGAGGGACGGAGAAAATTTAAAGAATGTCAGCGAAAGACTGTATGAGCACTTGAGACAAAGTGATATCATGGGAATTGCTGATGGTGGTTTAAGGGTGCTTCTGGCAAATACAAGCCGTAATGATGCTGACTTTGTACAGAAGAGATTTGATAAAATGGGCGTTGATTCAGAGATAGTGGAGGATGGTATAGTATGTCTACGACCGGACAGGGTATCCTGATAATAACCCTCATAGTCCTGAGTTTTATAGCAGCGGCACTGTATTACATCATAAATGTAATCATAAAGCTCAATAAAGAAAAGAGCATTTTGATCAAGACTTTGGTAATAGCGTTGTGCCCGGTAGTCGGAATAATATTTATAGGCCTTTCGTATCTGTGGTATAAGGTATTCATGTCCGCTCCGGTTGATCTGGAAGATGTTATTTTCGGAAAGGATCATCCTAAATTTGAGACGAAGGCCGAGGAAGACAAGGAAAGAAATATGATTCCTTTGGAAGAGGCTATAGCTATTACTGAAAAGCAGGACTTAAGAACACTCATGATGAGTGTAGTATCCAGCGATATAAAAAATTCTCTGGCTTCCATTACTTTAGCTTTGAACAGTGAGGATACGGAAACCGCACACTACGCTGCATCGGTACTTCAGGATGCACTAAATGAGTTCCGAACAACTGTTGATAAAGAGTATAAGGCGATCTTGGAGGATGATCCGGATAAATTCGAAAAGTGCAGAAACCTGATAGATTATATGGATCAGGTACTTTCTCAAAAGGTATTTATTGAGATGGAGCAGAGAAGTTATGTAGGTATCCTGGAGTCGGTAGGAGAGATTCTTTACAGGGGAGAGCCTGACAGTATAAGCTCCAATCAGTTTGAGACGATCAGCTTAAGGCTTCTTGGCATAGAGGATTATGAAAATTGTGAGAAATGGTGTGAACGATCCAGAATTCATTGTCCTTCAGCACTTTCGTCATATACCTGTCAATTAAAGCTGTTCTTCAGCCAGGGCAGGCGTGAAGATTTCTTCAGGGTTATAGAAGAACTTAAGGCGTCACCGATAGTTATTGACAAGGAAACATTGGAACTGATAAGGGTATTTAGTTAAGTAGAGGTAGCATAATGCTTTCTAAACGAGATTTTTTTGCTATTTTCCTGATGATGCTGACCTTGTTCTTTATTTTCCAGTTCTCTCTGGTTATGAAGGCACATGGAAATAACTTTGATGTAAACGAGCATGTTACCGAGGTAGAGCTTACAGCCTCCGATGTGCCCGTTACCGAGTCGGATAAAAAGGTTTGGTTTATCGGAGATATAGAAGGACCGGTAGGAGATGCGGTCCGTCAGTGGTGTACATATACAAGGCAGGAGCTTGAAGTTTTTTCGGAAATACCTGCTCCTACCGATAAAGAAGTTATAGAAGCTATTATATTTGACCCCAAAACTGTCGATATAAAAGGTAAGACATCAAAACTTCTTAAACTGGCAGAAATGAGATCCTGCATGATCTTTGGTGACCTGCCCGATGCTGAGTATATAGACAGTGACGAGGATTTAAAGACACTGTTAGGTATCACTAAGGTCGTGGACCCTGCAGTACATGTTGAAGGTGTCCAGATATTTAAAGGCTTCCTTTTTGGCGGAGAGACCGTATATGCCGCAAATAAAAAAATCCCTGAGGAAAGCCGGTTTGAGGATCTTGACCTGGATATAGCATGGTACGATACAGGTCTTGGCACCAAAACATATATAGTAGGGATTATGGATGAGGAACTGGTACATCCCTATGATTTCCCTAAGATGATATGGAGAAGCTATTATAACGGCACATTTATTTATGCAGTGAACGGTGATTATCTGCAGGGGATGATGGGAATCGGCTTCCTTGATGCGATGTTGTATGACACAAAGGCTTATTATATATATCCCGTGGTAAATGCTAACAGTATTGTATTTTCGGATTTTCCGTATCTTTCGGCGGAGAATTCGGAGAAACTGAAGTCAATCTATTCAAGAAATACAGAGACTTTTCAACGAGATATAGCATGGCCGGGTATAATTTCCATGGCAACCAGAAGTGAGTTCAGTATGACCTGCTTTATGTCGGACAGGTACGATTACACTCATGATGATGAGGTAAGCGGAGATGAGACCAGATTCTACTTGCAACAGATGAAGGAACTGGATGCGGAGGCCGGCAGATCGCTGGATTATGTAGGAAATATAAGTCTTGCTGACAAATCTAAGCTTAGTCGGGATTATTATGCAAGAGAAGGCTTAAATTATCAGTTCAGAAGTCTGTATCTCAAGGAATGGAAAGATGAATTAAAGCAAGTGCTTGAGGAACAGGAAACTGACATCAGAACGGTGGTTGCCGGTGTAAGAAAAAATAATCAGGCTATTTCATTCTGTTCTGAAAACGTAACACTGCAATATGCGACAAATAAAGCGAATGAGTATTCTTTTAAAAATGATCTTCTATACAAGAGCCTGCTTACTTCCCTTGGATATACAAATGTCCTTGTGGATATGAATCAGGTTATCTGGCCTCAGACAGAGGACGATGAATGGCAGAACTATTTTGATCATGTATTCAGCTATGTAACCTCATACTGGTCCGACAGACTGATATTTGATGCAACTACCATATCGGAGAGCGATGCAAGGATCAGGAAGATGCTGAGCGTAAAATACGATGATGAGTATTCGGATGAGAATACCATAGTGCTGCATTCTGAGGGAGCTGATGAAAACTTTTTCGTACTCCGGCTTCATGATAACGAGATAGCGGGCATTTCCGATAACGCAGAATATACACTTATTGAAAATGATGCATATCTGCTTAAGGTTCATCCCGGAGATACCGTTATTACATTAAAGGAGTCCGCTAAGGTATATCATTACGATGGACCGTTTGACTGATCCATATAGTTGTTTACAGGTAAGGGAATGAGAAGATGAGAATTTGTATGGTTGCAGAAGGCTGCTATCCTTATGTGGTCGGTGGTGTTTCCGGCTGGATAAACAGTATGATAAAAGCCTTTCCACAGCATGAATTTGTTATATTATCCATAATAGCCGACAGAAGCCAGAGTGCAAAATTTGCATATGAGCTTCCTGAAAATGTTGTAGCTGTTTATGAATCGTACCTGAGTGACTATGACTGGGGCAAAAAGCCAAAGATAGGAACTCGTACACACTTTAGTGAGAAATATTACAAGGCCCTTAGAAGTATAATCATAAATAAGGATCCTGACTGGGATAATGTATTTAAGCTTTTTGAAAAGGACTTTTCCATAGATGACCTGCTTATGGGTGCGGATTTTCTTCATATAGTACAGGAATTTTATGAGAGCAGTTATACCCAGATCAATTTTTCAGACTTCCTTTGGACTATGAGATCTATTTATCTGCCTCTGTTCCTGATACTGAAGACTCCGATACCTAAGGCTGATATATATCACTGTGTAGCTACCGGATATGCAGGAGTGCTCGGAGGTATGGCCAAATCCAGATACAAATGCGGCCTTATTGTTTCGGAACACGGTATATATGCCAGGGAGCGTGAGGAAGAGCTGATCAAGGCTACATGGGTTGCCGGGATATATAAGAATATCTGGATAGAACAGTTTAGAAAGATGGCTGTTTTGGCATATAATAAGGCCGATGCCGTTACTTGTCTGTACGGACACGCCAGAGAGCTGCAGATAGAGCTTGGCTGTAATGAAAGTAAAATAATGATCACGGCAAACGGTATAGATATGGCAAGGTTTGCAAATATCCCCGGTAAGACCGAAGAGGATGAACAGTATGTAAATATCGGTGCCGTGCTGCGTGTAACACCCATAAAGGATGTTAAAACCATGATCAGAGCATTCGCATTTGCAAAGCAGATCATGCCGAATCTCAAGCTATGGATAATGGGACCTACCGATGAGGATGAGCAGTATGCAAACGAGTGCTTTGAGATGGTAGAGATCATGAACCTAAGGGATGTAGTCTTTACCGGAAGGATAAATGTTACTGACTATCTGGGACGTATGGACCTTACGATACTTACCAGTATAAGCGAAGGTCAGCCTTTGACCATCCTTGAGGGATATGCCGCAAAGAAGCCGGTTATAGCTACGGATGTAGGAAACTGTGCAGGTCTGATATACGGTGAGGGAGACGACCAACTTGGTGATGCAGGTATACTTTGTCATATCATGAATACTGAGGAACTCGCCGAAGCTATGATCGATATGGCTAAATATCCGGAAAAGCGTATTAAGATGGGCGAAGTAGGATATGAGCGCTGCAAAGCCAAATATCAGTTAAAACAGATGCAGCAGACATATAAGGATTTATATAACAGGATATTCAAGTTTAATTTCCCTGACAGGGAATCAGAACTTGTTGCAGAAGTTAATGAGGAGAACTAATTATGGCCGGCATAGGCGTAAAGCTAAATAAGATTTACAGCAAAAATACTATTACGACAAACCTTGTCGGTTTTGGATACAGTACTATTATAACCATAGCTCCGATGCTCCTGGTTATAGGTGCGGTAATAATCATGCAGCTCCTGTTAGGATTCTCGAAGCTTGATTATTTCTCAAGAGAGCTTTATGCATGTACAGTTCTTTATATATTCATATTTGGTTTGCTTACGGCTTCACCTTTTAATGCCGTGCTGTCAAGATATCTGTCCGATATAATTTATGACGAGAAGTATCAGGATATTCTCCCGTGCTACTATCTGGGTTTGGGCATGAATACTGTGTTCAGTGCGATATTCGGAATACCTTTCTGTATCTGGGAGCTGATAGTTGGCAAGGTATCTATAGTATTTGTATTTGCAGGATATTGCGGATATATGGCACTTGTTCTTGTATTTTATTCAATGCTTTATCTGTCAATCTGTAAGGATTATGGACGGATTTCGCTGTACTTCCTTTTTGGAATGGGACTGACAGTTTTGCTTTCATTTATATTGAATAAAGTATTTGGTATGAGCACTACCTTGGCTATGCTGATCGGTCTGGATGCGGGTTTTGCACTTACAGCGACCTTGGAGATGGCACTGGTCAGAAGTTATTTCCGTGAGAACAGCGGAAACTACAGGGCGGTACTCCATTACTTTAAAAAATACTGGCAGCTGGTAGTTACCAACTTCCTTTATACTCTTGGACTTTATATTCATAATTTTGTATTCTGGACAACAGAGATGAGGATGGTAGTTGCAGATACATTCGTATGCATGACTACTTATGATATGGCAACATGTCTTGCGATGTTTACGAATATTTCTGCAAGTGTAATTCTGATATCCCGTATGGAAATGAATTTCCATGACCGATATAAAAAATATTCTGAGGCTGTTATCGGCGGTCGAGGTATGGACATCGCAAACGCAAAAAGCAGGATGTTTGAGCAGTTAAAGCATGAGATAATGAATCTGGTACGTCTGCAGTTTATTGTTACAGTTATAGTGTTCCTGCTCTTTATTATATTTATGCCGATGTTTGGCTTCGGCGGCGTTATCCTTCAGATATACCCTTGCTTAGCAGCAGGATATTTTATAATGTTCCTTATGTACAGTTTGATCATTTTCCTGTATTACTTCAGCGATTTAAACGGAGCGATGGGAACAGCTTTTGCTTTTTGTGCCTCAACATTTCTGGGCAGTATAGTATCGTGCCATCTGACTACGATCTGGTTTGGTCTCGGTTTGGTGATCGGTGCTTTTGTAGGTTTTACCGTGGCATATTTCAGATTGCGTTATATCGAAAAACATCTGGATGTGCATATCTTCTGTAACGGAAATCTCTTAGACAGAGGACCAGGTAAGGAGCAGCCCAGCAGTATAGTGTTTAACAGAAAATCGGTAAGTAGCAGGAAAGAAATGAAAAAATCTTAAGGAGGCTTAAGATGAACCAATATGGTTTAGTTGTTCAAATTCTTTTGATTGCAGCAGGTGTAATTATTTTAGTGATTGATGTGGCGCTACTGGCCAAAAGAAAACTATCGGAACCGATATCCGTAACATGGGGATTTGCTGCTATAATATTTATACTGGCAGGTATTTTTCTAAGACCTAACGGGTGGATTAATTATATCAGTCCGGCGGGACTGATAATGCTGTCAATCCTGGGAGTACTGGCTCTTATCGGGTTATTCATGGCAAGTTCAAGAATGAGCGAGCTGATCAGGAAAAATACTGAGATGGCTATGAATATTTCGCTGCTTAATCAGGAAATAGTTGAGCTAAAAAAGGACATAGCAGAAAACCATAAAAGAATAGAAGAAAAATTGAAATGAATCGGAACAGAAAGAGCGTATTATTTGTTATAAATACAATGGGTCGTGCCGGTGCCGAAACAGCACTTGTGGAGCTTTTACGGAGAATCGACAAGGAAAAGTATGATGTTTCACTTTATGTACTTACCGGTCAGGGTGAGATGATGGACAAGATTCCTGATGGTGTTAAGCTCATAAACAGAAATATAGATACAAATTCGGTGCATGACTCACTGGGAAGAAAACACTTAGCAAGAAAAGTGGCATATGCCTTGCTGAAAGAAGCAAACGGCGTAAGGTTAATGCCATATTTCATAAAAAACGGAACGGTTATGCTGAAAAAAGGTCAGATATTACCGGAAAAACTATTATGGAGACCCATTTCTGACGCTGCTTCAAGGCCGAGGAAAAAGTATGATATAGCTGTTTCGTATATTGAGGGGGCTGCCGCATATTATGTGGCGGACCATGTTGAAGCGGACAGGAAAGTCGCTTTTATACATGTAGATTATAAAAAAGCCGGATATACCAGAGAGCTTGACAGGGATTGTTATCTTAAGTTTGATAAGATATTTGGCGTGTCGGATGAAGTTGCGGATGTATTTAAAGGGGTTTATCCCGAGATCAGTGATAAAGTAGGAGTATTTCATAACCTGCTGAACAATGAGGCTATTATAGAGAAGTCAAAGCTGGGTAATGGCTTTAATGATGATTTTTCGGGCATAAGGATACTTACCGTTGGAAGACTGATGAAGCAAAAGGCTTTTGAGGTTTCTATACATGCAGCTAAGCTGTTAAAGGAAAACGGTGAAAAGATACGCTGGTATGTTTTAGGTGAAGGAGATCAGCATAGCAAGCTGGCGACACTTATACAGAAATTAGGGCTGGATGAAGATTTTAAACTGCTAGGTGCTACGGAAAATCCGTATCCCTACTTTAAAGAGGCAGATTTGTATGTGCATTGCAGCCGTTTTGAGGGAAAGAGCATTGCGGTCCAGGAGGCTCAGATTTTGGGCAAACCCATTATAGTATCTGATTGCAGTGGGAACAGGGAACAGGTAACCCATGGGGAGGATGGTCTTATCTGTGAGTTTAACCCTAAGGCTATAGCAAAGGCTATAAAGGAATTGCTGTCTGATGAAGTATTAAGGGAAAAACTGGCAAAAAATGCTCTGAAAAGGAATATGAACAGTGGAGAAGAAGTAAAAAAAATATTTGAAGACTGAAGGCGGTGATTTATTTTGAGCAAAACAGGGAAGGAATTGCTGATAATCATCCCGGCTTACAACGAGGCGAAAACAATCGGGGGGTTGTTGGACAGCCTTGAAAACACCGGCATTACCGAATGGGCAGACATTCTGGTAATGAATGATGCATCGAGTGACGGTACCGGAAAACTGGTTAGGGCCAGAGGGTATCGTGTAGTAACCCATATATTTAATCTCGGATACGGCAGCGGACTGCAGCTGGGCTACAAGTATGCTGCAAGAAATCAGTATAAATATGTTATACAGATGGATGCGGACGGGCAGCATGATGTATCAAATGTAAAGGTACTGTATGATGCTTTAAAGACCAAGGATGGAAATGGAGAGCAGCCGGATATAGTTCTCGGATCGAGGTTTGTTGAAGGAGCTACTCCTTTTAAGATAAGTGCAGCAAAAAAAGTAGCTATAAAGTTTTTCCGATTCCTGATCAAGCTGTTGGGACATCAGAAGGTTATGGATCCCACTACGGGATTGCAGGGCTTAAGCTACAGGGCATTTTATTTTTACTCAAGATACAATCATTTTGATGACAGATATCCGGATGCAAATATGATACTGCAGATGCTGCTGCTTGGCTTTAATATAGTTGAAATACCTGCAGTAATGCATCAAAGGGAAACCGGAACAAGCATGCATTCGGGACTTAAGCCCATATTTTACATGATAAGGATGATGTATTCGATAATAGCAGTATGGCTTAGGATAAAGATCTACCACACCGATTTGGAAGGTGCCGTACATGATAAGGTGGTTAAAAAGAAATAACAGATATAAGGGATTTAGGGCAGAGGTACTTAATGAGAGTACCTCTGTATTAAATAATCCCTGTAGAGGATGGTTCACCCTGTACAGCTTTGCCGTCGAGGAGGACTTTGACCTTAGACAGAGATTCGTTTTATCCGATGAGGAAAGTCTGGTACTTATCCTGGCAGATATAGGGGCATACAGGGATAATGAAAACCTGGAAGAAGCTCTTTTAAGAATAGAAAAGATTATTAACTACTTTTATGAAAACGGAAAAGACATAATACTTCGCATCGCTTATGATCATGAAGGAAAAGGAATGGAAAAGGAACCGTCTTCTTTTAAGATGGTCTTAAAGCATGCAGAACAGATAGCTGATTTTATCAGCAAAAATAAAGAAAAGATTTTTTTATATCAGGGTTTACTTATCGGCAGGTGGGGTGAAATGCATACCTCCAAGTTTACTGATACGGAAAAATTAAAGGAGTTAAATGCAGTATTTGAAAAAGTCCTGAAAAATGACATGTACAGAGCTGTCAGAAAGCCGGTACAGTGGAGAATGATCCGTTTTAGAACAAATACCGATGATGTTAAAACAGATAACCTTGGTATTTTTAATGACGGAATGTTTGGATCAGATTCTGACCTTGGGACATTTGACAGTACAAATAAGGGAGATACGAGCTGGAGTAAGGCATGGAACAGGGAAAATGAAACAGAATTCATCGGTAGCATTGCCTGTACGGTCCCTGTAGGAGGAGAAGCTTTATTTGGTGAGGGTTTTGTCGCCGTGAATGACCCGTCGAGATATATTTCGGAACTGTCTAAGCTAAAGGTAACATATTTAAACGGACATTATGAAGAAAAGCTTATAGAGTATTGGAAGAAAACTGCATTTATCGGAAAAGGAATCTGGGGTAAGAGCAGCTGCTATGATTATATAGGAGCTCATCTGGGATACCGGTTTGTGATAAGAAATGTTGAAGCGGAAAAGAACGGAGAAAATATAATTTTAAAGGTTAAAATAGAAAATTCTGGGTTTGCGGATATATATAAGGAAACCTGCCTTTATCTGGCAGTTACAGGCAAAAATGAAAGCACTAAAATATTTTCGGAAAATCTTAACGGTTGTCATCCGGGAGAAACTAAAGAATACTCGATAGAAATACCCAAAACAACCGGTAAGGTATATATTTATGCTGTGTATGCCGGGGAAAAAATATATTTTGCCAATGAGCCGGTATCGACTGATGGGAAAATACTTTTAGGTGAAATAACAGAGTAAGAAAAGCAGGACTTAGCGGAGGAAATAGTGGACACATTTTATTGGATACTTCAATATATATGGGTTTTGATATCATATATTTTTATAATGTATATCTGGCCTTCGGTGGTGTTTAAAAAGCATCTTGCCGGAAAATCAAGAACCTATAGGTTTGCGTTTTGCACTGTGGTGATGGTGGTAATAATTAACACTGTGTGTATCGTATTGGGCTTGCCATACTTATTGTTTTCGTGGTTGATCTGTCTGCTGTTTTATGGATTATTTGTTTTTTCTCTTATCCGGGGGAAAAAGATCAGTGTAATTACAAAAAAAAGATTTAAGAATCTTTTTGGAGGAACCTACGGCTCAAAAAGTATGTTATCTGATATTTTCGCTTTTTTGGGTCGAAAGATAAAAAAAACTTGGGAACAATTTCTTAATTTTATGAACGGACATTGGTTTGAGTATATCACATTGTTCCTATTAGTATTATTTGGGTTGATTTATTTTTCATATGGTTCGCTTAGTGTTTATTCTTTTGGCTGTAGCGATATGTATGTACATACTCAATGGATATATAATTTAACCATAGGAAATATTTTTTCGAGTGGAATTTATCCTGAAGGCATGCATTTTTTTGTATATATGGAAAATGCATTATTTGGGGTACCTATGTACAGCGGAGTGCTTTTTACGGGCTGTATAAATATTATTGCAACACTGATCTCGCTTTACATATTTTTTAGAGAATTATTTATTTGGAAGCATTCTCCTAAACTTGCATTGTTAATTTTTCTCATAATAAATGTGTACTCCGCTAATGAGATTTACGGGATATCAAGAATGCAGTGGTCACTACCTATGGAATTTGGGTATCCTGCTATGTTGCTTTGTGCGGCATATCTTATAAGGTATCTTAGATATAGTGTTGTTGTAAAAAAAGAAAAAGCTGTTAAAAAAGCAGAAAGAAAGACTGTTCATATTCCGTTTCTTAAAAAGCCTATTTCTTTTTCTGTGCCGCTATGCTTTAAAGATGAAAATCTATTTATTTTCTCTTTTGCGATTGCGGTAACTATAATAGTGCATTTTTATGCTACCATATTAGCATTTTTTATGTGCGTAGGTATAGCTGTTGTGTTAATAAGACAAATAGTTTCCAAAAAATTTTTACCATTGTTAGTTGGTATTTTTTCCGGACTTATGATAGCTATAGTTCCATTTGTAGCATGCTTTATATGTGGAATAAGATTGCAGGGATCACTATACTGGGCACTTAGTTTGTTTTACACACCAAGTACTACGGAGGAAAACACTGAGGAATTGCCCAATGATGGGGAACAGAAAGAAGAACAAATAAAAGAAGATATAAATGAGAAAGAAGATAAAAGAGCTCAAAACCGTATAGATGTTAGTACGCAACCATATATACCGGGAGTTGTCTTTGATACCCCTCTTATAACCAATACACAAATAACATCTCAGAAGATGATCGCTGCAAGTATCGGTATAGTGGAAAGATTTAAGAATTTCTTTTCGGTATTGGAAAATTCAGGCTATAAGCTGATGCATTCTTCTACGAGGGGGGCAATATATTTTTGGTTTATATTATTATCCTTGCTAATAGGCGTATCGGCATCTATTGGTAGATTGATATATAACAAAAAAAATGATCTTGTTGAAGTTCGGGATAACAGTTATATAAAATATATTATTTTGGCAGTAATAAGCATAGTTTGCCATATTTTTTGCTGTACATATCAGCTTGGACTTCCTACGATCATGGAGCCTGACCGAATATGTGCATTGGCACTTATGGTTACCATACCGGCCTTAGTTGTTCCTGTAGATATACTGATGGATTTTTTGCGAAAGACACTTTCTGAAACCATAATGAATACTATTACGGTATCACTTATGGCAGTTATTTATTTTGGATTGATCATTACTGATAATTTCCATGGATTTTTAATGTATCAGGTTTCCAGGTATAATAGTACTGTTATGGTTACAAAACAGATTGTTAATACTTTACCTAAAGATACTTTTACGATCGTATCTACAACAGATGATTATTATCAGATAATCGGGAAAGGTTTTCATGAAGAATTAATCCAGTTTATCAACGAATCAGAGGTTGTAAGCTATACTATACCTACACATTATATTTTCCTTTTCGTAGAAAAAAATCCTTTAGTAAGATATCAGGATCACTATTTTGTCGGACCCGGATGGTTGGCTAAATCAGGTAAATATACTGGAGGTTATTCTTCAAAGTTCAGTGAAGGGAATGAGTTTTTAAAAGATACTATACGAGAGGATATGGGAAATTTATATTTTGGTAAATTCCCTGCTTCAGTATCAGTTTATGATACTTTGTGGCAGCGAGTACTTTTGAATTCAAAAGTATTTGTATGGTGCCAGAAATTTAATGCAATGTATCCTAATGAGATGCATGTTTATTATGAGGATGAGGATTTTATATGTTATTATCTGAATCAAAATCCAAGGAATCTATATGAACTTGCAACTATGGATCCTTCAGTTATGGTACCGCCTGAAGACTATAGTAAACCAATCTGGCCGGAAAACTATAAGGATAAAATGTTAAAAGAAGACACAGAAGAGGATGAAGATCAAGAAAATCCGTCAGATTAAAATTACTTGAATAAAGGTGTTGGATGATGATATGACAGTATTTGAAGTCCTGTTGAAACTTCTTAAGGTATCTCTAAATGCAGTGGGGAAAAAAGAGAAAGAAATTAAAGGCGAGTTATTGGAATTTGTTGGAGATATACAAGAAGCCGAATGGCTGGAAATAGCTATATGCGCAAAAAAAAATAGTGTAGCCTCTCTTTTATATGATACAGTTGCACTTATAGAAACAGTCCCGGAATCTGCAAGAAAGGAATTTGAGAAATATTCAAGGATGATAGTACAGAACAACTACCGTCTTTTGAATGTTGATATAGGACTGGATCAGGTACTTTCAAAGGCAGGAATTCCGTTTTGTATTATGAAAGGAATTGCGGCTGCGGCGGATTTTCAGGTACCGGAACTTAGAAAAGCCGGTGATGTGGATATTTTGCTGACTAATCCGAATGATTTGGAAAAGGCTGTAAGAGAAATAGAAAAGCTTGGGTTCAAATGCGAGGAAGCCCAGCATTCACTCCATCATGTTTCGATGTCGGATCCGACGGAATTAGAGATAGAAGTACATACTATGCTGGCAGAACCATTTGACAATAACAGGATCAATGAGTATATAGACCGTCAGGTGATCGAATGCGGGAAACATACCATAAGAAAGAGCATTATGGGTGCAGAGCTGCCGGTATTGGATGATGCTTATCATGCATATGAACTATTACTGCATATGCTTCAGCATTTTTTAAGAGCCGGATTTGGGGTTAAGCTGCTATGTGACTGGGTAGTATTATGGAACAGAGGGCTTAGCGAAGAGGATGGCAAAACTTATCTTAAGCTGGTGAATGAAAGTGGGATAAAGGGCTTTTCGGACATGATAACCAGGACTTGCATTAAGTATCTAGGTATGGAAAGAAAGAATGTGCTTTGGATGAAGCCCTTTGAAAATGGCCGGAGTAGGGATGAGTTGGAAAAAGAAACCGAAACCTTTATGGAAGAATTGATGGATGCTGAGGAATTCGGAAAGGCAAAAAACAGGATGGTTGCACTGCGCGGAAACGGATTATTTGATTATGTGAGAGAGTTTCATCATCAGATGCACCTTAATTTCCCGAAAGCAGGTAAGATATTCCTTTTTTGGCCGGTGTTATGGATGATAACCCTTATAAGGTTTTTAAGAAATAATAAAAAGGTCCGTTCAGTATCCAGCAAGGAATTATTTGAGAGTGCCGGAAAACGTGGAAAACTTGTAAAGGGTATGAAGCTTTTCCAATAAAGGGATTCAAATTTCTTACAATTTTGATATAAATACCTTGATTTGTACGGATTTTATTGACAGATACAGGTTTTTCTGATATAGTTTCGTTAGTTAATGGCGAGTTAGCCGGATTTATTACTGAAATAATGCTACATAGCAGTTAAACAGCAAGAGAAAAGGAGAATAATATTATGAATAATTATGTAAGCCCCGTTATTTTTGATAACGATGAGTTGGCTGAGGGTGTATATGCATCAGGCAGTGGTTCAGGTGATTGTTGGACTATGACTTTTGATGAGTCACAGAGAGAAAAATCAAATCCATCTGAAAAATATGCAATATATAGAATTGATGCTACACATCATGTAGAAGATGTTTTACATATTTCCAAGTCTACGACTATGTGGGTGAACTATACAGGAAACGGAATTACAGGTATTCAGGTTGAAGGCGTAAATGCAGCAGTGGGTACCACAACTCTCGGATCTAATGGTGAGTGGGGATTTGAAATTACTTGTACATCTACCGGAGCAATTATTAAGCGTGTATATCATGGTAATGCTTATAATTCAGGTGACAATTTCAATATTATGATTCGTATAAATGATGCGGATGGTGAGTCTGTTATGACAGGTCTTTCGTGGACTTGTGAGAAGGTTGAAAATGTTCAGGAAACAGCAGGTCCTGCCGGAGAGTTAGGCAAATAATCAGTGATCATAGAAGTTTGGGCTTCATATCCAAAAGATATGAAGCCTTTTGTAGTTTTAGGATAATCAGGAATTAATAATGGGAAAAATTAATTCATATATTAAAAACATAAAAGAAGGTAAAATAAAGGAAATAAAACATCGGTTGAAGTGGATATATGGATACGGAAAGCGTTATTGGAAACAGATGATCATATATATCCTTATCGGATTATCCGGGACGGTGGTGAGTCTGCTTTCGAGCTTTGTTTCCAGAGATATGGTAGATATCATTACAGGACATAAAGCTGGTGCAGTTGTATCAACATTTGCCATTATGATAGGAGTTGCTCTAGGAAATTCTTTTATTTCGAATATATCAACTTATATCTCGCAAAAAATCAATATGAAGGTAGATACGGAGATAAAATCGGATATTTTTGAAAAAATACTGGTTACAGACTGGGAATCTCTGGCGACTTACCATACCGGAGATCTTTTAGTAAGGTGGAATGCAGATGTTACCACGATTTCTAATGGGATATTGAGTTTTGTTCCTAATGTTATAATTTTTTCTTTTAGGTTTTTGAGTGCTTTAGTGGTCATGGCAGTAAATGACTGGAGCTTTGCTCTTATAGCATTTATCAGTATGCCATTTAGTTTGCTTATCTCAAGGCATATGGTAAAACAAATGAGGGATAATAACATAAAGACCATGGAAATATCCTCCAGGATGAATGGATTCAACCAGGAAACATTTTCAAATATTCAGACAATTAAGGCTTTTAGTTTGGTCCCAGAATATACAAAAAGACTGCACGGTTTGCAAAAAGAATATATATCTAACAAACTTAAGTATCAGAGGGCGTTTATAGTGATAGCGATGATAAATGTTCTACTGTCTTCGGTAGTTGCATACGGAGCTTATGGATGGGGTATTTACAGAGTATGGAGCGGAGCGATAACATATGGATCTATGACGATGTTTTTATCACTATCAGCATCATTGACTTCAACATTTAACGGGCTGCTATCAATGGCTCCGACTTTGATCAACATGAGTACCTCTGCCGGCCGTCTTATGGACATAGTTGAGATGCCCAGAGAAGATTACAGTAATGACCCTGATGTTAAGGCATTTGCCACAAAAAATAAGGAAACTGGTATTTCACTGAGAATAGACGGGACGGATTACTCATACAGAAACGGCAATGAAGTATTTAAGGATGTAAGTATTAAGGCGGATCCTCATGAAGTTATAGCCCTTGTAGGACCGTCGGGTGAGGGAAAGACGACTATGCTGCGTTTGATCCTTGCTCTGGTATCAGGTAAAAACGGAGAAAACTATCTGCTGGGTAAAAACAGTTTTGTAAATGAAAAAGGCGAGATTACCGACAGGGTTCCTTTAAATGCCGCGTCACGCCAGCTGTTTTCCTATGTGCCACAGGGAAATACAATGCTTAGCGGTACCATAGCCGAAAATATGCGTTTTGTAAAGCCTGATGCAACGGATGAAGAAATATGGGAAGCGTTAGACATGGCTTGTGCAAAAGAATTTGTAGAGAAAATGCCAAAAGGACTTGACAGTGTATTAAAGGAGCGCGGCGGCGGTATTTCGGAAGGCCAGGCTCAGCGTTTGTCAATTGCAAGAGCCATTATAAGAAAATCACCGCTTTTGCTTTTAGATGAGGCAACATCTGCACTTGATGTTGCAACTGAGCGCAGAGTATTAAAGAATATCATGAAGGATGAATATCCGAGAACGCTGATAGTTACAACACATAGACCTACAGTACTTAGCACTTGTAACAGAGTATATGCCATAAAAGATAAGAAATGTGTTGTCCTCAATGATGAAGAAATAGATGAGATGGTAAGAGGGTTCTAGAAGGGCTGTAAAAAGAGATGAATAATGAAGTAATACAAGGCGCTAACCAAAAAACAAAAAGGCTGAAGTGGCTGGATATTATGAAGGGAATACTGATATTCTTTGTAATATTAAGTCATAGTTATCCTGATCCTATAAGTGAACAGTTATTTACTCCATTTTTTCTCACAATGTTTTTCTGGGTAGGAGGATATACTTTTTCACTGAAGGACTCTTTTAAAACATTTATCATATCAAAATTTAGGCATCTGGTTATTCCGTTATTCATTCTTGGAGGCATGCGGGTAGTTATACTTTGTGTGCTTTCGGGATTTGGAGAGCTGCCCGACAGAATTTTAGGTCTGTTTTTACAAAGAGATTGCATATATGATGAAATGTGGTTCCTTTCCTGCCTTTTTATGGCGGAACTGCTTTTGTATGTTTTGATCAGGGCCTTTAAGGGCATAAAGAAAAAAGAGATCATGTTTGCATTGCTTCTTTTGGCAGGACTTTTACTGCTGCTTTTAGGGTATGTTATCATCGAATTTGTTGGAATAAAGATCATCTGGGAATTAGAATTGGCTCTGCTAATGGTATTTTATAGTGCATGCGGATATGTCTGGCGAAAGTCTGGAGAAAAGACAGGGGTTCTATTGAAAATGCCGATAGTATTGGTATGCCTTGCAGCGTACATAGCGTTATGGATTCTGGTACCTAATGATGTTAATATTCATTCAGAAAAACTGGGAGTTTTTCCTTTGTTTTTTCTGGAGTCATTGTTGATTATGCCGGTGCTGATATTTGTATGCATGAAGCTTGAAGGTAATGTAATAGGAAAAGGCTTGTCGGTGTTTGGCACTAATTCTTTGTTTTTCTTTGCGTTTGGCGGTTTTGGAAGGGAAATCTTCTATAGAGTTACAGATACGGTTGGTTTAGGGCGATCAGCATGGATGGCTTATGCTTGCACTGTTTTTACATTTGCGCTTATGATAGGTCCGGCCATCCTTTTTAGAAAATGGTTCCCATTTGCAGTGGGAGTTATCAGGAAGAAAAAAACAGATAATAAGGAAAATAATTAAATGAGACTCAGACATAACCCAAAGGCAGATATAGCTGTTGAAAACAGCGAATATGTGGAGCAGGATCCAAAGAGCAGGAAAGGGCATTGGAAAGAGCTTTTCGGGAATGACAACCCAATCCATATTGAAATAGGTATGGGGAAAGGTAGATTCCTTATGGAACTGGCCTTGCAGAATCCCGAAATCAATTATGTAGGTATTGAGAGAGTGGCAACGGTCCTATATAAGGCTTTAAAGAAACAGGAAGAGTTGAAGTTGCCGAACCTTAGACTTATGGCATTTAATGCAGATGAGATTAACGAAGTATTTGAAAAGGATGAGGTTGAGAGGATATATCTTAATTTCTCTGATCCCTGGCCAAAGGACAGACATGCTCTCAGGAGACTGACATCTCCCAGATTTCTGAAGCTATATGATGAATTCCTTAAAAAAGATGGCTTTATAGAGTTTAAAACTGACAACAGGAGCCTTTTCGATTACTCTCTGGAGGCAGCAGTAGAAGCAGGCTGGAAGACAAGGGACGTTACTTACGACCTGCATAACGGCGAATATGCCGAAGGGAACATCATGACGGAGTATGAGGAGAAATTTTCGTCCATGGGAGTCCCAATAAATAAGGTTATTATATATCGGAAATGACATAAATTAAAAGCTAATCCCGGAAACGGCTTTGCGATTTACAAGATAATCCTAAACATAACCAATAATTTAGTTGATAAATTCGTTTATTTACGATATAATAAAACACATCTAAGCCCGTATTTACAACTAATAAATCGTAACACCATGTGATGGATACGAAACACATGGCAGGTAAGTTTG